>Ga0206681_10000154_pt1 | contig 42136 bp, 33 predicted proteins | sample M150012015metaG_FD_161048 | JGI IMG/M metagenome (GOLD analysis project Ga0206681, IMG submission 161048) | Ammonia-oxidizing marine archaeal communities from Monterey Bay, California, United States - M1 500m 12015 | ecosystem: Environmental > Aquatic > Marine > Intertidal zone | place: USA... | reverse complement strand
TTGTTATCAGTAATGGTGCTTGTCCCAATGATACAGCGTTTGTAACAGTGGATGTGATTGACCCGGTGGCTGATTTTACCGTTTCAGCTGCATCTGGACCAGCTCCATTGGTTGTGGATTTCACTAATACATCAAGTGGAGCAACATCTTATTTCTGGGACCTTGTTGTATCCACCAGCATCGACATCTCTCCTCAGGAAACCTATACCAACAGTGGTAATTATACCATAATGCTGATTGCTGCCAATGGTGGTTGTGCGGATACGGTTTTTACTGATATTACTGTTTTTGGTGCTTCAGACCTCGTTATGCCGAATGTGTTTTCTCCTAATAATGATGGCGTTAATGATCAATTCCAACCGATAATTCAAGGTATGGAGGAGGTCGAGCTGTTAATTTTCAACCGATGGGGTGAACTCGTAATGAAACTTTCGCAGATCAATCAGGGATGGGATGGCCGAAGCGTCACGGGAGAATATGTGCCTGAAGGCACATATTACTACACAGTCTCAGCCAAAGGTCTTGATGGGGTAGTATACAATAGGGCGGGATATGTGGCATTAAAAAGGTAATCCGGAAAGTTCATTCTCCGTTAACATTTCGGCTCGGTTTTTGATTCTCCAAGTGAGTGAAATTGTTAGTACAAATAATCATAGCAGTATATTGTATGTCATGCGTGAAATTGGACCCCCTGCAGTCAAGTGCATCACAAAGTGCCAATTTTAGTGGAAATACAAGCTCTACCGGAGTATTGCGGACTACCTGGTCTGAAGACTGGGATCGGTGGACCTTTGATTGGGGTAATGATGCAGGTACATTCAGAACTGGTTTTTCTGAAGATTGGGACAATTGGGATTTCACCTTCGAGGGTGTAAGTGGTGACATTAGAACTAATTTTTCTGAAGACTGGGATTCCTGGACATTGACCAGTTCTGATGGGCACAACATTAAGATCAAGACCAATTTTTCTGAAGACTATGATTCCTGGGAAATAATAGATGGGACTAACGGAATTACGATAAAGGTGCGTACAGCATTTTCAAATGATTTCGACAATTGGGATGCTATCTATGATGGTGTTAATGTCGTTGATCTGAAGACTACATATAGGGAGGACTGGGATCGATGGTCGATCAATGGAGAAATTGACGTTCCTGATGCTCATAAAGCAGCTGTTCTTTTCATTGGTGTGTTTGCCGGAGGACTTTATCAGCAGGGTATAGTAGAATGACTTTTCATTTTTTCCAGCAACTTTCCATATGATCATTAACCAGACCTATCGCTTGCATATATGCATAGGTTGTAGTTGTTCCGATGAATTTAAACCCCCTGGTTTTAAGATCCTTACTGATCTGATCCGATAACGGAGTAGAGGCAGCATAATCTGAGATTTCCTTTATTTCATTAATTAGAGGTTTGCCATTCACATAACCCCATATATAGTTATCAAAGCTGCCGAATTCTTTCTGAATTACTTTGAAAGGTATCACATTGTGAATCACCGCCTCGATTTTCTTTCGATTTCGGATGATCCCTTTGAATTGTAATAACTCAAGAATTTTATCATTGTCGTAACTCTGAATTTTATCAATATCCCAGTTGGAGAAAGCTTTTCGGTATCCTTCCATGCGGATAAGTATAGTGTGCCAGCTTAAGCCGGCTTGTGCAGCCTCAAGAGCCAGGTACTCAAAATGAACTTTATCGTCATGAACCGGTATGCCCCATGCTTCATCGTGATATTTAATGTAGGCTTCATCTTTCAAGCACCATGTGCATCGAGTTAGTTCATCACTCATTAAAACTTAAAATTAAATCCGATAAATTGGTCCCAGTCAATGGCAGACCTGCCGATCCCGGCTTCAACATTGAATCTGTCTGAAAGGTCAAAAGACAATCCGCCATAGCCGGCCCAAATAAAGCTTATTTCATTCCCGGAATATATATTTCTAACAAGAAACAGCTTACTTCTGCCTTCAAAAAATGGTCTGAATCTACTGTCTAAAGGTTGAAAACGGTAATAAATTCCAGCGGTAGGATAAACTTTTCTAGCATCTCGATACACCCCGATCTCGATTCCCGCCTGGTGGTAAGGATGAAACCAATAGCCCAATCGAATATTTTCGTTGCCCAAATATTTTGGTGCAAAAACACCTAATTTATGGATGTTAAAACCAGCGGTCCATTGGTGCTCCTGAGCTACAATGGTGACACTGAAAAACAGTAATATGATGATGAGTATTGCTTTCATTGTTTGATGAATCTGAATCGAAGAGTACCAACCTCTATTGTTGTTCCTGATTCCGGTAACAAATCTTTATTATTGATCTCATACAATTCAAAACCTCTCGTATGATCTTGAATATAGTATGTGTCAACAACAGAGGCATTATTAATCACTAAAAATATCGGTTTTTCAAATCGCGCATGTGATTCGTAGGTTGTTACTCCGTCCCACCCTACAACTTCACCATTTGATTGTAATCGAATTGACATCTCATATTTCAAATTAACAGAGACATAATTGCCGGGAAAGAAATAGTCATAAACGATCCGGCCTGAGTCTATACTAGTATATGGAGTTATTTCAGTAAGAGCACCAAAAACTAATTTCCCTGAGTCTTCGAAATGGATTTGTTCATTCAACTTGATTGAGTCATTTGTATCAAAAATGGAGAAACAGGAATCTATATAATGCAGATCAAAAAGTGATTCATCCATTGGGTTTTTAATGATCAATTTAGGTCGACCTTTTTTTACTATTGTTCTAAGATACGACCATCCGACATTGAAGTTAAGATCCCCTTGTTCGATGATCTGAAGGCTGAAGTCCTTAACCCAAAATCCCTCTTGGAAATTTCCTTCATAATAGTTGGTTTTATTGCCATTGTTTAATGCCGGGCTTTGCTCATTTGATTTTTCCTCTGCCTCATGTCCGCACGACAAAATCAAAATTAAAGCAAGGGGAAACACGATGTTTCTACGCATTAAACATATATTAACTCAAGACAATTTATAACTTCAGAACAAGAATTACAATTCGAGTGAACAACTTATTATTAACTCCCATAGAATACCTCAAAGGTGTTGGTCCGAAAAGGGCAGAAGTTCTTAAGGAAGAGGCGGGGATCTTTACATATTGGGATCTATTGAACTATTTTCCCTTTCGATACATCGACCGGTCTGAATTTCACGATATAGGTCAGATCAGCGAAGAACTTGGAATGGTCCAGCTGAAAGGTAGATTGAGGAAGTTTCAAGAAGTGGGGATCAAACGATCTAAAAGATTGATGGCTTTGATTGAGGATGACACCGGACAGATTGAGCTGGTGTGGTTCAAAGGAATTAAATGGGTCAAACCAACACTTCAGATAGGAACAGAATACATCGTATTTGGGAAACCCAGTAAATTTGGAGCTAAACTCAATATTGCCCACCCGGAATTAACGCTAGTGCAAAGAAATAAACCGGTTATCGGAGGTTTACAACCCGTTTATCATTCCGGAGACAAGTTGTCGGGAAAAGGTCTGAATAGTAAAGGGTTTGAGAACATTATCAGAAATTTGATCCTTCAAATTGAGGGTATGATACAAGAGAATTTATCTCAAAATATATTAACGAAATTTAATTTGATCCCAAAAGAGAAGGCCATGCTTGCCATTCATCGGCCGATTGACCATGAAGAGGCCAAAGCATCACAGACCAGACTTAAATTTGAGGAGCTCTTTTTTTTGCAGTTGCTGCTTGCAAAACAAAAGCAGGTAGTAAGGTCTAAGTCGCGAGGTCATGTGTTCGAGAAGGTAGGAGAGCTCTTTAACTCTATGTACAAGGATCACTTGCCTTTTGATCTGACAGGTGCCCAGAAAAAGGTGCTGAAAGAAATCCGTTATGATCTGGGGTCGGGAGTACAAATGAACAGGCTACTACAGGGTGATGTCGGTTCAGGAAAAACGCTTGTGGCTCTATTTAGTTTGCTCATGGCAATTGATTGTGGATTTCAAACTTCACTAATGGCACCGACTGAAATACTTGCTATGCAGCATTTCCATACCATTAATGACTTTGTTTGTGAATTACCTGTCAATGTGGCCTTGTTGACCGGAAGTACAAAAGCCGCTGCAAGAAAGATTATTCATGAGCAGTTGGAAAGTGGAGAGTTAAACTTACTAATAGGTACTCATGCTCTATTGGAGGAGAAAGTAAAATTTAAGAATTTAGGCCTTTCTGTAATTGATGAGCAGCACCGTTTTGGGGTAGCACAACGTGCGCGCCTGTGGAAAAAAAATAAGGTACCGCCTCATATCTTGGTTATGACTGCCACACCTATTCCCAGAACTTTAGCCATGACTTTTTACGGAGATCTGGATGTTTCTATCATTGACGAAATGCCCCCTGGGAGGAAACCCGTTGTAACACAGCATCGATTTGACTCAGCTCGAATTACCATATTTGGATTCATTGAGAAAGAAATTCAGAAGGGTAGACAAGTTTATATAGTATATCCCTTGATAGAAGAATCTGAAAAGCTGGATTACAAAGATCTGATGGATGGATATGAAAGCATAGTAAGGAGATTTCCACAGCCTGATTATCAGGTCAGCATAGTTCATGGTAGGATGAAACCTGCTGATAAAGAGCTGGAAATGAAAAAGTTTGCAGAAGGAAAGACTCAGATCATGGTTGCAACAACTGTAATTGAAGTAGGGGTAAATATCCCAAATGCAGCTATCATGATCGTTGAAAGCGCAGAAAAATTTGGATTGTCTCAGCTTCATCAGCTCAGAGGAAGAGTTGGAAGAGGCGGGGATCAATCATATTGCATTTTAATGACCAGCTACAAGCTTACTGAGGATGCAAAGAAAAGACTTGATACCATGGTCCGAACAAATGATGGTTTTGAGATCGCGGAAGTCGATCTGAAGCTTCGGGGCCCAGGGGATATCATGGGTACGCAGCAAAGTGGTTTGCTTGAACTTAAAATCGCAGATCTAGCAAAAGACGGTCAATTGTTGCAGTATGCACGCCATGCTGCCTTCGATCTGATTTCGGAAGATGCGAACCTTGAAGAAACTGAGAATGCCGAGATTCGCAAACAACTATTAAAAATGGTTAAGGAGCGTCCGAATTGGAGTAGGATCAGCTGAACGAAGATGGCGTATTAAATTTTGGATTTGGCCTTAAAAAGGTAACTTTGGCCGAATTATATTTTCACATCATTATGGCAACGACATCAGATATCAAGAATGGACTTTGTATCAACTTTAATGGAAAGCTAGTTACGGTTGTTGAATTTCAGCATGTTAAACCTGGAAAAGGTCCTGCTTTCGTTCGGACGAAATTGAAGAATATTGAAACCGGAAAGGTGGTGGACAACACTTTTTCGGCAGGCCATAAAATTGATGTGGTCAGGATTGAAAACCGATCTTATCAGTATTTATACTCAGAAGCAGATGGGTTCCACTTTATGAACCAGGACACTTATGATCAGATTTTTATAGAAAAGCACATGGTAGACAAACCGGAATTCTTAAAAGAGGGCGATGTTTGCGCGATCATTTTCCATTCTGAAGAGGAAAACCCATTGGTAGTTGAGCTTCCTCATTTCATTGAAGTAGAGGTAACCTATACGGAGCCGGGAGTCAAAGGAGATACCGCCACCAATGCTACAAAACCGGCAACAATTGAAACAGGAGCGGAAATCAGGGTGCCCCTTTTCATCAATGAAGGTGACCGTGTGAAAGTGGACACTAAAACTGGTTCGTATACTGAACGACTGAAAAATTAATATGGCTGGCGTAGTTCAGGGGATACAGCATTTAGGTATTGGCGTCGATAATCATGAGAAATCATGGAAGTGGTACAGAAAGTTCTTTGGACTTGATGTGCCTTTCTTTAATGAAGAAGCTTTGGCACCGCTCATGAGCATTTATACAAATGGAGAGGTGATCAATAAACGTGCGGCTATGGTCATGAACCTGAAAGGCGGATGCGCAATGGAAATTGTCCAGCCAACTTCGTTTCAAGCGACAAATGCCGATCGGGAATTCGAGTTAGGGGATCTGGGAATTTTTATTGGTGCCTTTAAGACTCCTAACCTAAAGACGGCACTAAAATATTTCAGGGATAACGAGGAAGAAATAGTTGCTGATGGGATCAAAACACCAGATGGCAAGGAAACATTTTATGTGAGAGATCCTAATGGATTGCTTCTTCAGGTTGTAGAGTCAGAAGAGTGGTACACAGGCTATAAACACCCTTTAGGAGGAGGCGTAGGATGTACCATAGGTTGTTCAGATATAGATCTGTCCAGAAAATTGTACTCGGATATTTTGGGTTATGATGCAGTTATTTACGATGAATCTGGAGTTTTTGATGATTGGAATGCTCTTCCTGGAGGTGATAAAGAATACCGTCGTGTGTTGTTGGGTAGAGAAAATCCTTGCAATGGTGGGTTTAATAAAGTGAGTGGAAACACACAAATTGAGTTGATCCAGGACCTGACGGCGAGAAAAAAACACAAAATGTACGAGGGGAGAATGTGGGGAGATATTGGGTTTATACACCTTGGTTTTGATGTCAGAAACATGAAGGATCTGGGGATAACATTGGAGGCAGCCGGATTTGGCTTTACTTGTGACACCAATGAGGCGCTTGGCATGAGCGAATCAACCAAAGTACATTGCACCTATGTTGAGGATCCGGATGGTACGTTGATCGAGTTGATTGAGGTCTATAAAATTCCAATAATAAAAAAATTGGGGATCTATCTGAATGTTGAGAAAAGGAATCCGGAGAAACCGCTACCCGATACAATGCTTAAGGCATTGAAGTTTATGCGTGTAAAGGATTAACGGCTGAAATAACCCTCTGCTAATTAAGTGGGTTTTTGTTTCTTAATGACTTTGTGGAATGCATTTGGGGCATAACGTTTTAATGCGGCAGCTTTTACCTCTTTTCCTCCCGGAAACACTTCCAATTTATCTTTTAACATTGCGTTAATGATCTTATCGGCACACTCTTCTGCTGAGATGCCATTAGCTTGATTGTCATCGTGATCGCCATGACTTGTGCCGTCTGATCGTAAAGCATTCTGAGAGATCCGTGTGTTCACATATCCGGGATATGCCAACAAAACCTTGATGTTGTTCTTTTCTTCTTCTAATCGCAAGGATTCAAAAAATCCCTGTAGAGCATGTTTGCTAGCGGCATAGGCAGACCGTTGAAAGAAACCGAACTTTCCGGAGAGGCTGCTGATGGTAATAATATAGGATTCCTCTTGGGTATGCATGAATGGAAGTACGGTTTTGGTTAGTCCGACATGGCCAAAGTAATTGACTTCCATAATTGCACGATCAATGTTAATGGGTGTTTCAGCTGCAAGAGATCGTTGACTTATTCCGCCGTTGTTTACCAGAATATCAATGTTCTCAAATTGATCGATCATCTGTTTTGTGGCAGGAACAAATTCTTCCGGCTTTGTTAGATCCAGAGGTAGAACAAACGACTTTTCAGGATTAGGCAATGCTGTTTGAACAGTTTCCAATCCTCTTCTTTTTCTACTTGAAAGGATGACAGTACAGCCCATTCCGTTGAATTTACAAGCTAAAGCTTGCCCTATACCGGAAGATGCACCGGTAATCCATACTATTTTATTGTCAAGATTCTTCATGTTCATAGAGTCCGTTGGCTTTTAGTGCCGAAGTAGTTATTCCCTTAATGAAGGCAGAGCTGAATCCATGGTGCTCCATTTGATTTAATCCTGCAATGGTGCATCCTTTTGGCGATGTAACTTTATCAATTTCATCTTCCGGATGAGTATTGTTTGAAAGCAACAAACCAGCGGCACCTTTGGCAGTCTGAGCTGCCATTTTTAGTGCTTCAGTGGCATGAAATTCGATTTCAGTACCCCCTTGTGATGCTGCCCGGATTGCCCTAAGAAAAAAGGCAACTCCACAGGCACAAAGTGCTGTGGCTGAGGTCATCTGTGACTCGTTGATGATCATCGTAATGCCAACAGTATCAAATAATTTTCGTACTTCTGCAATTTTGGCTTTACTTCTTTTCAGAGCGGCAATGCAAGTCATGGATTCACCTATAGAGATAGCGGTATTAGGCATTGCCCTTACCACGTGAAGATCTTTGCCAACAAGGTCTGCTATGCTTTGAATAGAAACTCCGGACACAACGGATACAAGAAGCTGTGAATCGCTTAGCTCGTCTTTGATTTCATCAATTACCCCCTTGATCTGCTGGGGTAAAACAGCGAGAACAATGACTGGCACATTCGACACAGCAAGTCGGTTGTTATCGGTAATCTGAAATCCACTTGAGGCCAAAGAATCTAATTTTGTTGCTCTCCTTCGGGTTAGTGTAATATTCGCAGCTTGGTAATTGCCAGATCCGGCCAGACCTTTGGCTAATGCTACGCCAATATTCCCTCCTCCAATGATGGCAACTTTTGCTGTTGCCAATTCAGACGTTGTAAAATTATCGGTTGGTTGAGAAGCATTCATGCTGCAAATGTAGGTACTTCCTTTTTGTTTTAATAAAAATTGTGGCCTCCTAGAGAAGATTATCCGTTTTCTTTGATCAGTTCCAGAAACAAAGGTCCGTATTTTATCAATTTTGTTTCTCCAACACCTGAAATGGTAGCCATTTCATTCAGTGATTCAGGTTTCATTGCCGCCATATGTGTTAGTGTGGCGTCATTAAAGACTATGTATGGAGGTACTCCCTGATTTTTAGCGAGCTCTGCTCGCTTACCTCTTAGAATTTCAAAAAGTGATTTGTCAAAGTTGGACGGCACATCTATATTTTTCTTTTGTTGTTTTTTGCCAGATCGGATTGTTTTTTCAGGAGGGATGGTCACTTTGATCTCTTTTATGCCGTACAGAACCTGCTTACCTAAATTGGTTATTTTCAGGCTTAGGTATTGATCGTAAGCAATTTCAATTAAGCCCAAATTTATCAGCTGTGCAATATAATGCTGCCATTCATATTCTGAATATTCCGAACCAACGCCAAATGTTTTTAGCTCACCATACCCTCTGTTTAGTACATCCTGAGAATCAGACCCTCGTAGGATTTTTATCAAAAGAGTCGTTGCCACTCTTTCCTGAGTTCTTTTTATCCCGGAGAGTGCCATTTGGGCAATTATAGTTCCGTTAATGAAGTTGGGAGGATACAGGCAAACGTCACAATTACCACAGTCGTCCTCTTTGTGTTCGTTAAAGTAGTTGAGAAGAATCTTTCTCCTGCAGGAAGTGGCTTCAGCAAATTGCTGCATGCGTTGCAATTTTTTCATTCCGACGAATGAATTTTCAGTTTCTCGAATGAAGTTTGCTTGCATAACAACATCTTTCATAGAGTAATACAAGAGTACTTTTGCAGGCAGACCGTCCCGCCCTGCGCGACCAATTTCCTGATAATAACTTTCAATGTTTTTGGGCAGATTGTTATGTATGATCCACCTTACGTTTGATTTGTCTATACCCATTCCAAAAGCAATTGTTGCGCATATAATTTGCGTTTCGTCATGGATAAAACTATGCTGGGCCTCAGTTCGATCATTCGCATTGAGTCCGGCGTGGTACGTTCGAGCTGCAATTCCTCTCTCCCTGAGTAGCTTTGTCCATTCTTCGGTTTCCTTTCGGGAAAAGCAGTATACAATACCAGAAGTGCCTTCTTGTTGCTCAATGAATTCAACAATTTGCTTCACCTTACCTTTTTTATTCACGTTTCCCTTTACGATCAATTGGAGATTAGGTCGGTCAAATGAAGAGATATAGGTATTTGGGGCATTCAGCTTGAGCTGTTTGCTAATATCTTTTCTGGTAACTAGATCGGCTGTTGCCGTCAGAGCTATGCAAGGAACATCCGGGAATTTACTTCTTGCATTACCGAGCTCAGCATACTCAGGTCTGAAATCATGACCCCATGTAGAAACGCAATGTGCCTCATCAACAGCAAGTAAGGAAACAGAAACATCTCCTAGCCATGATTCAATTGCAGGAAGAAACGTCTCGGGGGCCATATAAAGCAACTTTAAGGTACTGTTGCGGCACTGTTGAATAAGTATGTTTTTTTCGCTGGCTGAAACTGTGCTGTTGAAGAAAGCTGCATTTATCCCATTTGAATTTAAGGTTGCAACCTGGTCCTGCATCAAAGAGATCAAAGGTGAGATAACTACGGTTAGATAGGGGAGAGACAAAGCAGAAACTTGATAACAAATAGACTTCCCCCCGCCTGTTGGCATTAGAACAAATGCGTCCTTTCCTGCCAGTACTGTTTCAATTGCGTTTTGCTGAAGAGGTCGGAAAGTGTCATAACCAAAGGAAGACTTTAATATTTCATGAAGCTGTTCAACCAAGATCGAAAGGTAGAAAGAATATTGGCGAAGAACAGAATTGTCAATAACTAATGTTGGGCAATTTCCACAGGATCATTCAGATCAGACTGTCTAATAAAGAAGCATCCGCATCATTTGGGAGTGTAACCTTTAGTTCAGGCGTTCTTTCCATCGCACGTTTTATGGCGAAAATAGCTTCATCATTTCTGGCCCAGCTTCTTCTGGCGATACCGTTATTGACATCCCAATGAAGCATCATTTTTAGTCTTCGATCTGCTTCTGGTGTTCCGTCCAATAGCATTCCGAACCCTCCATTTATTACTTCTCCCCATCCAACTCCGCCTCCGTTGTGAAGGGATATCCAGGTAGCTCCCCTGAAGCTATCACCAACGAAGTTTTGAACTGCCATGTCTGCTGTAAATTGTGAACCATCATAAATGTTAGATGTTTCTCTGTACGGAGAATCGGTGCCGGAAACGTCATGATGGTCTCTTCCCAATACCACCGGTCCAATAGCCCCATCAGCAATAGCATTGTTAAAGGCTTCTGCTATTCTGATTCGACCTTCGGCATCAGCATATAGGATTCTTGCCTGAGAACCGACTACGAGTTTGTTTTCCTGAGCTCCCTTGATCCATTTGATATTGTCAGCCATTTGTTGCTGAATTTCGGTTGGTGAGGTGCTCATGATATCTTCCAGAACCTGGCAAGCAATTTCATCCGTTTTCAGAAGATCTTTGGCTTTTCCTGACGTGCAAACCCATCTGAATGGGCCAAAACCGTAATCAAAGCACATGGGTCCCATTATATCCTGAACATATGAAGAATACCTGAAATTGACCCCGTCCTCATCCATTATATCAGCTCCGGCTCTGGATGCCTCCAGGAGAAAGGCATTGCCATAATCGAAGAAATAGGTTCCTTTTGCAGTATGCCTGTTGATTGCCGCGGCATGTCTTCTCAAAGATTCCTGCACCTTTTCTTTGAACAGCCCGGGGTTGCTGGACATTATATCAGTAGACTCTTTGTATGATAATCCGACTGGATAATATCCCCCGGCCCAAGGATTGTGCAGTGATGATTGGTCAGAACCCAGATCTATATAGATATCTTCTTTATCAAACTTTTCCCAAACGTCAACCACGTTCCCATCGAAGGCAATGGAAACAACTTCCTTGCTTTCCTTAGCCTTTTTAACCCGGGTGCATAATTCGTCAAGATCATCATAAACCTCGTCCACCCAACCTTGCTCGTGTCTTTTGTAGGTAGCCGCTGGATTCACTTCAGCGCAAACAGTGATACAACCGGCTATATTGCCTGCTTTGGGTTGGGCACCACTCATTCCTCCTAAACCCGATGTTAGGAATAATTTTCCTTCAAGTCCTTCTCCGTTTACGGAAACTTTCCTTCCCCCGTTAAGGACAGTAATTGTAGTGCCATGTACAATTCCCTGAGGACCTATGTACATATATGAACCGGCAGTCATTTGACCATACTGTGTAACGCCCATTGCATTGAATTTCTCCCAATCATCAGGCTTTGAGTAGTTGGGGATCATCATTCCATTGGTTACCACTACTCTTGGTGCTTCACTGTGTGAAGGGAATAAGCCAAGTGGATGACCGGAATACATGACCAAGGTTTGCTCATTGGTCATTTCTGTGAGATATTTCATTGTTAATCTATACTGTGCCCAGTTCTGAAAAACAGCACCGTTTCCACCATAGGTGATCAATTCATGAGGATGCTGAGCTACCGCGTAGTCAAGGTTGTTTTGGATCATTAGCATAATGGCTTTTGCCTGCTCACTTTTTCCCGGATAATCTTCAATTGGACGAGCGTACATTTTATAATCAGGACGGTACCTGTACATATAGATCCTCCCATAATCTTTTAGCTCAGCTGCAAATTCGGGCGCAAGCTCAGCGTGTTGCTCAGTTGGAAAATACCTCAAGGCATTTTTTAAGGCCAGCTTCTTTTCTGAATCAGAAAGGATGTCCTTTCGCTTTGGTGCGTGGCTTACTGTATTGTCGTATTCTTTTTTGGGAGGAATGACAGATGGGATTCCCTCTTTAACTGCTTGCTGAAAGGCTGTAGGTATACTCATTCTTACTTGTTTTATCCGAATAGCAAAACTAGGGTTTTGGTCGATACTCAGCAACCTAATGGTTGATAAGTAAGAAGATTTCTCTATGAGAAATATTTCAGAGGTTTGGATCCCTTTCCACTTTTCCCGTCTTACTGTTGTAGCCATATGGACAGTGTAAGCACCCACTTTGGCAACAATGGCCTCTTTTCAGATGGTATTTTTCTGTGAACACCAGGTACCCCTCCGGACTCAAATAATAATCCTCAGTGTCTAAACCTTGTTTTTCGGAAAACCCAGACATATCATCTCCCATCATTCAAAAGTATAAAAGTCGAGATATTCATAATAGAGTGCTGCATACAATTCACTTTTTTTACTTTTAGTGTGTGTTTAACGAAAATAGCCCTATCCAGCAAATATTCCATCCTGACCTCGCAGATACGGGGACTGAGCTTTGGATAAAACGGGACGACCTGATCCACGAGGAAGTATCGGGAAACAAGTGGCGAAAGCTGAAACACTATGTTGAAAAAGCAAAAGGACGTGACGGCATTGTAACTTTTGGCGGGGCGTATTCCAACCATATTGCAGCGACAGCCGCGACAGGAAGACTTTTGGGCATTGAGACCATTGGAATCATCAGAGGAGACGAACTTTGCCCATCTTCGAATCACACATTGAGCAAAGCGAATTCTGATGGTATGAGACTGTTGTTTGTTACCAGAGAAGAATACGGGTTCAGAGACCAGCTGGCGTATCACAAACAGATCAAACAGGAATATGGCAATGTAGTAGTTGTCCCGGAGGGTGGCGCAGGGTATGAAGGTATTGTAGGTGCCACGGAAATAATCAGGGGGCATGATGACTTTGATGTGGTTGTCGTTTCATGTGGAACGGGAACAACGCTGACCGGGATCTTGATATCATTGAAATCACATCAACATGTTATTGGCTTTTCTGCCCTCAAGGGTGGGGATATAAAAGAGGAAGTATGTCGCATGATTGGCGAGTATTTTCTGGACAAAAGCATCGAGGGCGACTATCTGGATGCATTCTCAATTTTTGACGAGTATCATTTTGGAGGGTATGCTAAAGTAGATTCTATCCTAATCGATTTTATGCGCTCATTTTATCAGCATACAAACATAAAATTAGACCCTGTTTACACGGGGAAAATGATGTTCGGGTTGTTCGATCAGCTTAAAAACAACAATAAATATTCCGGCAAAAAGATCCTGGCTGTTCATACCGGTGGAGTGCAGGGCATTAAAGGGATTGAGGAGAAATTAGGCACTCATATTTTCTGACTTTTTTCATAATTTTCGACCAACTTTATTAACAATTAACGAAACATTTGTTAATAACCTCACGTAAGTTGGTGTTCTCGATTGAGAATTTATGAAAGTGAACAAACACATACCCATTGTAGCGCTCCTCCTTTTTGCAGTAAGTGCCTTCGCTCAACCATCTGAGCGAAGAACAAGCAAGAGTCAATACATTTCAAAATGGAAGGAAGAAGCAATTTATCAGATGCATAAATATGGCATCCCGGCAAGTATTACTCTTGCACAGGGTATTTTGGAAAGTGCACATGGCAATTCTGAACTAGCCAAATATGGGAATAATCACTTTGGGATCAAATGCCACAATTGGTCAGGACCAAGTATGTTCAAAGATGACGATCACACGGATGATTGTTTTAGAGTATACGATTCTGCCTCGGAGTCGTTCAGGGACCATTCTGATTTTTTAAGAAAACGCGGCAGATATGAATTTTTGTTTGAGCTTAGATCAAATGACTATAAAGGTTGGGCGAAAGGATTGAAGAAGGCGGGGTATGCAACGAATCCTAAGTACGCACATCTGTTGATAGCTTTGATCGAGAAGCACGAATTACATCAGTATGATAAGGTTAAGGGTTTGCCTAAAACACCACCCGCATTATTGGCCATTAGTGGTCAAATAAAGAGAGAACCAAATAAGCACCGGGTTGGAATTCACGAAAACAAGATAAAATACATTGTTGTGAGCTCAGGTGACACATTTTGGAAAATTGCTAAAGAATTTGATATGGGGCTATGGCAGCTGTATAAGTACAATGATTTGAGCAAGACAGACCTGTTAAAAGATGGCGATCTAATCTTTCTCCAACCGAAAAGGAGAAGAGCCAGATCTAAAAAGTGCAGAATAAGAAATGGAGATACGTTGCGAAGTCTATCACAGGAGCATGGATTGAAATTGAAATATCTGTGCAAGAAAAATAATTTAGAGTATGGCTCAGAGCTGAAGGTGGGGACCTTTCTGAGCCTTAAATAGCGAGCAATTTGCTTGTTGTTGTTTTGTTTGTTTACAAAAGACGAGCCTTCCGATTTTTCGGGAGGCTTCTCTTTTTGTAGTGCATAGGCAATGATTGGTTTTATTTTAACGAGCAAGGAAACCCCTTTACCGGGGTGCCATTTTCAAGGTTGATGGCAAAGAAAGGTGGTCATTTGATACCATTTCAAAATGAAAGAACTGCCTGGAGAATCGAGGTAGAATTAAAATTCACCTCAATATCTGGGCAATTACACTATTTCCTGAAGCAAATACGATGTCGATCTTCCCATCTTTGTTCATATCGGAAACAGCAGGAGGATATGCTGATTTCTTCGGGAATTCAGAAAACAGCTCACCCATGTCGTTGAACAAATTCAATTCGCCATCCTGAATCGAATAGAAGAAGTCCTTATGTTCAGAATGGAAGTGGTGGGATGGAGCGAAGGTGTTGAATAGTAAATATTTTTGTATCGACATATCCGGCCCGAGAACTTCCATTGAGTGGTTATTGCTTATTAGATAGTCCTGATACCCATCGCCTTCATAATCAATAGGTATAAAATTCATCTCTTGGTTATTCGAGTCGTTTTTGATCGTTTTAGAGCTACCATCGAACAATAATTCTACAAGTGTGCCAGATGAATCTGTATACACACATTTTGAGGTGCTGATACTTCTGCCTTTTACTAGATATCTTTTGCTATTGGCATGTGCAGGGATACTTGATTTGATATCATATCTTGTTCTGCCTCTTCTGTCCAACGCATAGATCTTCCCATTGTTATCATGGAAACAGATGTAGTCTTTATTGCCAATAACAAACCTTTCTATTTCAGATTTCACCACGTTGGTTGCACCTTTAAATTCCCACCCCTGAACCAATTTCCCTGCTTTATCAAAATTGTAAACGTTTCCTTGAGTTGTTCCGATCAGTATTCTATAATTGTGGTTCTTCTGATAGTCAAATACGCTGACACTGTTGGAGGCAAATGATGGTAGATTGATGGGAAAACCTTTCACACTTTTTCCGTTTATATCCAGCAAATGGATCTTATTGATGGTGTTGAACAGCATTTGATATTTACCATTACCATACACATCGATCTGCTTTACATCTCCAATGATTGGTCCATCAATTCGTTTTTTCCATTTCACTAAACCGGCAGCGCTGATAATATAAATGTTGTTGCCCGCGTCTTGAACCAAGACCTCTTCGGTTTTGGTTCTGTGGTTCTTTAATAATTGAGGTTTACGGATCAGCGTACTGTCTAATGTAACCTCCCAGAGATCATTGTTCGTGATGACTTGATTCCGCCCTGAATTACAGCTGACGCTAATATTATGATAAACAAGGTTGTTTTCATTGCCAGCCATTTGCCAACCCAACCTATTGAACCCTTTATAGGCTGTTGAGTTTTGGTTTATTGCATTAATTACCTCGGGACTCATAAAACGATATAAACCGAATTTATCAAACGGCAAATTACAGTAGTACATGAAATTGGATCTGTCACTGAATTTATCTGCCAAAAACTCTGAGAATCCAACGTCATTGGAAAGAACTTGTTTGGTACTTAACGCATTGATAATTTTCTTGCAGGAGAGTAAATTATTGGTGAAATAAACATATTCATCGTAGCTGAAACAAAAATTGAACTCCCCGGCTGTTTCTTTGAATAAAAACTGTGGCTTAAAATCAGGATGCAAGGGGAAAATTGAAATTCCCATATAAGTTATAGCTGTAGAGTCAGCATTGGAATAGTCATGTATCTTCCCGACCGGATCGACGCTGCCATTTGCACGGCACACAATTCCGGTTTCATTTGCGTGCGTAATAAACGATGCAAATTGATTGTCGATCCAACTATCAACATGAGCTGAAAGGTCCCGATCCAACAAACCGTTCATTGTGTGTAGAGAGTTCAGTGCTTTCTCACTCATGTGTTTGGAGTTTGAAAATTGCTGATAGTCTGAGAACCCCCACCATTTGAACGAAGAAATGTAATTTGGGATCGCTTGTAAACATTCGTTGTATATTGGTGTGGACGCTGAAATCGATTGGAAGTAGGATGTGCTGTCCACATCAGTGAATCCGAAAAAATTGAGGGCATTGGAATTAGAGGCAAAATCCAATTCGGTCCACTGCCCAATTTTCACGTGTTCTAAAAACCAATCATTCGTAGTCTTGCTGATGCACTTGTTAACCAGTTGAGCCAATAGATTTGGTTGAACCAATAATTTGATCTTTTGATCATTGGATGCTGTTTGGTATACCTTCTGCATGGATTGGTTCAGCTGCTCAGGGGATTTACTTATTGTAACAGAGCTTTGCAATATGGATAAAGACGAAGAAAAATGCACAGTTTCGGAAGAATATGAGCAATAATATTTTTCCCCATCCAATTCCCATTCTGTTAGTTCAAACCCTTCGTGAAAAGAGGTGCTGATTTGTGTGAAATTTAGTTTTGAAAGTAGTTTCTTCCAACTCTCCATGAGAGCTGGATCAGAAAAATTTCCTGTGAAAAGAAAATCGATGTCGCTTGTTAACTGACCGAATATGGCTAGGCAAATGGGGGTATTGTTAATTCGATTGTAAAGGGAGGGATAACTTTCAAGGTCAATATTGAATTGGGTTAAAAAATCACTCAGCTCTTTGAAATTCGAATCATTTTTCAGTGACCTCCACGGAATATTCGTTTCTGAAAAGTGATTCCAAAATGTTGAGAAAGCATTCGCTTCGACTATCATAGTTGCCTTTGAAGGAATTGTTGTTAAAGGATGCGTGTTTACGATTGCCTTTGTGTTGAATCGTTCATTACTCCAATATAGAGCAACTCCAAAAGCAACCAGTAAAACCACAAATAATGCCTTTCTCATCACCCCAAAGGTATTTCATCTGCACAGAGATGGAATGGGTGATTGCTCAATGTTTAAACAGAAATTTGTGAATTGGTTAGATGTCCTGATCAATATGCCGAGGTAATAATTGAAAGCTTCTTCTGTGGTAAATGGAGGGGCCATGAAGACGTATAGCTTCTCTATGTTCCTTAGTTGGGTATCCTTTATTTCTTCTCCAACAGTAATTTGGAAGTTCCTTATCAATTTTCAGCATAAAATCATCTCTGAAGGTTTTGGCTAATATTGATGCGGCAGCAATTGATTTTATTTTACTGTCTCCTTTAACAATGCATTTATGTGGAATTCTATGTTTATTGAATCGATTGCCATCTATGAGCAGAATCTCTGGGCGTATTTTTAACTCGTCTACCGCTAAATGCATAGCTAAAAAGGAAGCGTTAAGAATGTTGATCTCATCGATCTTATCATGTTTAACAAATCGTACAGCCCATGCAAGTGCCTGGTCGATAATGATGGGTCGTAGTTGTATTCGTTGTTTCTCAGATAATAGTTTGGAATCGTTTAATAAGGGGTGGTTAAAATCCTCTGGTAAAATAACTGCGGAAGCGACGACGGGTCCGGCAAGACATCCTCTTCCTGCTTCGTCGCAACCTGCTTCTATTCTTCCCGTTTCAAGGTTTGATAGTAGCATTTTTATGTGTATTTTCAATTACCTTCCAAGTTTCTTCAGCACACCTGTCCCAATTGAACAAAGCCACTTGCTTTTTGCCTTTGTCGATAAGCTCAAGTCGTAACTCTTGACTTGCTTCTACTTTTGACATTGCCTCAGCAATGGCATCTACTTTAAAAGGATCGATCATCAGTGCTGCTCCACCGGCCACTTCGGGAATAGAAGTGCAGTCGGATGTAATTACCGGTGTTCCTGATCGCATTGCCTCTAGAACTGGCAACCCGAATCCTTCAAAATATGAAACATAAGTGAGCGCCAATGCGCTTCCCATTAACTCTATTAAATCGGCTTGGTATATCCTTCCTGTCAAGATGATCTCATCTTTATAGCCAGAAGAATTCAACGCATCTTCCATTGCGGGTGTCCAATCATATTTGTTTCCGGCTAAAATAAGTTTGGTATTCGAGCGAGATTTTTTTTTGAATGTATTAAATGCTTCAATTAGTCGAACGATGTTCTTTCTTGAATGGAGGGAGCCAACATGCAAGAAAAAAGGAGCTCCCGCTGAATATTTGTTCCTGCAACTGTCCTTAACCAGTTTCTGGATCGGGCAATAATTGTTGTTTACGCCATTGTAGATAACAGTTATTTTTTCAGCGGTAACACCATACCTCTCAATTATGTCGTTTTTTGAAAAGTTAGAAACTGTGATCAAGTGTTGAGATTTCTTGGCAAATAACGGAAATTGACTTCTGTAATACCGGGAATGGGAAGGTCGAAGGTCTTTGGAAAAGTGTTCAAAATTCAGATCATGGAAAGTGCCAACTTGTGGTACATTGGTATTTAAACAAATGTAACCATCAGGTGAAAAGAACACATCTATTTTATACTTTGTTAAGGCCTTTCGGATCACATGGTTGAACCAGAATTTGAACAATATCGGATGCCTGGCCTGAGGCCGTAATACAACCGGCACAACATTCTCTTCAAAGACAAAAGAGGGGTCGAATTTTCTGTCAAAAAAGAAAATGAACAAATGGGAAGGATTAGCTTTTGTAATACGCTTGAGAACCTCGTACTGATACCATCCGATCCCATCCAGTTGATCCTTGATCAACAATCTGGTATTTACACCTATTCTTAACATCGTTATCCTAAGTGGCGAATTTATAATATTTTAGCCTGCAAAAGGATTTACCTTCACCATGCAACGGAAATTCATCCTGAATCTTATCCTACTACTTGTACTAAATTTCTTGGTAAAACCATTTTACATTGTAGGTATTGATGCCGAAATACTTGATCGTGTGGGTGAAAGTGAATATGGTCAATATTTTGCGATCCTGGCGTTTACGATACTGTTCAATATTATTCTTGATCTGGGGATCATCAATTTCAACACCCGAAATATTGCCCGACACTCACAGCTTGTGAAAAAACAGTTTTCGGGCATATTCACTTTGAGATTGCTTTTAGTTATACCATATTCAGTTGTTTGTTTTCTGGGTGCATATGTCCTGGGTTATGATATGTTAGGCGTGGTGCCATGGTTGATTCTCAACCAAGTTATCATTGCTTTTATTCTGTATTTCAGGTCTGTTCTCAATGGGATGCTTCATTTCGCCAGAGACAGTTTTATCTCTGTGCTGGACAGAGTTTTACTTATAGCAACTTGTTCGGTATTACTATGGGGAGGGGTTACTGATCAACCCTTTCAAATAGAGTGGTTTGTTTACACTCAAAGCATATGTTATGGATTTAGTGCACTGGTTGCGTTCTTTTTTATCCTTCCAAACGTCAAGAGCTTAAAGTTAACTCTCAACATTCCTTTTGCTTTGGCAATTTTGAAGAAGAGCCTTCCCTTTGCTTTACTTGTTGTCCTCATGACGTTTTACAACAGGTCGGATAGCGTAATGCTTGAAAAACTGATTAATGATCAAGGGGAGCAAGCAGGAAAGTATGCTCAAGGTTTCAGACTTTTTGAGGCTCTCAATATGGTTATTTTTATGTTCGCAGGCTTGTTATTGCCAATATTTTCCAGGTTACTGAAAGAAAAGCAAGATGTTCTGCGGATATTCTTGCTGGCTGTTAAAATGCTATTCTCGGGGGGATTGATTATTGGTGTACCGGCATTTTTCTATAGGGCCCATATAATGGATTTCAGATATGATGGAACATCGTTGGTGGCAGATGATTCATTTGGAATGCTGATGCTTAGCTTCTTCGTTATAAGTACAACATTTCTTTTCAGTACTCTATTAACTGCTGGAGGAAAGTTAAAAGAGCTGAACATCACGTCAGCAATTGGCCTGACCTTGAACGTGATATTGAATTTCCTTTTGATTCCGAACTATGGCGCATTTGGGGCCGCTATTGCAAGCCTGTCAACACAAGGTATGGCCGGGCTGGCTCAAATTGTAATCAGTAGAAACCAGTTTAAATTCAAAGTAAATGTAACGCTCATCGTAAAAATGGTATTGTTGACCTCCCTGGCGTTTGCGATGGGACTGTTCTTTGAAACTAACTTAAATTGGGAATGGAGTTATGAGTTTTTAATAATGCTGCTGACCCTTACAATAGGTTGTTTTTTGACAGGTTTGTTGAACCCCATCAAAATATTTGACATTATTAAAGACAGGAATAATAAAAGATAGAAAATACGGTTATAGCATTTTCTTACCTTTGCCAGATTAATTTTAGAAAAACTATGTCAAATTCGGATCCACAAGATTTCTACTCTTTTGATTTAATGGAAGTGATCTGGAAATGGAAGATTCACTTGATCTTTGTTTTTGTGCTATCTGCCATTGTCTCAAGTATAGTATCCTTGACTATGCCGGAAGAATTTTTATCTAGTGTAACGATATACCCCGCCAAATCCAATACGGTTACTTTTAGTTCTCATGCTAATCAGAATCAATCTGCTACTCAATTTGGTGAAGAGGAAGAAGCGGAACAAGTCATACAAATATTGGGTTCAGCTGAAATTCGGAAGAGGGTGGTCAAAAAGTACCAATTAGACTCGGTTTACGAGATTAATCCGAATTCATCAACGAGGATGGATGATCTGTATGAAAAGTACAGTAGACATGTCTCTGCGGAACGCACTCGATTCGGATCTGTCTTAATTAAGGTTTTCGATGTCGATCCGGAGAGGGCTATGAATATGGCCAACGATTTGTCGAAGCTACTGGATACGGTAAAGAATAGAATGATCAGGGAGAGGGCCGGCTATGAACTTGATATTACCAGAAGGAAAAAAGAGGTTGTTGAAAAAGAATTGGAAGAAATAGTAGATACACTTAAGAGATTGAATGAGTTTGGCGTTGGAGGGAGCCAGACTCAGGCATCTTTAATGGAAGCTCTTGCCAATGCAACAGACGCAGCTACCAAGACAGAGATAAGAAAGAAGATAGCCATGAACGATAAATATGGTAGTACCCTGGCTTCATTTAGCCATGAATTAAAATTGAAACATGAGAGACTGGCTGAAATAGAAGCGGCTTTTGAACAGGCTGAAGCAAATGCAAATTTAAATTACACACATAAGTTTGTAGTTGAGGATGCCTACATGTCAGACCGAAAAGCCAGACCGGTTCGGTGGATAATTGTTTCAGTTTCAACTTTCGTTTCTATACTGTTAGGATTAATTCTGATACTTCTATTCGAGAAGGTCAAGATGATTAAACAAAAATGATGCTTGCCGGCAAGTATCAAGTTGTTTTGTTTTACTGTTTGGTAGTGTCGTTTGCGTCAATATCGACGGCTCTATACTATGATTACCCGTTGATACTTGGTATTCCAATCGTATTGGCAATTGTGTATTTCGCAATTTACCATCTCGATTACCTATTTGAATTCGTTGTATTGTTCACGCCAATATCATTGAATTTTGAAGACCTTGGTGATTACGGCGGCATAGGGTTCTACATGCCTACTGAACCCCTGCTTTTAGGAATAACTTTTTTGGTTATTATTCGCTCTTTGGTGAATAGAAGACAAGACAAAGCAATCTTGTCGCATCCACTGAGTCTCGCCCTTTTGTTTTATCTGGGCTGGACGTTCATTACATGTTTTATGAGCTCCGACATTGCAGTTTCTCTTAAGTTCTTTATGTCGAAACTATGGTTCATTGTGCCACTATTTTACTTTGGGACAACCTATTTTCAGTCAACTAAAAAAATCAAAAGATTCCTTCGTCTGTACTTTTTTTCGCTTTCAATAGTAGTAGTTTATACGATGATAAGGCATGGCTTAAATGGTTTCGGAGAGGACCAGGGCCATTGGGTAATGACCCCATTTTTTAAGGACCACACCTCATATGGTGCAGTATTGGCTCTTATGTTTCCTGTTTTGATAGGAATGTTCGTTCTGGCGAAAGATGGTGCCCAGAAGTTTATCCTTGGTTCTCTTGTCATTGTTTATTTGTTTGGGATCTACTTTTCTTATACCCGTGCGGCCTATTTAAGTATTGTTGGTGCATTTGTTTTGTACCTGCTGATCAGATATAGAATTAGATTTAAATATGTTCTTACTGTTGTTTTGTGTTTTGCCGCACTGTTGGTTGTGAATAAAGACACAATTTGGATGGAATTAAATAAGAATAAAAACGAGCATGCTACCGAGGAGTTAGGTGAACGAATACAGTCAATTTCAAATGTTTCTAGTGATGCGTCCAACTTAGAACGCTTAAATAGGTGGGCCTGTGCGGTAGAGATGTTCAAAGAAAGGCCTGTGTTTGGTTTTGGTCCGGGCACCTATGCTTTCCAATATGCACCTTTTCAGCATCATGAAGATATAACCATAATAAGTACGAATTTTGGGGATGGGGGTAATGCACATAGCGAATACCTTGGTCCTTTGGCTGAAAGTGGATTAATCGGAATGCTATCCTTCATCGTAGTAGTCATAGCGATATTTTACACCGGAATAAAGTTGTATTACAATCTGGAAGATCCGTGGTTAAAGTCGGTCATATTGGTCTGTGTATTGGGACTTTTCACCTATTTCACGCACGGCATTTTGAACAATTATCTGGATACCGACAAGGCATCCATTCCTGTTTGGGGATTTGCTGCAATTATTGTGGCTACGGAGTTACGCCTAAAAAAAGGGAAATTAGAAAAATCGACAGCCTAATATAGCTGTGTCATCCATGAAATCACGCTCACCTTTGAACTTATCCAGTTCTCGAAAAATAGTCTCAGCAAGGTCGGCCATACTCAAGTCGTAATTGTTGTGAATAATGTCTATCAAACGTTCTGTTTCGAACGCTTCATCCTGTTCATCCTCCAGCTCAACCAGACCATCGGTATAACAAAAAAGAGTCATTTGTGACGCGATAGGGAGGGATTCAACATTGACAGATGGAATTTCATCCAACATACCCAAACCAATACAGCCCTGATCCAATAGGATTGACTTTTTACCATCAGTCAAAATTGGATGGTTATGCCCCGCATTACAGTATTTTAGTGTTTTCGTTGTGCAATTGTAATAAGCAAAGAAAAATGTGATGAACTTTTCACCATCCGCAGCGTTTATCACGTCAGCGTTTAATTGGTGAATCATATCGTCAATAGTTAGCTTCTGGTGGTGTTTGATATGTGCTCTAAGGTGGGCTTGAAAGTTACTCATAATGAGAGCAGCAGAAACCCCTTTCCCTGATACATCAGCAATGCATAAACAGTATTCTTCGTTATTCAATTTAAAGAAATCGTAGTAGTCACCCCCAACCATATGTTTTGTTTCATATTTGGCGGCAACATCCAATCTATTATTGGATGGAAGATCTTGCGGGAATAGCAAGGCTTGCATCTGACTGGCTAGTTCGAGCTCTTTTTTCGCAACCTCCTGTTCCAGGCTAATTTTGGCCAACCTTTTATTTTCGATGGCTACTATTATTATGTTAGTAAGCGTCTGGATAAAAGGCATGTGTTTTATTGTTGGACTGATCCTGATCTCATCTTCATTAAGATCGCCAATGAGTAGGTAGGCCAGAGGTCGGTCTTTGTGGTATACAGGAATTACGACGTCAAAAGAATTTAATGATGAGATGGATGAAGATTCTATGACTGTGATCTCCCTTATGTGCGTGAGGTCGGATATTACATCCACTTTTCTCGCTTCTCCCCGCACGCCATATTTCAATAGGCAAACCCATTCTTCTTGTTTACTGTACAACATTAGCTTGGTAATTCCCAGTTGTTCGCGAAGTATGTATTCGTATATATTTAGAATTCGGTCAATTGAATAATTTTCATTGATAGCTTTTGTTATCTCGAGTAACGAGTTTAGCTTGAACTCTTTAAGCTGTAATTTTTGGTGTAGCTTATTGACTTTTGCTTGTGCCATTTATAGGTTTTCAATTATCACTGGGAGTTTTTTTAGTAACGCCAGTTCCCTGTATTTTATCCTTGCTTCTTCAGCGGGGCTGCCAAAATAGGTTTTACCACCCTCTAGGTCTTTCAGTACGCCCGATTGGCCCAAAACGACAACACCTGCACCAATTTTTCTGTTAGCCGGAACACCAACCTGTCCCCATAGTGTTACGTTGTCTTCAATTACTACGCATCCAGCCACCCCGACCTGTGCTGCAAAAAGACAATTTTTGCCAATAATAGTGTCATGGCCAATGTGCACCTGATTGTCCAACTTACTTCCGGCACCAATTATTGTTGTGGCAGTTACTCCAGCGTCAATAGAACACAATGCACCAATTTCAACATCGTCTTCAATACTAACATATCCGCAAGTATTAAGGCGTTCATACTGTACGTCGGTTTTCTTATAATAAAATGCGCTTGTACCAATCGTTGAATTTGATTGGATAACTACATTATTGCCAATTTCAGTTCTGTCCATAATAACGACACCTGAATGAATAATGCTGTTATTACCGATTTTCACATTGTGCCCGATACAAACATTCGGATGAATATTCGTGTTTTCACCAATGACTGCAGATTTGCTAATTTGATCTGTCCATTTATTGTATGGCCAATTATGCGTTGTGATGGCATTAAAGTCACGAAATGGATTTTCTGAAACGAGAAGAGCTTTTCCTTCGGGACAATCGACAACTTGGTTGATCAGAATGGTTGAAGCACAAGATTGAAGTGCCTTTTCGTAGTATTTAGGATGATCGACAAAAATAACATCACCTTCTTGTGCGCGATGAATTTCGTTTATTCCTGTAACTAGGTGATTATCAGGGCCATTTGATTGGCATCCGAGAAAGTCAGCTAATTCTTTAAGTGTCTTTGGGGTCTCGAATTTCATGGGGCAGTAAAGTTAGACAATTAAATGCCTCGAAAAACTAGTGTCTATCCTATTTTAAGGGGTTCGAACATAAGTAATTGATGAATCAAAAAACCTATGTTATTGTTCAATAGTCACCTTAAATTGGCTCCCAGTTGTTTTTCAAGCTGTAGTAGAATATTGTTCATTACTACCTCAATTCTATTTTCGTTCAGTGTTCCTTCCTCATCTTGGAGCAGGAATTTGACAGCATAAGATTTCTTGCCCGGCTCAAGGTCTTTACCTTCATAGACGTCAAAAAGCCCCACTTCCTTCAGTAGTATTTTTTCAGTCTCTTTAGCGATATCCACTATTTCGGAAAATTTTACATCTGTATCCAACAGAAGTGAAAAATCTCTTCTTACTGAAGGATATTTTGTCATAGGGTTAAATTTAACCTTATTCATGACCATGCTCTCTAAGACAATATCCCAATTGATTTCAGCGCAGAAAACAGCTTGCTTGATCCCCATATTTTCCAAAATATCTTTCCTCAGCTTGCCAACATCAGCAACCTTTTTCCCATTAATTGACAGCTCTGAGCCCTCAATAAAAAGTTCATTTTTAGTTTCTGCTAGCTGATGATTTTCTAAAATACCAAGTCGACTTATAATCCCCGAAACAGCACCCATAATGGAATAATAACCAACCTCTTGTTGTTCTGTATTCCACTGCTCCTCCTCTTTCATGCCGGACATCAGGACGGATAGACAGTTTGTTTCCTCAAAGCCATTTTCATTTTTGAAATACACCTTTCCAAACTCATAGATCTTCAGATCTGATTCTCTTCTGTTCAAATTATAGGAGATCGATTCCAACCCTGAAAAGACCAACGACTGCCTTAACACCGCTAGTTCTGAGCTTAATGGGTTAAGCATGGTCACATTTTGTTCAGCACTTAGATGTTTCGCGTTTGCCGCTTTCACGTAATCATCTTTTGTCAAAGAGTTGGCCATGATCTCAGAAAAGCCATTGTTGGTTAGTAATTCAGAAACAATATTCTGTAGTTTTTCCCGATTTGGTTTTGACCCGTAAGACAAGGAGGAATAGATCTTATTTGGCACCGGGATATTGTTGAACCCATAAATTCTCAGAACCTCTTCTATTACATCTATTTCACGTTTTACATCGACTCGATACGCGGGGACTGTTAATTCCCAGATTAATCCCTCTTCGGAGATAATCTTAATGTCTAGCCAAGATAGGATGTCTATAACAATGGGTTTTTCAATTTTAATGCCGGCAATGGAGTTGAGGCTGTCCAAATCAAAATTGACTAAAAAATCTTCAATAGGATTTGGGTAGATGTCAGTTATGTCAGATGAAATGGTGCCACCTGCTATTTCTTGAATGAGAAGGGCTGCCCTTTTAAGTGCGTAAACAACTTTACTTGGGTCGACTCCTCTCTCGAATCTATATGACGCATCAGTTGGTTGACTTGTGTGCGTTGAACTTGCTGCATGCCTCTTAGCGGTTTTTCGTATCCTAACAGGGTTGAAATAAGCACTTTCCAGGAAGATGGCAGTTGTTTGTTCTTTTACTCCTGAATCCAAACCGCCAATGACTCCACCAATACACATACCTTCGTCTTCGTTGCAGATCATGATGTCTTCATCATCAAGACATTTCTCGGTTTCATCTAGCGCAATGAATTTGGTTTTGGAAGGCAATGTCTTGACGACTATTTTGTTCCCTTTAATTTTTGAAAGGTCGAAAGCATGCAGAGGTTGACCCAGCTCATGAAGCACAAAATTGGTTGCGTCTACTATATTGTTAATGGGTTTCAGGTCAATTGACTTCAGCCTTTTTTGCAACCAATCAGGGGAAGGACCAACCTTTACTTCGGAAATTGTTACCCCTGCATAGCGCGGACAAGCTGAATGGTCAAGGACAGAGATATCAAGCTCAATTGCTCTGGAGTCTATCTTAAAGCTGTCAATGGAAGGCCATTTAATAGACTGGGTTTTATCAATTAATTTTTGATGTTTAAGAGCACAAAGCAAGTCCCGTGCAACACCGATATGACTCATTCCATCTGCTCGATTTGGGGTTAAACCAATTTCGAATTGAGTGTCTGATTCAACGTTAAAGTAGCTGCTTGCCGGAGTTCCTATTTCGGCATTTCCTGGAAGAACCAATATGCCATCGTGATTTGCACCTACACCCAGCTCATCTTCGGAGCAGATCATTCCATTTGATTCAACGCCTCGGATCTTCGATGGCTTGATATTGACCGATTCTCCTGAACCGGGATTTAATGTTGTACCTGGAATAGCCACAATCACTTTCTGTCCTGCCTCAACGTTTGGGGCTCCGCAAACAATTTGAAGCGGATCCCCGGCACCAATATTGACCATGGTTATTGCCAGACGATCGGCGTCGGGATGCTTTTCTTTGGATAATACTTGCCCTATAACACCTGGAACTACTTCTATTGGATGACTCTTTTCAACTTCCAGACCTGTATCGGTTAATATTCTGGCCATTTCGTTTGCCGAAATATCAGTGTCTAAGTATGATCTTAACCAATTGTAGGATATTTTCATTTACTCCGGTATTAATGAGCAAATTTAGTTTTTTATTTGAGCTTAAAGCTCGCCTTTCCTGTGAGTTTTTCGGGTTTGGGTTTGGTCAACATTTTGTGTAAATGCAATTTGACTGCCTGTCCCATATTTTTACACTTGCTAAACTGGGTTGTTTTATGATGGCGGTTCAACTCTTTTTTGATGGTATCTGTTTTATCAGGGGTAGATATTTCATCTTCGACAATACACTCCATTAACCTGCCAATTTTGTTCTTAGATGCTTCGTACCGTCTTTTCATCAATGTTCTTTCTTCATACTGGTATTGCCTAATGGTTTCAGGGTTCATTACTTCAATACAGAAATTAACAATTGGATTATTCTCTTTAAAATATTGTGGAAGGTACATTCGCAGTCTGCCTTCATAGCATTGCTGGTCAAAATCAAGTGCCCGAACCCGGTATTGTTCCTCTTCAAAATCTGGAGTAACGTCAACGACATAATTATAGGAGCGCATATCCCCTAAGAGTCTAACAAAACATCGTTCGTTGAATTTTACAAATTCTTTGGCTAGTCGGACTTTGTTAAAGTTCGGAAGGTTTATGTAATTGTCTATAAATGCATCGCCTGGTATTCCAGCAATGTGTTCCTCTATCAGAGAATTTTTGTCAACGAGGTAGTTGATCCTGTTTGGAGACAGGATGTGCTCCAACTCCAGACCGTATACACGGGAAGCATCGGCAATTTTGACGTAAAAGTAATCGTAGTTGTCATTAAACTGGTTTACAATTCTTACACGGAATGGTTTCGAATTTCCGAACTGGCAATAGTCAATACGGTCAACAACGAGGTGCTCCATTACGGACAAATCTCCGTCTGTTTTTAACAATGCATAGATGGTTGTTAGCCCATGGTTCAGTTCTTTTTGACTTTCAGGATCGAAGATCACCGTTTCCCAAAGTGTGTCCTTTCCTGCTTTGTCAAATAATGGAAATCCGTCTGAATACCGAAGTAAATTATCGTATGAAACGGGGATGTTCTTTTCTCTTCCGTACTCTTTTAAGTACGTTCTGAGTTTGCTGCTAATCTTATAATATTCTTTTTTCTTTGAAATGTCCATTTAAGAAATACCGCGCATTATGCCTTTATCTGAATTTCGGATAAATTTGAGAATGGTATCTTTTTCGCTGGAATTGGGAATCTCAAGGTCAGCAATTTTAAGCGCCTGCGATATATTGCTGTTCATGATGTATATAACGCGATAAACATCCTCAATATTGGCAATTTGCGCATCAGTGAAACCTCGTCTTCTAAGCCCAATTGAATTAACTCCGCAATAAGAAAGTGGCTCTCTGGCCGCTTTGGCGTATGGCGGAACATTTTTACGCACCAACGAACCGCCTGCAACAAATGCTTGTTCACCAATAGTTACATACTGCTGTACTGCAACCACTCCTTCTATTATCACCCAATCTTCAATTATACAATGTCCGGCAATTTGACTGGAATTGGCAATGATCACGTGGTCTCCAACTCTACAATCATGTGCAATGTGAACGTATGCCATTAGTAAGCAGTTACTTCCGACTGTAGTTGTCATTTTGTCAATTGTCCCTTTGTGGACAGTTGCGTATTCTCGGATAACTGTATTGTCACCGATATAGGTTGTGGTCTTTTCTCCGTTGTATTTCAGATCTTGCGAAACAATTGAAATGATTGCCCCCGGAAATATTTGCACATTATTGCCAATTCGAGCCCCATCCATAACGCATGCACCAGGCCCAATCCAGCAATTTTCACCAATTTCAACATCACCTTGAACGGTTGCAAATGGTTCAACAACAGTACCAGCTCCAATTTTCGCATCCGGATGAATATTAGCTTGTAAACTCATTTAATCTCTTTCTTTAACTATCTGTGCCATCATTTCTGCTTCTGCTGCGGGCTCTCCGTTCGCATAAGCAATTCCTTTCATATGAACTATTCCCCGACGTATCGGACTGATCAGCTCCAGCTCAAAAACCACGCTATCACCAGGAATCACTTTTCTCTTGAATCTAACGTCATCAATTTTCATAAAGTATGTCATGTACTTTTCAGGTTCATCGACTTGGCTTAACGCAAAGATGCCACCTACCTGAGCCATCGCTTCAATTTGTAAAACTCCTGGCATCACAGGATTTCCCGGAAAGTGGCCCTGGAAAAATGGTTCGTTCATTGTAACGTTTTTAACGCCAATTATACGATTGTCAGTTATTTCCATTATTTTATCTACCATCAGAAACGGGTATCTGTGAGGGAGCATTCTCTCAATATCATTTATGTCATACAACGGTTCTTTATTCAGATCGAACAGTTTCTTTCCTTTTTGATTTGTCATGATCTGTTTGATGATCTTCGCAAAGGAAACGTTCCCGGAATGGCCGGGACGTGCTGCAAGAATGTGCCCTTTAATGGGTTTCCCCACTAAAGCTAGATCCCCAATAATATCTAGCAACTTATGTCTGGCGGGTTCATTAACAAATTTCAGTTCAGCATTATTTAACGTCCCGATCCCTCTCAGGTCAATTTCCAGATGTTCTTTCCCTAACAAAGCGGCAAGTTCATCAAGTTCTTCTTTTGGAATGTTATCCCGTTCTACCAGAACGATTGCATTATCAATATCACCACCTTTGATCAGCCCTGCACGAGCCAACTCCTCCAATTCCCTGAGAAACACAAAGGTTCTGCAAGGCGCGATGTCTTTTTTGAAATCCTCTATCGAGTAGATGTTAGCGTGTTGAGTGCCCAGCACAGGAGAGTCGTAGTCTACCATTACAGTAAGTCGGAACTCGGGATAAGGTACCGCCAACATCTCTATACCCCGATCCAGATCCTCATATGGTTGATTCATCTGAAATTCGAAATAATCTCTAGGGAGTTCAAGCTCTTTAATTCCGGCCGTTTCAATTGCCTCAACGAACACCATTGCACTTCCATCCATAATTGGAATTTCCGGGCCATCTATTTGGATCAGCACATTGTCTACCTGCATACCATATAAAGCTGCGAGTAAATGCTCTGTTGTATAAACCCGCACTCCGTTTTTTTCCAATGTCGTTCCACGATCGGTACTTATAACTAGATCTGCATCTGCTTTGATGATCGGCTGTTTCTCAAGGTCCATTCTTTGGAACTTATAACCATGATTGGCCGGGGCAGGCAATATGTTAATCTTTACGGTTTCGCCGGTATGAAGCCCGACCCCGCTCATTTTGATCTCTTTTCTAAGCGTTGTTTGATTTTCGCTCATTGTTTTCCTTTTTTCAGTTCTTTGAGTTCTTTTTCCAGTTCGTCAATTTTGGATTTGATCTTGGGCAATGACCTAAATAAAACATAAGACCTTTTATAGCTACCTATGGAATAAGATGGAGAGCCCTGTACAATTTCGCCCTCAATCTCAATAGTAGACTCAACTCCTGATTGAGCCGCAATTTTCACACCATCAGCTATTTTCAAATGCCCAACTATTCCAACTTGACCACCGATCATGCAGTTTGCTCCTATTTTAGTGGAACCTGCAATACCTGTTTGCGCAGCGATCACCGTATTCTCTCCTACCTCGACATTATGTGCGATCTGGATCAAATTGTCCAATTTAACTCCTTTTCGTATGACCGTTGAACCAAGTGTGGCCCTATCTACACAAGTGTTAGCACCAATTTCAACATGATCTTCAATGACCACATTTCCAATTTGTGGAATTTTGTGGTAGTTGTTCTCTGAGTTGGGAGCAAATCCAAAGCCATCAGACCCTATAACCACTCCTGCGTGAATCGTACAGGATCTCCCAATTTTACAATTACTGTAAACGCTCGAGTTTGCATATATTGTGGTGTCATCTCCTATAGCAACTTCACTGTCTATGCTACACCCAGAATGGAGCTTTACTCGGTCTCCGATCTTGACATTTTCTCCAATAGATACAAAATCACCCATGTAACAATCTGATCCGACTGTTGCGGTGGATGCAATTTCAGCTGTTTTTGAAATGCCTGCTTTGTTATTTTTTAACTGATTGTACTGCTCCAGGATGATGGCAAAACTCTGATATGGATCTTCGACACGAATAAGCGTACAGGTTTCTGGCAAAGCCCTTTCTACCTTGAATGTATTTGATACAATTACCACAGATGCGTTTGTAGAGTAGATGTGCTCATTGTATTTGGGATTGGCTAAGAATGACAATGTGTTTGGCTTGCCCTCCTCAATTTTAGAAAGATTGTTGACTTTTACGCTACCTGTCCCTTCAACTTTGCCTCCAAGTAATTGGGCAATTTGTTCTGCTGAAAATTCCATCGCCTCAAAAATAGGAAAATTAGTACAGCAAATGAGATTTAACTTTACGACTAAAAATTGAATTTTTCTACTTTGTTCAGGTATTTAAGATAACGGCCCGGAACAACTTATGTAGTGATTAGAAGTCGTCCATTTCTTCTTGACGTTCGTACACCTTCTGGTAGTTGTTCAATTTCACAGTAACTGCTAAAAAGAGTTGCGGATATAGTGGCGTTGACAGGAAATGAACTGTAACATTGTCAAGTTGCGAAACTGATTTTCGTCGGGATGTATTCAATACGTTCCTTCCCTGCAGGGTAACTGCGATCCTTTTATCGGCCAAACTACGCTTGATCGAAATATCCTGCACAAAATTATCGGAACTTTCTCCTTGGGCAGTGACCGAAGCACTGTTGTATCTAGAGATCAATTGTACAGTCCAATCTTTCCTAATATAAAAGGTGTTTGTTAAACGTCCATTGTAATTAAATGAATGTGTGTCATAATCTTGGTTAGAAAGATTACCGTTTAAAGCAAAATAATATGCGTTGAATCCGGCATTGATCTTCCACCATTTAATAAGCTTGTGATCGATCATTCCCTCAAGGCCATACGCTGAGGATGTTCCAATATTTTCTGGTCGTGAAATGAGAATTCCTTCCTGATAAACCGACGATAAGCGTTGGATGATGCCAGCATTTTTTCTAATATATCCTTCAAGACTGTAAAAGCTCTTTTTTTTAAAAGGTCTCATATAATTAAGCTCAAAGGCATCGATATAGGTAGGTTGCAGATTCGGATTACCACTTCTTACTAAGTAGGGGCTTGACCAAGTGATAAATGGCTCAAAAAAATAACTACGTGGGCGCTCTATTCTCCTAGAATAACTGGCGATGATCTGACCTTTCTTCTTTAAGTTATAGGAAAAATGTGCTGAAGGGAACCAATCCAAACGATTGATCTGGGTGAAATCGATTGACTTGGATGATGAAATAGTCCTGTAGGTATACTCTGCTCTAATGCCAATTTGGTACCCCAGTGCATTTTTCTTTCCGCCGTACATTGCGTAAGCCGCATGAATGTCTCTTATGTAATCAACATCAGAGCTGTAAATAGAGTCAAACTGGAAAGATCCAAATACAGTGTCGTACCTATAGTTTTTTCCAATGTCTCCGCTTTTTCCAAACTGTGACTGAACTCCGGCTTCAAAAGTGTTTCCTTTGATCGGCAGCCGATAGTCGATTTTAAATCGGTTAGCATTTGAAGGCCCTGTTTCTGTGTATAAATTACCTGAGTTGATGCTCCCATCCAAATCGTAATTGAACGTAGTGTCTTGCTGGTTCGCCCCGGAAAAGTTTGCGATGGCTTTAAAGCTAATGTTGTGTTGTTTATTGCGTTTGAAATTGTACTGGTAGTGCATACTAAATGAGTTGTTCATAAATTGAATATGCTTGTTGGGGGTAGAGGTAAACTGCTCGATCAATGTGTCGTTGTCATAGTTCATATATTCAATATTGTTAGCTCCCTCCATCAAATTTGATTTGATTTTTGCAGATAAGACCAGTACGTGTGAATTGTTGGGAGACCAATTAAAGCTGCTGTTGACACTCCAGCTTGTCCTTGACCAATTGCTTAATCCTTCGCTGTAAAGACGATTCTCTAGACTATCGTAACGGGTAACTCTGTCTTCGTTCTGCTCATTTGGGCGGCTTCTGTTTCTCCACCCTCCACCTAGATCGAATGAGGCCTTTTTCCTTTTAATGCTTAGCGCCAGATCAGAGCTATGGTTGTTGAATGTCCCTGCCTGACCACCAAGTAACAAGCTGACTCCCTCCAGGCTGTTCTTTTTGGTAATTACATTGATCACTCCACTTGTGCCTTCAGCGTCGTATTTTGCAGACGGATTTGTGATAACTTCAATTTCTTTCACCGAACTGGCAGGAAGTGATGCCAAATAGTCGCCCGCATCCATTATGGTCGGAACGCCATCTATAAGCAGTGTAAAACTTGAGCTTCCCCTAAGGCTTACTGTACCATCTGCACTAATGGTAATTGAAGGGATATTTTCCAGGATCTCAATGGCTGTTTGTCCTTCGGTATTGATCTGATCTTCAACGTGGATTATTTTTTTATCTATCTCGTAGCTTATCATCGGAGTATTTCCACTGATCTCCACCTCATCTAATAGGATGGGTTCCAGCAAAACATTCTTAAGGTGATGCGTTGCATCGAATTCATTTAAAACAATATTTTCGATAGTTCTGGTCTTGTACCCAATGAAACTGAAGTCCAAGTAATATGAACCCAATGGAAGCCCCGTGAGGGAAAAATGACCGTTTTCCTCTGATGCGGCTCCACTAACTAATTTTTGATCCTCCGTAGAAAATACTCGTATTGTAATATAGCCAAGCGGAATATTTTCTAATGAGTCAATGATGTTACCAAAGATCTCTCCGGAAAGGTCGGTTCCACTGCCTTTCCCCGATCTTTCTGATCCCTGGCAAAATGATGAAATGGCAATAAAGATGAATAAGCTTCCAAGAAAAAACTTAAAATAGTGGGTCATAATAATTTTAGCATTTAGACTAGCTGGAAACCATAAAGTTTAATTGCTGATCAATTGTGTAATTTGGGGTGACAAAGAAAATATTTTGTAACAGGAGATGCAAGTGTATGAATGTTCAGATTGTCAGAAGCTTCTGTAATGTCTCGTATCTGACCATCCTTAAAGAGTAATTTTATTGACTCATTTTCTAAGCTATATGCATTGTTGGCAACTTCTTCGTGGATAATGTAGTAATGGACCAAGGCGGGTTCTAACTTATAATACTTGCTGATCTTGTTGCTTAGTCCCTGAATGTAATCTTCACTAAATGGTTTGGCACTGATTATAACTTTGAATAAATTTCTATCAACCATTGCTTTACAAAGTTGACTAAGGACCTGGTCTGAAGATTCTGCCCAAACTTTTATAGCGCCCATCATGTCATAATCATCCAATTTCGAGAAAGTATCAAGCGTAGATTTTTGATCGAAGTCACTTTTTTCTATGGAATTGCTTAAGAAGAATTTAAGGGAGGGTGACCAGAAGAGCTCGTGACCTTCAGAAGCCAATAATTTGGCTCTTTCCAGGATCTTCACCAACATAAATTCAGCAGAGATCACAGTTTTGTGAAGATAAACCTGCCAGTACATCAGCCTTCTGGCAACAATGAACTTTTCAACCGAATAGATCCCTTTTTGCTGTACTACCAGCTGATCGTCTACCACATCCAACATGTCGATGATCCTTTCACTACTTACCACACCTTCTGAAACACCTGAATAGAAGCTGTCTCTACTCAAGTAATCTAAACGGTCCATATCCAGTTGACTAGAGACTAGCTGGTGCAAGAATTTCTTGTGATACGTATTGCTGAATATCTCTATTGCCTTACTGAGTCGATCTTCAAATTCTAAATTCAGCAACTTCATAAAATGAAGAGAGATCTCTTCATGAGTAATGCCTTTCACAACAGAATGTTCCAATGCATGAGAAAATGGTCCATGCCCTATATCGTGCAGAAGTATCGCTAATATTGCTCCTTCCTCTTCTTCTTCGGTTATTTCATGACCTTTCTCCCGCAATGAAATGATGGCTTTTTGCATTAAAAATGCACAGCCTAGCGCATGATGGAACCTCGTATGAAGAGCCCCCGGGTAAACAAAATCTGTAAGTCCGAGTTGTTTTATTCTCCTAAGTCTTTGAAAATAGGGATGGTCGACAATTTCCAAAATTAGTTTGTCCGGTACTGAAATAAAACCATAGATTGGGTCGTTAAATATTTTCTTTTTGTTAACCACTGGGTGGAATCGTAAATTAGTGCAACGTAAAGCTATCAATTTTAGAAATAAGTATATGGGTAATAAGATTCTTTGGGCAGATGATGAGATCGATCTGTTAAAACCGCATGTTATTTTCTTGGAAAGCAAAGGCTATTCGGTTGAAACGGTAAACAGCGGAGACGATGCCATCGATAAAATTGATGAGCAAGATTTTGATCTGGTTTTACTTGATGAAAATATGCCGGGTTTATCAGGGTTGGAAACTTTGGATAGGATAAAAGGCAAACATCCGTCGATCCCTATCGTTATGATCACTAAAAGTGAAGAAGAATCAATCATGGAGGGTGCAATTGGAGGGAAAATAGCAGACTACCTGATCAAACCGGTTAACCCGAATCAGATCTTGTTGGCACTTAAAAAGAATCTGGAATCAAAAAGATTGGTTAGTGAAAAAGCAACTACTTCATATCAGAGAGAATTCAGGCAAATAGCTATGGAATTGCAGGGTAGGATGGATCATGAAGAATGGGTAGAGTTTTATCAAAAATTAATTCATTGGGAGCTGGAGTTGGAAAATTCAGAAGAGGAGAGCATGCTTGAGGTATTTGCGATGCAAAAAAAAGAAGCCAACCAGCTGTTTTGTCGATTTATTTCTGAAAATTATGCGTTCTGGCTAAATGGTATTGAGGATGCGCCAGTTATGTCGCATACCCTAATTGAGAAAAAAATAGCACCCCATTTGCAAGGTCAAACGGTTATGTTATTTGTAATCGATAACCTGAGATACGATCAATGGAGGGTGCTGAGAAATGTTTTAAGAAATCTCTATACCGTTGAGAAAGAAGAAATTTATTACAGTATTCTTCCTACTGCAACGCAATATGCAAGAAATGCTCTTTTTGCAGGACTGATGCCAACTGAAATAGAGAAGAAGTACCCACAATGGTGGAAAAATGACAGTGATGAAGGAGGAAAGAACCTTTACGAAAAGGAACTTTTAACGGCAAATTTGAGGAGCTTGGGAAAGAATGTAAAACATTCATACAACAAGATAACGAACCTAAACAAAGGAAAAAAGCTCGTAGAGAATTTTTCAAATTTACTTCAGAATGAACTCAATGTAGTGGTATACAATTTCGTAGATATGTTGTCTCATGCACGAACCGATATGGAGGTGATCAGAGAGCTTGCGGATGATGAATCTGCGTACCGTTCTCTGACTTTGAGCTGGTTTGAGCATTCGCCTCTATATGACCTGTTTAAGTTAGCTGCAGAAAACAAGATGAAGGTACTCCTAACCACGGACCATGGTACGATCAAAGTTGATGATCCAATTAAGGTTGTAGGTGATCGCAATACAAATTCGAACTTGAGATACAAGCAGGGTAAAAACCTCAATTACAATGCAAGTGAAGTCTTTGAAGTAAGAAATCCCAGAGATTGTTTCCTTCCACAACAAAATATGAGTAGCTCATATATCTTTGCAAAAGAAGATAGCTTTTTCGTTTATCCCAATAACTACAATCACTACGTTAACTTTTATAACAACACCTTTCAGCACGGCGGGATATCTCTTGAAGAAGTGCTTATTCCTTTCGTTGAACTTAAAGCCAAATAATGAAGGTAGAAATAAATGACCTATCTGAACTTCCTTTTGTAGCTGATCAAATTGTAAATATAGTACCTAAGGGGATTGTGTTGGTAAATGGAGAAATGGGTGCGGGAAAAACAACATTGATATCCGAAATTTGTCGTCAGCTTGAAGTTGTGGATGAACCTATGAGCCCAACATACGCTATAATAAACGAATATCATTCTGAAAAACACGGGCCTGTTTACCATATCGATTGTTACCGCTTGGAGTCCGAGAAAGAAGCGCTGGATATTGGGATCGAGGACTATCTTTTCAGTGGCCAATATTGCTTCATAGAGTGGTCTGAAAATATCAAGAAACTTTTGCCTGATAATTACGTAAGGGTTAACGTTCAAGCACGGGAAAATATCCGACTAATAACGATAGATCAATGATTGTATCCGGCGATACTCTGAAATCACTTGCTCAAGAAGCAGCACTGATGCCTCAGGAGGAAATGCTAGAGGTAGGGAAGAAGGAGAAAAAACTTTACATCGGAATCCCAAAAGAAACGGCGTTTAAAGAAAATAGGGTAGCTCTGGCACCCGAAGCGGTTGGACTATTGGCTGCTCATGGCCATACTGTCGTTATCGAATCAAAAGCAGGCTTAAAGGCAAATTTTAATGACACTGACTATAGCGAGGCAGGAGCTCGAATTGTGCATGATAGGGAAGAAGTTTTTAAAGCAGATCTGATCTTTAAAGTTGCCCCGCCGACAAATGAGGAGATTGACATGATGCAGCTGAAACAAACCTTGTTTTCAGCGTTACAGCTTACCATTCAACCAAAGAATACCCTCAAAAAGTTAATGCAGAAAAAGGTAACTGCAATTGCATGGGATTATGTGAAAGATAATTCAGGAATTTTCCCGGTGATTCGATCGATGGGAGAAATTGCTGGAAACACCGCTATTTTAACTGCAGGAAGGTACCTTAGTGAGGAGATGGGAAGAGGAATGATGCTGGGAGGGGTCGCGGGAATCGCCCCTGCGGAGGTTGTAATCATCGGTGCAGGAACGGTTGCTGAATCTGCTACGAGAGCTGCTTTGGGCCTTGGTGCAATAGTTAAGGTGTTTGACAATTCCACTTACAAGCTTAGAAGACTGCAAAATGATTTGGGCCAGCGAATTTACACTTCCGTGATCACACCTAAGGTATTGGCAAAAGCTTTGCGTCGAGCTGATGTCGCCATTGGGGCTTTACGGGCGCAGGCGGGCAGGACACCACTTGTAGTCAGTGAAAACATGATAAAGGAAATGAAAGAAGGATCTGTTATTGTGGATGTGAGCATTGATCAAGGGGGTTGTTTTGAAACTTCACGAGTTACTTCTCACGAAGACCCTACTTATAAGGAACATGGGATTATACATTATTGCGTTCCTAATATCGCGTCAAGTGTTCCTCGAACTGCTTCTTTTGCTTTAAGCAACATCTTTGCCCCCCTGATTATTGATATTGGAGAAGGTGGCGGAATGGATAAGATCATTCACGACAATGCAGGTTTCAGACACGGGGTTTATATGTATAAAGGGACATTGACCTCATCTTATCTGGGAGAAACATTTGGATTGTCATACAAAGATCTTAATCTACTGATGGCCGCGATATAGGTCATTTCCTATAATGGACTTACGAGAAGAATTCGCGTCTCAAAACTGAGTTTGTGGTGAGAATAACTAATTTTGTCCCATGAAAATTGGAAGAAGGCTTAGGGTCTATTTGATCGGTGTGGGAATGGGTTTAGTTGCAGCCTATTTTATTCTTGGAACCAGATCGTGTGAATGGTTGCCAGGTAAAAGAGTGAAGACTTTTATAATTGAAAGTCAAATCAAGATCTCTGATTTCAACATGTGCAGGATGGAATGTTACGGATTGAACAGGACAGACATATTCAATGTGCTTAATTCTGGTTCGGTTTCTTTTTCTGAAAGTAAAACTTCCGGTGATCAGAAAGAATATATTATTGAACATGAAGGACTCAGAGTCGCCTTCGCGGTAAGTATGACCGACTCAATATCAGAAGTGGTTCATTTTCAGAACCGTAGTGAAAAGTGTGTTTGTGATGACAGGAATAAGGCTGATCTAAGCGTCTTATATGAACCGAATGATATGGTCCTTGAACACCTCAGAGAGAATGGCTTTGCACTGATCTCCAAAAACGAATGCCAGTTTGAATGTGTAGGAATAGATAGTGCTTATGCGAGTTCAGTGTTGCAAAAGGGAACGGTTCTTAATGAAAGGAGCTTTCCAAGAAGGAACCCTAATCCGGTTTACACTATCCGACTTGTGAAGGACATTGCAGATACTTTGTTCTTTGTAGTGGAGAAAGGGTTCAAAACCAGAATATTAGAAATATCCAATAGTGAGGGAGATCCAGGCTGTAATTGCGATTAGGTGCTTCTCCTCCTTTTTCGTTCTTTAATTATTAAAGAAAGCTCTCTTGTAGTTTGTCCGGAAACAGATGTGTTTTCATCTGCTCTTCTTAGCAAGTACGGCAATACCTCTTCAACCGGTCCGTAGGGGACATACTTTGCAACTTTATATCCGGCATTCGATAAATTGTAGCTTATGTGATCACTCATACCCAATAATTGAGCAAAACAAATTCTTGGATCATTTTTCTTAATTCGATGTGTTTCCATCAGTTCGGTGAGATACAGTGAGCTCTTTTCGTTGTGAGTCCCGGCACAAATTTCAATGCGATCAATGTTGAGTACGCAGTATTCTAAGGATAGATCATAGTCCTTATCGGTTTCTTTCTTGCTGTTCTGTATTGGAGATCTATAGCCTTTTTCCAAAGCTCTGTCTCGCTCTTTTTCCATGTAAGCTCCCCGAACCAACTTCAATCCAAGAAGAAACGATCCTTGTTCAGCTTTTTCTTTACTTGATTTGATATACTCCAGGCGGTCCCATCGATATAGCTGAATCGTGTTGTACACAATTGCCCTTTTTTGATTGTACTTGGCCATCATATCCATGCTGAGGTCATCTATTGCTTTCTGTATCCAGGACTCTTCAGCATCAATAAAAACAGGTGTGTCTGCCTCAAAAGCAGCGTGGCAAATTCGATCTATTCGTATGTGTAGTGCAGCACAGCTCTTTTTCTCCTTTTCTGAGAGTTTTGTGCCGTTACTCATTTTCTCTAAAAGGGAGAATGGGGCCAAGCCGGTAACCTTAAATACGCTGTATGGAATAGCTTCCTCCTGATTGGCACGCTCAACTGTATTCAAGATCTCTTGACATGTGATCTCGAAGTTATCTTCGCCATTCTTTCCCTCGACCGAATAATCGAGGATCGTCCCAATGCCATATTTCCATAACTGCTGTATGGTATTGTTGCATTCGGCAATGGTTTCGCCGCCACAGAACTGTTTGAAGATCGTCGCTTTAACCGCTCGTTTTATGGGGAACCTTATCGTTAGTGCAACATTTGTAGCCCATTTACCAAAGGATACGAAAGTGCTGCTGCTTACAATTTTATAGAGCTTATATGCTCTTTTCAACTCCACATTAGTTTTGCTCCTAAACGCTATTTCAGTATTGTCAAATGAGATCATTCGATGACAAATATAATTATTCAACCCATTGAAAAATATCCTTTACTATTTGTTAGATTCTTACTTACTTTGCTTTATGGAAGAGAGCTTTCACTTAGCCTCGGCAGGTCATGATATTATTTTTGGAAAAGCAGAGCTGATTTTGGCTGATTATTTTCAAAAATATCCGGAGAAAAGGCCAATTGTAATTGCGGATGAAAACACCCTCAAACATTGCTGGCCAAAAGTTTTAGGGGCCAATGATAATTTAAATGGGGCAGAGGTCATTCAGCTTGACAGTGGTGAAGAAAACAAGAATATCGAAGTTTGTATCCAGGTATGGAAAACCTTATTGGAACTCAAAGTTTCTCGGAACGATGTCATCATAAACCTTGGAGGGGGTGTGATTACGGACTTAGGAGGTTTTATTGCCAGCACATTTAAACGGGGTGTTTCTTTTATACAGGTACCCACCTCACTTTTAGCTATGGTTGATGCGTCTATTGGTGGAAAGGTTGGCGTGGATCTGGCCGGGCTCAAAAATTTGATAGGCAATTTTGCAAAACCTGAAATGGTTGTTGTTGATGTTGATTTTTTAGATAGCTTACCTGAGGTTCAATTGAAATGTGGTTTTGCAGAAGTTTTAAAACATGGGGCGATCCTGGATAGGAATTACTGGATGCAAGCTACAAAGAACACTGATCTGGATCTGACACATATCAAAT
>Ga0206681_10000151_pt1 | contig 42672 bp, 39 predicted proteins | sample M150012015metaG_FD_161048 | JGI IMG/M metagenome (GOLD analysis project Ga0206681, IMG submission 161048) | Ammonia-oxidizing marine archaeal communities from Monterey Bay, California, United States - M1 500m 12015 | ecosystem: Environmental > Aquatic > Marine > Intertidal zone | place: USA... | reverse complement strand
TCTTTTTAGGGGTATACTTAGGTTTCACCGGTACAATCCCCGTATCAAAGATTAAATTCGTTGATAAAAACTGTGGTGCATTAACCGCATTCTCATTCGACTTAGGAGCTAGAGATGTCTTCATAGGAATAGAAGATTCATTCTCTCTACCTTCAGGTGAGGTTAAATACGCTTTGTATCCACCCTCTTTTGCAGAGTATACACGCTCATTGGAAACTTCAAAATTTGAATTCATTTCAAAGTTGGTGAACGCTTGATCTGATTTCTTATTTAAAGTATGAGAGTTTACATGATGCCTTTTTGTAGCTAAAAACTCTCTTAAGAGTTTAGACTTCGCAGGGTTTGTTTGATTCACCAACTCATTAGCACTCATCGAAATAAATGTACCGTCTCCCTTAGCAAAGTAAAGTGTCCCGTATTTAAAATAGATTCCGTATTTCTTATTACCCGCCTGATCCCAAACAATTCTATCTTGAAGTGATTGGAAAATATCTACACCCTCCAAGCCTTCAATTGCCGTAATGGTTTCATGTGGATATTTTGCTGGATGTGCCTGGTGTAGATTGTACTGCTTGGAAGCTAATCGCAGTAAATTGAAGATGGTATCTACCTCATTCTCTTCAAGGTTTCTTGCCTCTAATTCTACAATACGACCGTCAGATTTTACATAAGGAGTACCAATACGAACACGTACCTCAGCTCCTTCTGATGTAATCGTAGTAAAGAGTGGCTTCTCACCGTGCTTCTCTTCATACGCAGCTGCTGCTTTAGGATCCATAAATGCAACACCCAACTGTAATGCAGGAATTTCCTGAGTACTATCTACAAGCTTCCCAACAACTGAAGTAGGTTCCCCTTTCTTAACAGCTACACCCGGAGTTTTACCTGTGATACTAAAGTATAAGTGATGATCTTCATTTTCATTTGAGAGCTCTGCCGCATTAATAGCAGTACTTCTTGCCTTTTTATGATTAAGAACTGATAATGAAATTTCAGCCTTCTTCATACCCTTTACAGAATATCTGTAAGCAGGGTTTCCATCTGAATCTTCCATGTCCACACCGTCCTGCTGCCAAACCATAGAAGGTCCACGCATAGAAGTATAAACCATGTGCCCATCCACTAGATGCGGTTCACCGGTTTTTTCATCAACTGCAACAAGCATGATTTGCTCTGCATCCATACGAGCATCACCATCCAAACCTTGAGTGTGGTCATCTAAAAACTTTACCTTACTTCCATAAGGATTACTTCCCCGGGTAATGGCTTTAAGTTTTACGGTTCCCGATTCAGGATTGTAATTGTCCGTGAACTTAAACCAAGCTAATTGAGCTTTATCTTCAGTTAGCTCGTCGGTAAATTCACCCTTTACGGTCTTTGTATGTTTACCCGTTGTGGTAACAAAAGCTTTCTTTAAATGTGTTTTGGATTTATGCTTAGTATCAATCCCAGTCTCACCCTCTGTAGAGTTTCCTTTAAATTTAGAAGTGTTTCTACCTCGAACAACTACTCCAGATTTGAAAGACTCCGCCTGGAACTCTAACTGATCGATTACATCATTGTATACCGACTCATTAATAGCCTCTCTGGACCTAGCAAAGGCTTTTATTTTTGAAGCTAAATCTCTGAGGTCGTACATCGCCTGAGCACCTATGATAGGTGTAAGTGATTGGTCCTCTAATAAGGATGCAAACTCCTCTAATAAAGGAGCATACTTAGCCATCTGCTCAAACTTCCCTTCGCGTAACATACGCTCCAAAATCTTGAACTCTTTGGAATTATATAACTCTGATAGTTTAAGAGCTGCGGCATTCTCTGGTTTAGATTGAACACTTTTCAGACTCTTCTTCCCGTCAAGAATTGTTTGCTTTATTTCTGCAACTTTCTCTCTGTTTGATAAATCTACATCACGTAGAATCTTAAACCAACCTTTAATCGCATTCGAGATATTAGTCATCATCGCCTTGATACGCTCGGCGAAACTCTTCACAGTATCCAGTGTGTCCCTGTTGGTATCTAGTGCCTCAATCAACGCGGATCTATGGGCTAGTAAAGTAGACACATCTAACTCCTCAATAAAAGACTCTTGAGCATCTTCAGTTTTCGCCGCCTCTTGACTCTTCTCCAACTGTTGATACAATACCTCCAACTCCTTAGTTAAGGCTTTCTGATCATACTCTAAATTAGCAGTATGCTCTTCTAGCTCTGCCAGTTTATTCTGAAGTTGCTCATAATATTCAGTTAACTGTTTAACCGGAATACGAACACCCTTATTATCTATTGGAATACGCGAACCTACTTTACTGGTACGCTTTAAACCTTCTAATTCTACAAGTAAGTCTAGCAACTCAGCTTCTAGCTGATTACGACCTTCTTGTTTGTTTTGAAGTAAGAATTCTTTAGCCGTGATTGCAGACTCAATAGATTTAATAAGGATGGTGTTGGATTTGAATATATCAAACTCACCCTCTGTTCTACTTTGAACAAAACCTTCAATCAAACGAGCTGTCAACTTCACAGTTGTACCCGGATTGTTTACATCCTCTAAGGTATTTTTATCTTTAAACTTTAAGTGTTGTGTACGCTCAACGACAGGCTGACCGTTCTCTAGTACGACTTTTCCATTCTTGTCTCTCTTCAGTATATTGAACTCTAAGACATCACTTTCAACCTCACCGTTTTCAGCACCCTCAACATCTCTAAGGTGCTCACTTAAGAAATCTTCCTGAACCTCTTTACTTGTTTTAGGTTTCTTATTTAATTCTGTTTTTAAATCCTGCTTTGCCTGTTCAGCTTTACGTTGTACTTCCTTGTAATCTTCAATGACTTTAAGCTCACCCTCTTCAGATTCCAATTGATTTACCAGGTCGATATACGCCTCTCTTTGATCTGAGAGTGCTGCATATTCCTTTAGCAATTCATCAACTATCTTCTTCTTGGCAGGTGAAGCTTTCTTCGCCCATTCCTGAACCTGATCATGGATAAGGTTTCTATACGGTTCTAAATGTGGAGTTTCAGTATTCGATTTCTCCTTGTCGTATTCTTCCTTTTCCATCTCTTCTGCCAAATCAATTGCAGCATCAATAGAAATAGCGCCATCGGAATGCTCAGAAATTTTCTCCGCTAATGTTTTAGAACGGTTATCTATATACGCCTGTTGAGCACTGGTCTCAAAGGCAATTTTTTTAACGATTGCATTTTTATGTCCGAAGGCATATTCCACATCGTCGTAAACTTCTTTTACCTGATGTGCTTGTTTAGATAAATCTTTCGCTAAAGCTTGTAAAGATTCCTGCTCCATCTCCATTCCAAACAAACCTTCAAACTCCGCAGGATCTATTTCAGACATCTCTGTAATCTCCTCAAGCATAGAGTCAAACTGACCCGCCTTGATACGGTTACTTACATAGTTTCTGAACTGCATGAACTCTGCAGAATTATAAGTGTGAGCATCTCCATTTTTAAGAGCATCTCCTTTCTTATTCTCCAAAGCGACATGCGCTACATAAGCTTGATATAAATCCTTGACACGCTCTGTGTTTTTATAGGCATTCAAATCTGTAACCAACTTCTCAGTAGCTTTACGCTTTGCAGTAACCGCCTTAATATCCGAGCGCATTCCAGAACCCATACCAGGAGCACCTACACCCCCAAGGATTGCACCGAGAATCATAGACTCTTGACCTTCCTTAGTTCCGAGAGCTTCTCCCATTCCGTGTACAGCCGAATGTAATAGGTCATCAATGTGAAGACTTGCCTCTGGATCGAAGTGATCCTTCATAAAGTGTTCGATACCTGTTTCGGTAGCGTATTGTCCACCTTCCTGCATTGCCTCTGTGAGAGGATTTGCTAAGGCAGCTTTCGTATAGTCTTTAAAGTTTAGCGCTTTCCCCCACTTTCCAGTACGTGTTTCAAAGACTGCATCTGCACCCTTCTTTAAACCTTTGGTTTTCTTAATTTTATTCAATCCTGAAATAGCATCGTCATACTTTCCGGTAAACATCTTACCGAACTGTATTAAGTTGGAACCTCCAACCAATACCATATTGACACCAAAGCCTACATTGGAAGCGCTTCTCGCCATATCCTCCATCGTAGCATCGTCCATATCTTTGTATGCCTCAGAACCTAACAGACGCTCATTCTTCATCATCTCTAGGGTATTGTCGTAGATACCACGAGCTTCCATACCGGATTCTCCTACGGCTCCAACTAAAGAGGAGAAGACTGAATCTACACTCTTCCCAAACTTATTCCCTTGATTGATTATTTTGGTAGCATCTACCCCTACCTTTGCTGCTTTAGAACCTCGAATAGCTGTTTTAGAAACCCCACGTAAAGCTTTATAAGCCCCACCAGCTTTAGTCCCTAAACCTAAACCTCCAGTTACCATACCCGAAGCAATCGCTCCAATGGCAAATCCTGCACCGTTTAGAAATTTATCTGCCCAGAAATTCATCGTACCCATTGAGGCTACCGCAGATTTATTTTGCTCTCCCGAGGTATAGAAATGTGCATAATCCTCAGAAAGATGTGCATTCAAATCATCCATCGCAGAAGAAATGGAATTATTGAAGATGTCATTCATTTCAAAGTTCCCGCGTTCCTTACCTTTAACTCCTGCTTCAATAAGACCATAGGTAAGATCCACGAAAGGTTCTGCAAAAGCTGTAGCAGCAGTCACCGCCATCTTACCAAACCCACGACGTAGTTTCTCACCTGAACTTTGGTTCATGGCACGGACATCATTTAAGGCTTCCCCTTCATAGACTTGACCATTGTGCATATAACCAGAATAGTCTGCGATATTAATATCAGACATCGCTGCACGATCATCGGACTCTGCAGGTTTAATTGTAGGTTCAAGAACTTTAGAGAGTATATCGTGACCTACATTTTTTACCGGAGCCTTTTTCTGAGGATCCCCTTCTATATCAATGTCGGGAGTTATATTTTCAATTTCTCCATTTAAGTTTGTTAAATCTGGAGTACTTGTCGGGTTCTGAGTTGACATATAGTAAGTTGTAAGTTGTTAGTTTGCAGCGCGGTAAAGACCGACCTTTAAATCATCGATAGAAGATTTACTCTTCCCACCGTCTACATAATATTTCTGCCCATTCTGGTAATACACCAAGGAGTATAGATTGTCCGTAATCGTATACGAACCGTCTTTAGATTTAGCAGAACGATCTTTGAACTCTTCTACGTGTAATTGGACCGGCTGTGTAATAACATCCCCATTAGAGTCAAGGGTTTCATTTCCATCCGCATCTAAAACAGGATACATAATAGGTTCTCCAACTTTTACGGCAGTATCACCCAATTCTGTTTGTCGTACTAACTTCTGAACGTCACTGAAAATATCCCCGTACTGCTCGTTTGCCATATAAAACTGCCCTTCACTGAAAGCTCTCCAATCAGTTGGATTTCCATCATTAGCTAAGAACTCTGCCTCTGTGACTCCAAAATTATTATCCGCTAGTTTAGTTTTCTTTAAACGCTCTTCCATCATTCTACTCATAGTGGTGGTAGAAAAAGAATTATCACCATCTGCAGGCTCAATCGTGAATGTTGCAGTTTCTGACTTTTTTGCTTTTTCACCATTCCCGGTTTTCCGGGTAAAGGTGATAATTGATTTACCATGGTTTATTTGACCTTTCGAGGATAGAGGTCGAACTTGAATATTATGAGTGTCTTGAGATACACCATGCTCCATCATATAATTTTGCACCGTATTAAGTGAGCCGTCATCAGTACCACCATATAGAGTATATCCTCCACCAGCACCGCCATTTACTAACTCCTCCACCATCATAGTGTTATAATCATCCAGAGCACCATCAACCCCTGAAAAGGCTTGACCACTTACAGAGAAATCAGACTCTTTTATATATTCGTTTAAGTCCTCACCATAACCCTCTCGCATCCCTGAAAGCACTGATTTTCCACGCCTTGTTGAGCGAGTTCCATTACGTGTATACATTGTGGTATGAGTAGTAGTTAAGATTTCTTTTTCCTCATCAGATAAATCTAAATCATCAATAAAGTCTCCAGTTTCTAAGTAGTACTTAAAGGCAGTTCTATTTGGGAAGGCTTTAGCAAATACTTCTTTGACTTCGGGCTTAACAGCTCTGTAAGAGTTTAATCTATAGTCAAGTGTGTCCCAAGCGTCTTCCACAGCAGAAGTACCTTCCTCCGTGTTTAAAAACTTTTTATTATAAAGGCGTTGAAAGTTTCGTGCATAGTTCAACTTCTTTTTAGACTGCTCTAACTGATGCGATTGTGCCTCTGAAAGTTCATTATTGTTATTCTCCATTATACGCTCAAGTTTTGCAATAGTTAAACGCTCCTCTTCTACAGAGCCATTAACATCTTTAAATACTGTCTCAGAGTTATTCAAGGGTATTGCATAAAAATTAACTAAAGGTGTATCACTCTTCTTTGAACTTGAACTCCCACGAGAGTAAGCGTCTCCTTTGGTTAATTTTTTATAAGAATATTTATTTGCCATCGCACGAGCCATGTTTACCTTCTCTTCCTGTACGGTTAAACCTTGAAGTAAATTTCTTTTCGCATTTAATTTCTGATCCTCCGTCAGGGCTACCCCTGTAGAATCTTCATGCTCTTTGAACTGTTGGTTTAAATACTCTTCAGTGGTTTGACCCTCCAACTGCCCTTTTGCAGCAGAAGTAGTTCCACCATCTGAGGTTGCGTATTCTATATCAAAATCCGCTAAACCTGCTGTAACCTCACCATCTCCTGCATGTGCATATTCCAATTGTGCAGCTCTTGTTAAAGAGGCTACCAATTTATTATCCGAATTGATACTGGTCATTGAGTTTGACATCACACGCTCAGGCGCGACTTCTTCAAATGTACCATCCGACTTTATAGTACCCCACTTACCTGCAGTATTCTGAGTGTAGCGAGCTTCAAAACCTTTGTTAGCTTTATCCGTTACCTCAAACATATTTACTACCTCGGTAGGGTTTAATAAAGAAAGTGTCTTATCACCTACAATCTTCCCGGTCTCAGAATCGTATGTAGCACCTTGAGATTGAAGTTGATTCGCCCAGTATTGAGAGTACTGGGATTTAGTTAAACCATCCATTCCCTCCACATCATCAAGTGCAGCGGTTTGGTCTGATATGTATTTTTGACGCGCGGTTAACACATCCGCATTGCGTTTGAACTTACGAGCGTCTTGCTTTAAAGTTCTCCCTAAGTCTGCATAGTTACCTGCCTGTGCATAACCCTCCAACTTAGAGAGTATATCCGCTTTCATTAACTCTGCAGCCTCATCATCTATTCCCATAGAATCCACTTCATCTAAAGCGGAGTACAAGATGTCCGACTGGTCTAAGCCTGCATCGTACTTCTTTTGTTGGTATAAGGAAGCCTCCTTAAATGCATCTACAGGTCCAGGTACATAAGCGCTTTGAGTTGGTTTGTATTGAAAACCAAATCCTCTAGCGTTGTTGTTATATTGTGTCATAACTATTATCTAAATGGTTGACCAAAAGCTTCCATAAAGAGTCTATTTAAAGTCTCAATATTTTCCGTTCCGGTGATGTGATTAAATTGCGCTGAAGCTTCTTCGAATCCTTTTTCTTTTAGAGACGCCTTACCAAATTCAGTATCCCATTGAGCTAAAGCGTTTGGTGACATAGAACCATACAGTTCCATACGTTGCTTATCCATCTCGAACATCTTATTGTCCTTGAACATCTGAGAGGCATCACCTACAGCATTGGATACATTCGCGACTTTCTCTGTCTCTATGTTATTTTCAAATTCACGAGTCGCCTCATTGAATTGATTCATAGTTCCGATGTTCGCATTCTCAGTTTGCGTATTAATAATTCGTTGTTTATCCTCTAACTGACCTTCTACCTGGTTCTTTTGTGCGTGTAATTGTCCTGAATTAGTCATTCTCTTAACAAATCCTGCTAATCTTTGATTCATAGCAGAACCGCCAGAAGTATTTGTAGCGTCAATAGTATTATTCAATACCGTATTGGCATCTCTATTCTCTTTTAACTGAGGATTAATATTGTAGTTGGTATTTATCTGAGCAGTCTTCTGCAAGATTGGCGCAGTAGGTGCCTTCATATTATTTAAAGACTTAGCCGCAAACATATTATCTACAAAAGGCAGAGCTGTGTTTGCAACATTTGAGATTTTATCCGTGTTATTACTATCACCTAACCAAGTGCCTGCTTTTTTTAATAAAGCACCAAAACTGTGTTGAGGAACATCTCCTTGAGGAGCTTGTACCTTCATAGATTCTTGAGATTCAAAGAGTCTATTTTTATAACCGTCAATACGAGTAAGCATTAACTTAGCAGAATCTCTAGCGATTTTATCAGATGAATTATCTAAACGCTCCTCATACTTCGCCTGTTTCTTACCAAGCATATCTGCTACTTGTGCAAATGTTTTTTTCATGTTAAATGTTTTTCAAGGATTGGTAGATAGAGTCATCTACATATAATTGATCAGAGAAAATTCTTTCTCCACCTTCCATTCCTACACCTCCTGAAGGTGCTGAATGTTTATCCCCTTGTATTTTGGATATATTAGAAGCGATAGGATTTACCTCTCCATGTTGATCTGTTCCGGGTAAGCTGAATGGATTATGTTCAATAACTTCTCCACCCTCAGCCTGGTATTCTATATTCGAATTTGGAATTTTACCTCCAGCATTGTACACAGGTCTAGGATATTTAGGCAGTTTCCAATTCCCCTCCGCAAATTCTGAAGCTTCTTTTTGAGTATCAAATGGGATACCTTCCCCCGCGTCCATAGCCTCTCTAAAAGATTGAGGGTGATAGACGCTACTAGCGTAAGGTGCTCTATTATTTGTTATAGATGGGGTAGCATAATACCTACCATCTGCCTCATACGTTGTGCCTAAGTGTGTAGACTGAGTATTTGAAGGCTGGCTAAAATCTCGGGAATAGTTTTCACCCTCTAAAGGACGCATTGCCCTAAACTGTCTTGCCTTATCAGCGTGAGACTTTGGAGGATCATGTTTCCCTCCATGATTGAATTGCGGAATTTTACCTCCCTTACCCGCTTGGAAATAACCTGCAGATTCTACCCCTTGACTTGGGTAGGAAGAAAGTACTGTTTTAGAATTTTGTTTTGCCGCAGTTAAGGCTTGAGAGTCGAATAAATCATCAGCTTCAATCTCAGCTTGTAATGCTTCTTCTTGCTGTTTTTTATAATTAACAGCAGCCATAATACCACCTCCAACAGTAGCAAGTCCTGTAACAAGAGGATTCTTAGTCTTAGAACCTAATGAAAAACCAGAGGTAGCTCCTTGGAATATATCCCCACCTAAACTTTTTTGAGGTATGTTTGGATCTTTCTTCCCTTTAAGTAAGAACTCTTTTCCTTTAAGGAGGAGATGTGACAAGTTTTGTCTAACTTTTTCAGGAAGTGCCGGATCCTCATATTCAGTTTCTGGAGATGCTTGTGTAGTAGTTTTCCTAAGAGAGTTATTACCTGCAGTCAAGTCGTTTAGAACTTCCTTTACACCACCCTCTCTTTTAGGTAACCGAATCAACTCATCAACTGCCCTGTATTCAGGTTTATGTTTTGCATCCTCAATCTCTTTAGCTAAGTCTCTTTTAGGTTTAGGAAGTAAAGGTGAATTTTTTAAAGTTACATTCGGGTTATCATCCATAAGGACAATCTCATCTAATACATTAGAAGAGTCTGAATAGATAGTCGGATTGTAATCGGTCGCGCGTTTGGTTGAAAATGCGCTACGACCATCATCCATTAAATCCTGCTCTTCTTGATCCGCTAATGGAGTGTCGCTTGGTTCATAACCTTTTTGAAATCCAGCGTAGTCTTTTTTTGGACTTGCAGCCCCTATAAGCTCTTTAGATAAATTATCGTAGAAGTCTCTATACCCAACAGACTGTGCATGCTCCCATCCCCCATAGTCTGCAATCGAACCTCTGGTGATGGTATCGTTTTGAACCCAAGGTGCATTTCGCTTTTGAATTAGGGAATCTGGATCGTCATTTACCATGTACTCATTACCCTTACCCATAGTTTTAGGGTAGGCAATAGAATTGTAAATTTCTCCAGGCTGTCCACCTGCCTTAACGAAATTCTCTTGAAAATACTGATCTGCAATATCTAATTGCTCCAGTATAGTCATCGAAGGGAAGTCATTCAGCTTGTACTTCTTTCCGTTAATGGTTTTGATGTTATCCTCTTTGGAGGAGCTTTTGTCTCTATAAAATTGTATCAACCCAACAGCCCCTGCAGCATTTACAGTACCGGGGTCAAACTTTGAGTTTTCCTTACGAAGCGCTGTAATGATTTCCCCAACATGAACTCCGTAATCGGACGCCATACTATTGAGTTTTTTCATTACCCCAGGCTTACTAAGGAATTCTCTTTCGTATTTAGATATGGAAAGTTTTTTAGTAGACATACATAAGAATTTTAATATCAGGCTCTTATGCTGTAAATCTGAAGTATGCTGAAGCTATTATTGCTAGTGGTTGTCAAATAAGAAAGAAGCATTACGCTCCTTTCTATACTTGTTTTACATATACAGCACTTAATTGCGCATATATAAAATCCTTATCATCTGGCTGACAACCTAAATCTCGTACCTGTCTCATACAAATATAAGGTATTTTGTTCAATATTATCTAACAATAGGCGAACAATTAGATGCTTACCTGTCAAACGCTTTTGCTCATACCAAGGTTTTTCACTTGAAATATTATTGCTTATAAGCTCTAATTTCTCATTTAGAAAGGGTAAAGTGCGATCGTCAATCAAATCTCGCATGGCATTGAAGTTCCAAGTACCGTCAGAATTTCTAACATTCTCGAAGGTTTCCAATTGAATTTCACCAGAGCATTGGTAAGAATTATAACAGAGTATCGTTGTTAAAGTCTTGTCAAATAGACTCACTCCCTCGGAGTTAATAATCTCCGAAACCCAATTCACCGATTGAAATATCTTTGTTGCTTGAGGCACCTCATTGAAGACCACATCGATAAGGGTAGGGAAAGCATCCGCATCATAATACTTGGCAAATACATCTGCTACATTGTGCAGATATACGCCTGTACCTTTAAAGGAGAAAATCTCCCCTCTAGTACTTCGCATGTGATCCGGGTAGTAATCGTGGAAGGATTTCCAAAAGCCTCCCTGCTCGGGTGAGTAGGAAAGCGTCCAGGATTTATCTTCGAACTTTTCAGAGAACTCTTCAGCTCTTAAGGGTCTTAGTGTTTTCATTATTCTTCTTGGTCAGTATTATCAGTTAAAGGAATTTCTATATCCACTATATCAAGTGTACTAGACTCAACACCATTGATAATCTCAAGCTGTTCCTCGGTGGGATTAAACCCTCCTAATGTAAACTCTGTGGGAGTTGTATCTGCATCCTCTACGATAAAGAACTCTCCGTCTTGGTATACAACTGTACCCAAAGCTAAGGACTCTATATCATCAGGATTCTCTACAATAGTGGTATCCTCTTTAGGGATGAAGTCTTTCTTAGAGAAGAGTATTCGGTTATACTTCTCATCATACGCCACATTGAATCCTATACCCGCAATAGCATTTGCCTGGTTGGTACTCACCTGTGGATACTGTGCTAGAAGTTGGAAGTTTAAATTCTCATTAAACCAAGAGCGCATTCCCTTATTGGAGATCTCGTCGATTCCTTGGGATACCAAAAAGACTTTTCCTTGAGATAGATCACAAAAGAAATACCCCAATTTACAAACCATAGAAGCTGAAGGATTCGTACCTCCTAAATACCCCTCGGTAGTGGAAACCAATTCCGAAGGAGGCATTCTAAAGATCTCTCCACTACCTAAAGTAATTTCAAGTGCATCTCCTTGAATTGTATTCTGAGAAATAGTTTTATACAGCGAGCGCTCATGTTGTATTAAGAGTGTTCCTGTTTGGTTCTGCAGATCGGTAATCTCACCGTGGTACTTGGGCATCTCATAATAATCATTTGCCAAGAAGTCTCGGAGCGATAAAGCCTCAGACTCCACTTTTTGAATCTGCCCTTTAATAATCCGATGCGGAAACTTTGTTAAGAAATCTGCATAGGGATTATAAGGGAATACCTTATTCAGGTTATTCAAAGAGTTGTAATCCGTATTATACCCCAACCAATTGGTATTGGGGGCATCAGCAGCTCGCAGTAAGAAATGTGCTAAATCTTCATCGTTTACTACTACCAGTGAACCTCCAGTGGAAGGATACACTAACTCCTCAGAGGAAATCCCCTCATGTCTATACCCTAGATTACTCACAGAGTAGCAAGGGAAATAGTGTAGGAATTTAGCCGTTTGAAAAGCATTCTCAGTTTTAATTTGATCCTGCTCATCCCAATGTTTACGAATAGGAGCTGTGGTGCGAATCCCGTACATGGATAAATGCACATCACCTCCATAAACCTTTGGGGCGGAATAATTAGTCTCCCCAACAACTACAGGCATAAAAGCATTGGTAGAAATCAATTCCTGATCCACAAAACTCTCGTACACATTTAATCGGTGTACACATAAATTAGCTAGATAAGCTCTATGTATTTTGCCCGCTGGCGGAGTATCATCGTTAATATCATAAATATCTGACCACGGTACTAAATCCGTATTAGCTGGAGTTCCACTTACATTGGGCTCATCACAAAGGATAGTCCCAGTAATACATGCCTCACCATAACGGTTGTCAATATCATCTGTATCTACAATCACATCAGCAGGTAGATACTGTACATCTGCCACCCTTCTAAACTGTTTAAGTCCCGAAGCATTAAAAGTATCAGGGTCTTCAACCACATCAGCATCGATATAGTTAAAAGTTGCTGCGTACTGCTTACGCGTATCTGCTGTGTTATCTTCCGAATCATTATTATATACCGTAACTTCATCACCTTCATCCTCATGTCCTGGAGGAAACTTCGCCATCACCCGTTCGGCTTTAAGCTTGTATTCCAATTTAATGTGAGAAGGGCGAATATCTGGCTTATACTTGAGCATGTCAAAGGCGTGAAAGCGAAATACATCGGACTTCACTTCAGGGGAATCTGTCCCTATAGCCTGAACTGCGTTCCCTCCATAAGTTCCCGTATAACCCTCGTCGGTATCCAAGACAGCTTTAGAGCCGTGAAATAAAAGAGATTGCCCCAGTATGGTCATGTTCTTTTCATTGCGCTCGGCGTAGAAAAACTCTATACCCTGCACTTGAGATTTTATATGCTCGGGAATATGTATGTCCGAGAATTTTAAACCTAAAACTTTTGAAAAGGTCGTACCTTCAGTTTGGCTAAAGTTAAATACAGATGAGTTAGCTTCATAAACAGTAAAGAAAACTGCAGCACTTATATTAACGGTATCCTCATTAAGATCACCTTTTCTAACAGCCTTCATCTCAGTCCTCAGAAAATGTCCTGCAGGTAGATGAATATTAATATTTGACTCCTGCTCGATTATAGTGGAAGTACTTATAGCAGATCCACCTGACCCTGAACCAGCTGCGTCATAATCCTCATCAGTATAATACGCATACTCCTCGACCATAGTATTCCCATCGTACCTGCGTATATAAAATATAAGTGTAGTTTCAACTTCAACGGCACTACCCTCATAATAGTCGGAGGCAGTAAGGGATGCGTCCACTGTATAACTTACCTGAATCCATTGATCTTCAGTTGAAATATAAGACTGACCTGACCAAAATCCTGAATCAGAAGGCGTTCCACTACTGATCATTAAATCACTGACAGAATTGTTTTCAAAAACATTATCCCAAGCGTTTCCAACTACAGTAGTAATGTCATCTGCATGTGTATTATATTGTACACTAAAACTATTGATACTCTCAGGAGTTTCTCCAGGGAATGTTGTAGTTAAAGGTTTTCCCGGTGTGGTTTCATAATCCCCCTGTTGAGAGTGCAGATAATGTAGTGAGGGCATTTTATGGTGACGTACATTCTCTCCCCCAAGATTCTCTCCGGTAGGACCCTCTGCATCCCAAATTTCATACTCAGGTTTTTCCGGGTAGTGTTCTGAGTGATTTTCCCAGTAGCCCATACGACCGTCCATGTTGGCGGTATTACGGGTGTGGAAAAACTTCGTCTCAGCACCTAAACCCGCATCCTCTGTTAAGTATTCTAAATCAGGATTATCTTCGGTTAAATCTGAAAGCAGTGCATCCTCTGCCACTGTCATTGTAGAATTGGTTAAAGAATTCCAAAAACCTTTTTCCCCCGCTTCTCTACCCGGTATGTGAAAGGCATCCGAATAAGAACCGTCCTTTAGTTTAAAAGCGGCATACAGAGCGTATACTTCATCGGGCATAAACCCTTTCCTATTAAAGAGCATGACCCCATCTTTATGGGATCCGCGCACACCATCTAAAGAGATATAGTCATCATAGACCCAGTTCACCTTAATATTGTTTGCCCATTTCTGGTACTCAATCTTTTCAGGCGCCGTCAGATTTCCTAGGAACAAATGATTGTCCATCAGGTTTAAAGTCTTCGCCTTATCAAAGGAAATATTATTGATCATCACATCTTCCAAAAGAAGATTCTCATGCAACTCAGAGCCGGAATATACAAAATGATAGTCGCTAGAAATAATAGGAACGCGTTTGACCTTAAAGGTTTCTATCAAGCCGCCTATCTTGCGAACTACCGCAATGTGCATAAAGGGAAAGCGCGTGTCAATACCGCTTGTATGTACTCTTAGTGATTTACTGGTAGAAGTCCCCGACTCACATCCCTCATAGGAGAAGAAGCCTTCAGCGCTCATATCAGCTACCACAGGAACAGGTCCATAGATTCCAGAGTAATCGGTTACCATTCCATCCTCAAGCTCATAAGCTGTCGTGAAATAATAGACGCCAGACTTTAAGACCCCACCGGATTCGGTATCGGTTTCAATTCCGATAGTCGGAGCTTTAAACTTTGGAAATAAATCCAAGAGCTCAATATCATTAGAATTTGAAGGATATGAACTAGCGTTTAAATCAAAGGGGGTATTATCTAGATTGAGAATTCTCGGAGGCATATTATTATCCGTCCAAGCAACCACCAACTCGCCGTGTCCATTCTTTAGGTATACCGCATCGATATAATTTTTCGAGCGGAAGTTTAACTTATCGCTGTACAACTTAACTGTTAAGCCCTCTGCTTTAGTATAAATTCCTATTCCAGAACCCTCACCTTGAGTCGCATTATAACTGCAAAAGAAGACGATTAACCTATCACCTTCTATGGCGATGGTTTGCAATACCTGTTTTCCAATAGAACCTAAAGCTTCAAAGCCCTCCTCATTAGAATTCGCACCTTGGCGTTTTCCCGATAAGAGATTTCTAGCGTATCTATAAGTACCCTGCGGCTGATCCCCTGGGGAGCAGTCTAAATATAATCCCTTAGTATGTTTCATTATTTGGTCCCGTTATAGAATTCATCTTGTAGTTGAACATTCGGCGCCAGTCTTAACCAACCGTTCATAAAGCTTTGCGCCTTATCTACCGATGGGAAAGCTGCGTCGTTTTGAGCGGCAACACAATAGTGACCCCACTTTTGATCTGCAAATTGATAGTTAAATGCTGGGTGGTGATAACCGCCCATCAACATCTGACGTATGATATACCACTGAAGCGCTTGCTTATAATAGATATTATCCGGAATCATTGGAAAGCCTTCCTCATCTAAGGGAAATGCCAAGTAGTTTAAAGTCAATTCTCCGGCTTCAAAACCCGCTATGATATAGTTGGGGTTTAAAGAATAGGTACGCTCGGGATGACGCATGCGCTCTATGGTTAAGCTTGCAGGTTCAAAATTTCTGGAACTACTGGTATAAACCAAAGGTCTACCCCCCTGCGCTACACTACTTAATTCATATAGGTCTTGAGGCAATGCAGCTCTAAAAGAGTTCACTTGTAGGCGTGTAGATTTTTTCTCAAAGCCGGCATGAAAACCTATATACTCCAAGGCTTCTCCAATCCATTCCATAGCATCTGCTACCCAATCCTGATTGTGAGGCTTGAGATCGCGAAACATCTTGGCGATGATAGTTTTCGATGAGACTGTTTTATAAATCATAATCTTGAGGGTTTACAGGGATTCGTATAAATAAACAAAAACACAATAGGTGTATTTGAAGCTCGTAAGCCGGATCCCACTCTGCGGGTTCATAATGCCGGATACCTAACAGTAGGGCGGTGTTCAGTTGAATTCCAAATTCCATTAGCTTTGAAAGTTTAAGTAGGCAAATTCATCGTTTTGTAATAGTTCAATCAGCTTGCGCTTGTTTCCGCTTTTACCTGTAGTCGGCTTGAACTGGTATACCGACTTGTTCTTTACTGAACATTTTCTTTTCTCCCAATACCATCGGAACCAGTGATCGTCTGTATAGTAGACAAACTGATTAATTCCCTCAGCTTTGAGCTTATTGGTCTCTCCCCAATTGATGGTGGGTTTGTCAAAGTTTCTTTGGACCTTTCGAATGCGTACCCTGCCTAAATTGTGGCGAAGATTATATTCTTTACCCGTAAGCAGTACATCCACTAATTTCTTATTGTACATACTAATTACTTCTTTGTATAAAGTATAGGTAATGTCTGTATCGGGGTTATCCACTACAAACTGCTTGTACATCTCTATAGGTCCTAAACTTTTAGCCATCAATCTTTACTTCATTATTGTCGTTCGGTTGATTGGTTTCAGTACTTAAAACTGCTTGGGCTATCTGCTGTGCCATATCTGCAGGTATAGGGAAAGCGAAATTGTCTCCCTTATATCCTGGGACCTTTCTTGGATCTTCGAAGATACCGGTCACTCGAACCAAGTCATCCTCGCACGGATGTAGGTGTAGGTAACCTTCAGAAATAAAATAACGCAGTTGCTCGGAAGAGAATTTAGAATACTCCATATACCGAAGACTCTCCACAGAGCATGGGTAATATATATTTCCAGAGTCTTCCCCTTGTACTCGGGTAATTCCATTAGAATTTTTTAAGCGAACATCCACTGGAAGTTGTATCCGTGAACGCTCAGAATCTGTTAAATCGTGAAACTCAAATCCATCCAAAACAAAACTCTGTTGATACTGTCGAGAGATTGAGGCATTTCTAGCCACATCCCTGCGAATCAATAAAGCTCTATAGCCGATGATTGAGAATTTCATACGTTCTATAAACGTGTGATCTTCAGATTTTCCTTGCAGCTCTGCTTGAGCATACGCCAATTCATTTAATGTCATACCCTAGATTTTTTCTCGATTGTTCTTCCCACAAAATAAGCTCCGTAGACCGCTAATAATAAGCCTTGGTATACAGGTATATATGCAGGGTTAATAGAAAACTCTCCCATATTACCATCCATAAAAGAGATGATGACAAACACTAAAGAGAGGAAAATGATGATCAGCGGGCGAATGCTTTTGGTAAGTTTATTATCACTCTTAGCATCTGCTTCCCATCGGCGGGTTACCTGTTCTTGCGCCTGCGCTTCACTTTCTAGAAGTAGACTTTTAAACTTATTCCTTAAGTTCAACTTCTCCTCCTTGGTCGTTACCAGCTCATCTATGATTCCTTCGGCTTTGCCAAAGAGCGAACCAAACAGCTCTGCGATTATTTTCGTGCCCATCGGATTGAAAAATTAAATAAGGTGAAATTATAGCAACCCTTTTTACGGTCCCCATTAAGGTCTATTAGGGTAAGTCTTCCTATGCGGATTTTTACCATAAATTTATTGGACTGTTTATTGCTCAGTCCCCAGCCGTTAACGTACTTCATAGTAAATGTTTTTTTCGTCTATACAAATTGATTGCAACCACTCGGGTACATGAAAGCTAGGGCACTTCTTTTTAGAGAATTGATGATGTCCTGCAATCTTAATTTTTGGGTGGCGTAGAATCATATACTTCACATAAGTCTCCAAAGCGTAATATTGCTCTTCGGTTCTAGTATCGTAGGGCTTGCCCTCTTTCTGTCCGCCCACATAAACAACATGTCTCGAAACGCCGTTCATTCCTAAGACTCCGTTGGTAACCTCAAAAGGGTCTACCTGAGAATCCTGATCAAAAGGGGTTAAGTTTTCTAGAGTGCCGTCTATATGAATCATATCTGAATACCCTACCTTAGACCATCCTCGCTCAACAATATGCCAGCGACGAATGTCCTGAGCGCTTATGTTGCGTCCTTGTGGAGTATCCGTGCAATGAATGATTAGGTACTGTAGGTTTTTCATAAGGTAATGTCTGAGTTAATTTTAATGCGCCCATACAACCAAGTCTTTACAGCATCTCCTTGAGAGAGCTGCAGATCATAACGGTACGTTCCCTGATCCATCTGCATGGATTCGGCATCCATATTCAGAGTAATCTTACCCGGACTAAATAAAATACTGGAAGCTTTGTAATTCGGGTGCAAGTCTTCTAGGGCATCATCCTCTTGTGTTAAAGAGGTGAATCCTAGAAGTACTCTGCGATCCCTACCTATCACTTCCATCTTAGCGGTATAACCACTAAAATCAAAAGCCTGCCCCTCAGAGTCTTTCGTATTAATATCCACGGTGAAGGTGTCTCCAGCTTTCGCTTGAAAATCTACCTTTTTGGAAATGTCTGTATTTATCTTCATTTTAGTTTGCCGTTAAGGTGTATGAAACTTTGTATTGTTGTCCGATCTCTGACTGCCATCCCAATAGGAATCTAGCTCCTAAAGTTGAATAATCCTCCGGCAGCTCTAGGGCATCTAAATCGAGCGTTTCTTGTATCCTCCCGGGTATAGTTCTAGGAGAGTTTGGTGAAAATTCAAATGTATGAACAGGTAGTAATCCATAAGTACCCAAGTCACTTGTAGCATCCGCTATCTGTTGATTAACAGATTCAATACTCTGGTTTGCAGTATTTAAGGCGGACTCGTAAGACTCCTGCCCTGAAGTCCAACCCTCTATAAATACTCCAAGTGCAGTTTGTACCAGCTCTATAGATTCATAGGTATTCCCAAGAAACACTAAACTTCCTTCTAGTCCTATATCAGCCATTGATATGGCAAGTTCACTGATAGTTATATCCTCCTGCGTTAACGAAGTATCTTCAGGAGCATAACTGCTAATCACAGTATAAGCGTTTATAGTTGTTGAATACACCTGATTATACTGCACTACACTACCACTTAAATTCACAATCAGTTCTATAAATTGCGTTACAATATCCGTATTACTGCTAATAAGGTTATTGTAATTTTCCATCTGACTCGTAGCGTTTTCCATAGTCTCAGCAGCCGACCCTTGTAAGGTTTGCTGCTCTACTTGAGTGAATTCTAAAGCACTTACAGCTAATAAGGTATCATCAATTACAGCCTGATGTTCATCTATAGAAGCTTGTAATCCCTCAATCTCAATTTCAGCAGCATCAAACTCGTCTTGCAAGCCTTCAATTGCGATATAGTCCGCATATACAGGAGTGTAATCATTAATGTTATTTACCCACGTTATATAGCCTGAATTGTTTGTAGGGAAAGACTGTATCTCTGGCACATCAATGATTGCATCCATAAGCTCCGCTATGGTGATCACTTGATTTGGGGAGTTAGGGGTAAATAAAGCCGCCGCCAAAAGGGTATTCAATTCGGTGTTCTGAGCAGGGTTGTCTGCAAAAATAAATAGGTAATCCATCGCAGTTATCGCTGCAGCAACCTTATCATCGTAAGCGTCTTGAGCTGTATCTAAAGCAGTATTTAAACCATTCCAGCCATCCTGCGCAGAACTGGAGGCATCAACCGCCGCCTGAGCTTCAATTAGGTCTACTTGTAAATCATAAATATCCGCAGGGAGATTATCTGACTGAGGACCATAATCATGTAACCCAGCTAAACCCGTCTGCAAGTCTACATACCAAGCATTGTCATCTCCAAAATTATCGTAAGCATTTGTGTAGGTTGAAATTGCACTAGTAATTCCAATCTGTAGGTTTTGAGCCTCAACTAGAGCTGGTTCTAAAGTAAGCATAGCTGATTCTGCCTCCGCTAAAGGTGGAGCCAATTCGGCTAGATTTAACTCACAGGTAGCTAAACTTTCTGCAGCATCGTCATAAGCTAAAGAGGCTGTATTATACGCTTCTTGAGAATTACCCAAAAGAGCTTCATAACCAATAGTTGCATTATTTACTGCATCAATTAAAGCATTCGGACTTGACCATGTATTCATAGGATACTCACTTAATTGATCTCCCAATAAGGTCTCTATAGCCTCTATTTGAGTGAGCATTAAATTATAGTCGATAGACATCTGAGCTCCTGCAATAGTTGCTTGAGCGTTGCTTATTGCCTCTGTATAAGAATCTATTTGGTCTAAATGGTCTTGAGCCTGCTCTATATTTGTATCAAATCCTCCTCCGACTTCTAAGGTTTCTAGAAGTTGTTGTAACGTAGCTAAAGTGTCATTCAATTCCGCGATGTACTGTTGAGCAACAGAACCCTCTCCATTTTCCAGTACCAGGTAAAGCAAAGCTTTAAAGTTCTCAGAGTTATTTGAACCTCCCGTATAACTAGCGTATAGATTAAATAGATTCGTATCTACCGGGCAGTGTATAAAGTTGTTTTGTTTAAAGGACTCTATAGAATTCCCTTCCAATTTATTATTTATGATAGGCTCACTTAAACCATTAGTAGTATTCCCAGCATAGACCTTATCTATCTCCGAAATATTTATAAAAGCCGAGCCACTGTGTAAAGAGGTAGGAGTAACCTGCCCAGGAATACCCTGCGGTCCTACAGGTCCTCTAGGAGATGTAGCAATAAGCTCTATCTGAGGAGTCTGAATTTCGCCTATGGTGATGTCTATAGTTTGTTTCATGTTTTAAATTTGAGAAGTGACGGCGGTATAGATCTGTCCTTTGTTTATACTATCGATTTGATTTAAAGAAGTGGTTGCATTAGCACCAAATTGCCTTATTGGAACCTGAACATCTGGATCTGAAGTATTGAAATAAATGTCAACTTGACTTGCCATAAATATTCCTGCTGCTTCGAAGTCTACATCACCTGTATTATATAAACAAATAGGTAGAACAAGATCTAAAGTAGAGTCTGGGTTTACAGTTGCGGAGCCACCGTATTCGAAAGTTACAGACATAACATCTACATGCTCGATTCCATATTCCTCAATTATATCCAGAGGTATATGTAAAAACGCATTATCTGGAGCGTACCCTTCTGGGTGCATATAAGTATGATTTTCCTGCTGATCGCTACTGCCATTCCATTGATGGTTAGGTATAGGTGCTAGGGCTTGAGCTTTTATCCAATAAAGTCCATTAGGGCTTAGATTGAGGAGGTTTCCACCCACAAGTTCATGGCTATCTGGGTCAATTAGAGCTCCATATTTTTTATTATTAAGGTTGGTTAGGGGAATACCTTGTCCCGAATTAGCTGGAGTCTCCGGTTCGAATTCAAAATTCTCTAAGAAATCACTTAAAGCTATCGCTGTAGGCGCAAGCATCGGAAACTGTGTGGCTTCGTTCGAATATTCACCCAAATTTTCTGTCTCGGTATCCAAAGGAAAAGTAAGAGTAAAAGGTTCAAAACACTGTATATTGAATGTTTGAAAAGTAGATACCTCACCTATCCCATCAAAATCATATAAAGCCCACCAAACATAACCCGGAAGATTTTTAACAAGAGATATTTTATCTATATGCTCGGCAAATATTTCCGAAAGTTCAGTCCCCAACTCTAAAGAAGGTATAAAAAACCAACTCCAACCCTCGGAAAAATTAAAGGTTACCGAGGCTTCCTCAATAAAGACTGAAAAATCTACAGCAAATTCACCGAAGTCAATTGCTGAGTCTTGGTTCCCCACCAAATCTCTAAGCTCGAATTGAGGTACTATAGGTGAGTAAATCTCTACATTGGTAGAATAAGTTATTACCGCTGCGCCACCGATATGGTATGCCCTTACATAAACATCCTCAGTAATATCATCAATAGGAAGATGAACTATATAAGGTCTAAAAGCTTTATAACGATTTCCCGCAAACCCAAGAACCGAGGAATCACTTAAGGTAGGTGTCCCATTACTTGCAGAATATACCACACCTAAATTCCCCATAGGCAGATCTACTTGGGGTACACAAAGTACCTGACCATTGGCTTGTCCACTATTTGGTATTTGGTATATAAGAATCATCTTATACTGGCGATTTTAGATTTTAATACATGATCTACCTTTTTTACCTCAGAAATACCTACCTCCATAAATATGCTAACTCCCCCCGTTGCAGACACTACTTGTGCAGACATATCCCAAGAGTATTCCCCTATATTAGAATTCAGAGAAAAGATTCCTGGAAATTCTCCAACATCTTCAGCTATAAAGTCTATATCTAAGGTTAAAAAGGAATTAGAATCCAAGTGATAAATACTCTCTGTGTTTTCAATAACTGTATCAGATACATTGTCAGAATTAAAAGAAAGGGAGTACCCCTGTCCGGAGACTCCCAAATTGCTAATTTGCAAAGAAGATGTCCAGCCCCCAGTATTTCTGAGGACCAGACTAATTCTCTTTCCATTCTCTATATCCGTAATCGTCATTAATTAAAAGCTAACTGTCCCAAAGGCTATACTTGACATTGCCTCTCCATCTAAATCTTGAAGACTTAATACAGGTAAAACTCCTGAAGCATGAATAGTTATTGTATGGGTAAGATCTATGACTGTATCATCTGATTTTGTAGAGCGTATCGTTATAGTTTTAGAATAATCTCCTTCTATACTTTGGTGTGATGCATCCGGCACTGCCCAGAATACTAGATAATAGTCTGAAGTGGCAACCTCAATCTCATTATCCCTGTTGGCAGTAAGGGTAACATTCATACCAGAAGCGATTGGCGTATTTGTCACCGTAGCATTAGCCGTATTAGAATCTACCAGATAAAAGCCCCAAGAAGTGTCCTCATCATAAGTACCTAAAGAAGTCTGCTCTGTTCTAGCCCCTTGTAGTGTTTCTAATAATGCAGATTGAACAGCAAGCTCATGTGCTAAAGAATCTGTTAAAACTTCATTATGGGCATCTGTAGCAGCGGCAAGGTCAATTATTAACTGATCTACTATAGCCTGTTGAGCATCCACCGGGGATACAGGAGCTTCAGGAGCATTAGTCAAGCTACCCGGTAATTCATTACCATCCGCATCTGCTGCGAAGAATACATCAGTAAGCGCACCGTCTAAATCCCCCACATTTTGTATCGCTATGGTTTTTACATTAGCCGCAGATAATTCAGAGATAAGAGTAGTACTACTTCCTCCAGGATCTAACATTACACCACAGTCTGAACCAGTATCAGTTGTTGCCTCTACTCTAGTTGCTATAGGGTTATATACAGCAGAGAAGTTTCCTGTGAACTTTGTAATCGCATCAATATAATTGATGTCATTATGAGCTAGGGATGCAGTCCCAGATTTGGTTGCTGGAGAAGTTACATAGTCTGTAGGTGCAAATGTTACCTCGACATAGATATTGCCAGTAGAACTTAAATCTAGAGAGCTTGTATGCGTAGCTCCAGCAGAAGTTCCCCAACCTGTAATAGTGAAATCCCCATTAGAAAGAGTAGTAAAAATTCCCCCATCAGCAAAAACACCAAAAGGCACCGCAGTTATATACTTTATGGCGTAGGCAGGGAATGCTGTGTAATCTACCAGAACTTCAACAGCAGTACTAGAGTTTCTCTCTATTTGACTGAAGTTATTTACCGTAGAAGACGTAACGCCATCGGAGTTAAATAAAGTGTCAAAGGAATGTGTCACATCAAAAGCTGTAGCCCAAGATGTCGGCAACTCTAACTGTGCCGTAATTCTATTAACATGGGCTCCTACTGTAGTTGCTACAGGTGTGTAGGTCAGTATACAAGGAGAACCTGCACTAACTGTTATACCTGATCCACCCGATACAGTTCCATTAGCGGCGGTAGAAGCTGTCGCTTGAGTCACTACAAAGGAAATCCCAGTAGGTTGCTCTGCAGGAGTATCTAACTGCAAGCCAATCTCGTGAGTTGTATTAGCTATTCCGAGGGGAAGTGTGTCTATAGTATAAGAATTTGCAGCACCACCATTTAAAGCCCATTCAAAAGAAGCATCCCCAGTAGAAGTTCCTGTAAGAGTATAAGTTTGTCCAATACCAGCGTTTGTGTCTATCGTTAGACCTGCAGAACTAGCTCCAAACTTCACCTCTGGATCATACATTATTAATGTGGCATATCCAGAACCAATAACATCTCCTAGCCCTGTAATATCTTGCGCGAGCATCTGCGTATCGTCAAGTAGGTATATTTTATCATAGCCTACAGTAGCTTGATCAGCCGAGGGAATGTCTAAATAAGTACCCGCTCCATCAGTAACAATATTACATGAAAGATCATCTACATCAGTAGCTGTGATTAAAGTAGCTGCATCAGTACCTGTATCGGCATCCAGACCTGCAGTTGCAAGTGAAGGAAATGAAAAAGAAGAGGCATCCGAACCCGCAATCGATAAGGTATCTACCTGTAGGATTGAAGATTCACCGCCCGAGTTTTTAAAGACCAGTAGGGCAAGTTTGTGGTCTGTTGATTCGACCTGTAGGTCGTAAAGTTGAAAAGCCATTTTTTTTTAATTTAAGGTTACGAAAGTAGAGTCTGGATCAAACCAGATTCTATAGATAGATGGATTGTTACTCGGTACACATAGCCCCACAGAGCGGATCCAAGATCCACTAGCATTTGTAGGGTTTATAGAGAGTTTATTTTCAATATTTATATAAAGGGTGTCACCTATATGGAAAGTTCCTATAGCCTCATTGACTACCGGAAAGTCCACAAATCCTTTGTGAATAATTAACAGTTCCTCCGTTTGTGGATTATAGGAGTCAAATAGGAACAAGCCCTTTGCAGCTCCTTTTAAAGGATCTGAAACCTGCACCTTTTCCAAAGCGCCGTTGTAATCATTTATCCCCGTGGCAAAATATACTAGGTCTCCAAAAGAAAAGTCCTCATAATTACTTAAGGTAAAGTTCTTTAGGCACCAGCGGAAATTCTTACTGTGCTCCATCAGGGGAGCTCCTGAAGTCACCCCTCCAATCTGTAAGGGTATGCTTGCGGTAATTTGTGATCCTGTTTCGTTCATATCAATAGTATAATAACCCTGCAGTGGAGGTAAAACCAATGAATTCATTCCCTCAAGTGAAGGATCGAAAGAATTCGATAGCATAGTACCAGAGCTAAGAAGAGCACTAGAAACAGCTATGATCTGTAGAGTCTCTCCCATTTATAAGGTTATATCCGGGTTAATAATGAATTTTCCTTTAAGCCAGGTAGTGGTTCTAGGAGTTGAACCCTCCAAGAAAGGACTTGTCAATTGCAGGTCATATATATACTCACCTTCTTTCCAGTTCTCTGTAATCTCCGAGGGTATATGCATGGAGATAAACCCATCACCCATAGTGATATAATTCCCCAAGCTTTCGATGTTTGTGGAATATAAAGTGGTTAGAGGTCTTTGAGTTCTCCCTTTTAGGATACTCATCTTAGCGGTGTAGTTCGTTATATTAAATCCTACGGAAGCCGAGTCTAAAATTTGTAAGTCTAAAACAAAGGTGTCTCCCTTTCTCATTACTATATCCAGCTCTCTGGATATATCTGTATTTATCTGAGCGCGACTCACGACTTGGAACGAATTTGATTTTCAGCGAGGATCAATAGGATCTCACTTACCCCCTTAGAGATTTCCTCTAATTTGGTTTGAAAGTCTGAATGGTCTTTCTCTAGATGCGTCACCCGTGCTTCCATGAGTGACATTTGATTAGTAAAGCGCGTATAAATACCAACCAGTGCCCCACTTATACTTACAAGTAAGGCAATGACTTGGTACAATGAGAGTTGCATCATAGTGTTCATTTAAGATGTTTATTAATTCAATGTATAATCAAATACATTAGGTTTTCCGTATCCGTTATTCTCTACAATGATAAAACCTGAAGTTGAAGACCATCCATTACTTTCGGAATAAAAGTTTCCGGTGAAGATGGGTGGTACAGAAATCGCTCGGTAGTCCGCCTGGTCGAAGTAAATCTCTTCAACCTTTTGGTAGTACTTGGTGGATTTCCTAGAGTGCCAATGTCCCCCTAATAATAGGTTGTACATGCCTTGCTTTCCGTAATCCCAGAAAATCTTCGAGCAGTCTTGCTTTGAAAGTCCCTGGTGGTTATGGGTGAGTACATGGCAGATGCCGTCTATCTCTCGGGTAAGAATCAGTGGATCGTAATTCACTTGTATATTCTTAAAGTGACTGTCCAACATATAGTGCAGCAGCGTAGCAATCTCTCCCTTAGCATCCTCTTTATTGTTTGAGGTACTGCGATCGTGATTCCCCGCAACCATATTCACCTGTGCTAGGTTGTCAATGCTCATCAGAAAGTCGCGAACGATTTCAAAGGCGATGATCACCCCATTGGCGCCTGAAGCATTGTACTCCATTCCCTGCCAAGAGTTGATGTGGTTGAGTCCCGTAAAGGATTCGATAAAGTCTCCTAAAAGATTTACGTGTACCTCGGCATAACCGTGACGGTTGATGCGAGCTGCAGATTCTCGAAGTTTATTCACCACATGCTCATAAGAGAAGTCGGGCGTAATCTTCAAGCCTTTTACTTTGGCTCCAATATGAAAATCTGAGAGTACGGCAGTACCAATACCTTCACCCTTTTTTAAAACTCTACGCGGCTTAGGCATAGTCTCTAGCGCCTGAGAAAGTAAATTCTTCAGCTCACTGAGATCTGACTCAATCGTTTTAGGTTTTAGTTTTAGGGATACCTGGTAATTGGTTCGTTTACCGGTTTTGGACGTGACGTCCCAAGAGTTACACTTGTATTCGGAAACACTCCATAGGTTTGTATCAATGTCAAAGAACTTAATTGCTTCTTCCAGCGAACTGATAGATTGCTCTCCCTTATACTGATACACCTTTGCTTCCGGTGTAATCGTTTCTGATTTTTCGTGTAGACTAGGTTTTAGTCTGTATTCACCAATTTTACGCCGAAGTGTTCTGTGTGAAATGTTGATTTCTTCATTCTCTAATATGATGCTGGCTACTCTACTGTGGGATGCTGTTGTATTTTTCCCGACGTAAAAGGCGATAAGTTGCTGTAAGCTCGCCATTAAACGCAATTTAATTGTCTATACAGACAAATATAATGAAATAAACTACTCTAAGTGAAATATTATTTCATATAATTAAAAATAATTTAAACGCTTGTTAAAAAAAATAAAAGGGGAGCGGGAAAAACCACACCCCCCTTTTAAGGAATCAGAACAAGGGAACTATTTTAACTTCGCTAAAGCTCCTGTAAGTGCGTCTGCTGCTGAAGTATCAACATTAGAACGATCTAGACTTACCTCGCATGCGAAGATCAATTTAATTTTTTCACCTTTCAAGGCGTTCATACCGTGCTTGGCATTAGAAACTGTTACGAAGTCTGCAACTACGATGTCGTATCTCATATCAGCCTTCACTCCTGAAGCAGGTTTGATTACTGGGAATCCAACTTTGTTGGTTACACCGTCGTAAGGCAAACAAGCATCTTCCAAGGCAGCAACGTCAGCCGCTGTTCCTGTAGTCGGTAAATAAGCAGTTCCAGCTGCAGCAACTACACCTTCCAAAGCTCCTGAACAGGCAATGCGAACGTGTTGGTTAATACCCGCTGTGATAGTAACAGTATCAGAAGCCTCAGTAATTACGAACTCGTCTTTTTCACAAGCAAAGTCTGCAGCATCCGTTGCACAAATTGAGTACATCGGTAAGTTAGCTGTACCAGGAGTGGTAACAATAACTTTGATACATCCTTCTGCATCCATAGCAGAAGCATCTACCGTCCAAGTTTGTTGTTGACCTGCACTGAAAACCAAGTTTTCTACTCTGCGTAATTCGCCAGAGTCTACATCCACAGATGTTTTACCGTTAGCAGAAAAAGCAAGCTCTTCCATACCAGCTGCAATTTGACCTATAGCGTTTACACCCTCAGCGTATACTGCTTCTACTGCAGGTGTTATTACATCACCTACGTTAGTAGCTAATCCGCCATCTACATCAGTTTGAGTAGCAACAACAGCATCTTCTGCCTCGCTAATAAGTACACCTTCTTGTGGGTTTAATTTTTCGCCAGCCTCATAAATATCCAAATTGGAAGCAGTGACGTCTAGAATAAAAAGTTGTTTAGACATTTTCTTAGAGTTTAAGTATTAATAGTTATTCGTTTAAGCGATTCTCTGCTGCCTTAGTCTGAAACCTTGGTGATTCTATTAACTCTAAGATATACTGTACCGCCTGATCGACGATTTCTTGATGTGTGTGCTCTGCTAATTCGCAGCTTTGATTCAAAGGTAGAGAGATTTTTTCGGGCTGCCTAATGTAGTCTAGCCTGGAGCCTTTTAATATAAACCTTTCACTGTTTTGTAATATTCTTACCTGGTCTGCAGTGATGCTCGCCACGGGTGAAATCGCATTACCTCGGGCAAAAGGATTCTCCTGCACCTTATAAAGCTCATCCAATTCTACAATGCGAACCGGTACCCATTGGTCTGCACCTTGACTGGAGACCTCAGCTCGAATATTAACCATGAATAGGTAATCTTCGGGTAGTGTTGTAAGTTGAGCGTCCACAGATGCATCTGAGTCGAAGTTCTCTTGATGGTTAACCACCAAAACATTTCGAATATCATCTAAGTGCCTCTGTGTTAAAGAGAAGCCCCCCTTAGAAAATACCGAGCGCTTGATAAAGCGATCTTGAATAAGGTTTAATACATGGTCGAGTTCCTCCTCAAGGAAATTGTCATAGACAAAGGACCCCACTTTCTGGAGTCCTTGATCTATGGCGTAGTGCATCTGTTGTACGATCATTATTTAGCGTAGGATTTTAATCGAGCTTTTAGAACCGTTAAGACCTCAGAGTTCTTCTTATTCTTTAAGAATAAAATAGATTCCTCAAGGGTATCTCCGATCTTCTCATCACCGTTTAAATAAGCCGTACCTACTCTGCGAAGAACTTCGCTTGAGATACAATCTTCAATAAAGGCAGTTTGCTCAAGATTTTTATCAGTTACAATTTTTAAGAAGCTCACTGGATCTGCATCCACTTCATTTTCTAACTTCAATTCTTTCTCTACCACTGATAATCCTTTAGGAGAAGAGCCCATAGCTAAAAGAATCATATCCATCTTCGCCTCATCCGCTGAAGCTTTGATAAATTCTCTGTAGGCTTTTTTCTTCACCTCTAAAGCAGAGTGCTTCTCTTCCATTTCTTTGGAAGGGTCGTGAACGAAGTATTTATATTTTTGAGAGCTCATACAAGCTTGCTCGTCTGCAGCTACAAAAGGATGTGCTAAAGCGAACTTGTATTTTACGTAATCCATTAAATTTACAGGATTACCCTTATCGTCTACCGAAGCATTAAATTTTGTACCGCTTCCGTGTTCAACATCAATAGATAATTCTGCAAAGAAACGCTCTGATTTTTGAAAGAAATTTGGATCGTTGTATTGCAATCCTAAAAGAGCTGGGAGTAATTCCTTCTCCTCTGAAAATGTTAATCCCTTATTAGTCTGTCCTGATTTAGTAAAGGATGATCCTATCTTGCGCTTAGATTCCGCATAGATATGTTCTGGTATATTTGTGTTATTCGGTTTTCTGCGAATGTATACAATTCTTGATGACATGTTCTGAAGTTTTAGAGTAGTAAAAAATAGGTGCCGCGCGATGCGACACCTATTATATTAAACTATGCTACACACTCTAGGTGTAGACAGTTGGTAGCTCTACGAATAGCAATACCTGAAGACTTCATAAAGTGTACGGAAGCTCCATCCACATCATTCGCTCTTAAAGCATTTCCTTGGAATCCTGGAGGCACAGTAGCACCTGCAACAGCCCAACGTACAAACTCACGACCTTTTTGCGAAACTAACTTGATGTTAGACTCACCGTCATAAGTACTCATATCCAAGAAGATCATTCTGTAAGACTCTAATGGCAATCCAGTTGTTGGATGCTTAGGAGAGTTCAATGCTCTTGCTCCATTGTCTAACAATGGTAAGTGGCGTACAGTGATCGTGTGACCGTCGATGTGCTTGTAGCTAGTGAAGAATCCACCTAACTCCATGTTACGACCTGAACCAGAAATGAAGTGTGAACCGTCAACTCTAGCATAAGTATTTGAAGCTAACTCATCTTTCATCGCAGAATCGAACTCTTCCAATCCACCTAAACCGGTGAATAAAACGATGTTCATTTGCTGCGCATCAGAAGCTCCATATAAAGCATCTCTTACAATGTTCTTCAACTTGTTAGCGGTAAGTTTAGAGTATGAATCCGTATTCGGAATTTGCTCTAAAGCACCAGATCCTAATGGAATACCTTTTCCATTGTCATCTTTCAAGTGAATTACACCATCACCGTCACGGTTGTAACGAGAATACCATAAAGAATATTCAGCTTCTTCTTTCCAACGTAACATGTGTTGATACTCCTCGAAGTCATACCACAGTTTAGTTGTACGTCCACCAATATTGAATTCTACATTCACTACTCTCTCAGGTGCATTACCCTCGTAGCGGTATGATTTACGAATCAATGAGATTTGGTTTCTCATTTTAGAAGGAGCTACCCAGTTAGACTCGTTTCCACGAGAACCAGATTGTGCTACCGGTGCGAATAACTGAACGAACTGATCTCCTGCCGTAGCCGAGAAAGTTGTTGCCGTTGGTGTAACCAATTGCAGAGTATATTCCCAACCACCAGCTACTTCAACTGGATCTTCTTGAACACGCATCTGCTCTCCTGCTGGAGACTCGATGATGTATTGACGAACAAACCACTTCTCAGCAAATACTGCCTTGAAGCGAGTATGGTTTCCACCTTTAGCAGAAATCCCTTGAGCCAAAGCTACAGCCTTGTTCAATCTTCCCATCACAGGAAAATCGTACTCGATGTCTTGAATTTGTTTGATATTTCCCAATCCTTCCGTTAAAAAAGAAAGAGGGAACCTCTTGTCTTCTCTACCCGCTAGGTGAGTTAATACCGGCGATAATACGTCCGGTTGCGTTAGAAGTGCATTGGCTAACGAGTTCTCGTCAGTCATGCCTTCTGCGTTGTACTTGTCTTCGTAAAGACGAAGCTTTTTTAAGTTGTCAGCTGCCATTTAACAGATTTTTAGTTTATACAGGTTTAAAATAATTCGTCTAATCCTGGTAAACCTTTGGTAGCTCTCGGTTGAGAAGATTTCCCTCCACTCATACGAGATTTTGCACTGCCTTTATTTGCTTTCAACTTTGATTTTAAATTCTGCGTCTGTGACGTTTTTGCTGCATTGACCGCCAGTTTCGATAAATCGAATCCTTTATAAACCATGTACTCCATAGCTAACATTGATTCGGTATCGAGCTTCTCGCGTTCAACCATTCTTTGACTTCTGCCCTGTGCATCTACAGGTTTAGCCATCCAATCATAAAACTTGCGTTTATCCGATTGGGAGATATTGATTCCCTTTACTTGACCAGAGGAAATCGTCTGGTTAATATTGTTCCAAGTTTCTTGATTCTGAACCTTAGACTGCTCAGATTGAATCCTTTGATTCTCTAATAAGTCCGCCTCTCTTTTTTGTTCAATCGAAGAAAGCTTGTTTAGATCTCTCACTGACTTCTTGTACAAAAGTCCAGTGTCTTCTAAATCTTCCATGGTTTCGGCAATCTCTTCTGAAGAGTAGCCTTGATGCTCCATAAGCGCACCAACCACTTGTTTTTGCATTTGCGTATTGTCCTCAGCGATTTCAACCCCTGCATACTTGCTGGCTTGTTGCGCCGTTTGAAAATACTTGTTGGAGTCTCCTCCATTAATACGAAATTGCATGAACTTCTGCACATCGGGCATCTGTTCGAAAAGCTCTGAAAGCTTTTGTTCTGCAATTTTGTCCGCCACTTGCTGCGTGTACGAGGCAATCCCTTCATACGAATCTTCGAAGTCGCCTTCGATGTCGTATCCGAGTAAGTTGCCCAATTCCCCAATAACTGACGAATCCGCATCCCCATCATCAGAAGAATCATCGGTAGCATCACCTTTACCCCTATCATCAACATCACCAGCAGCTCCATCGCCAGCTGTTGCATGGGATGAAGCGTCTGCGTCTGCATCTGCTTGGAGGTTTGCGTCATTGTTCAAGTCTAGATCTTCTCCCTTGTCTGAGTTCTGATCGTCACCTGCTGTTAGTGTTTCTTCTGAAATAGCCTCAGTAGTGTCCGCTACTATAGGTGTGCTATCATCGAATAAATCCACCATGTTTACTTGAGATAAATCAAGTCCCGTTGTTTGTGCTGATTTGTTCATATATTCCAAAATTAATTAATTGAGATAAGATTCACCCTATCCCAAAGTCCGTCCCAAATTGATCTTACTATATAGACCTTTCGATCTATTTATTTTTGACCCTGACGAGTGTTCCGCTCGTCATTAGCCATTTTACGCTCCATTAAGTCCAATTTGCGTTTATCTAAATCGTCCTTAATGCCATTCTTATTTACATCATTGTGATGTTTCACACCATTGCCTAACTCTTTCATCTCGGCAATGTATATGTCTTTATCTCGGTCTAATTGATTTTCAGTGGATTCGAAGATTTGTTCACCTTCTTTTTCTTGAGCTTCCAGAGCTTTAAACTCCTGCTCTGCTTTTTGTTGTTGTTGTGCCTGTGCAGCTTCTGCTTCTTCTTGAATACGCTCTACCTCTCTAAGCTTCGTTTTAATCGTTGCAAAGTGGTCCATGTCTAAAATCTCAGCCACGGTAGAAGGCTTCGCACCATTCTGTGAAAAGGCTTGAATCATTCCTCTAAGCTGTTGCAGCTTTTCAGACTCTCTCGCCGAATTCTTCACGTAGACTCCAAAGCTAACTTCAGAGAGTTCTGCAGGTTCTAACTCTACAAATACCTGGTCTAAATCCGATCCGATGTACTGGAATTTCTTCCCATCCTTCCAAGCGATTTTAGAGGTATCCAATAAACCTAGCCGTTCCTTTTCTTCAAACTTGTCGAACTTTCTAAAAAGCTCTTCAGTAATTAATGAGGATTGGAATACAGCTCTTTCTGTAGAACCCACTCCATCGGTAGCCATCACCTGACCCTTACGTTGGCGATTGAATCCTACCAAATCTTCCCACTCCTGTTTGATCGCTTGTAAAAGCTCAAACTGTGCGGCAATATACTGACCCAAACTCATGTCCAATACTTGAAACTGATTGAAGGAAACTCTTTCACCAGATTTCCCCTCAGCGGTAGAATCGATAAAAGCATACCCCATGGCATCCGAGAAGTACATAAACTTCTCTTCATCCCAACCGTGACGCTTAGGAATCGCATTGATTTCCATCAACATGATCTTATCCTTGTTTTTAGCAATGGACAGTTCTAAGCGGTAGTGGAATACATTATAGAGTATTTGATAAGGCAATCCCATAGAGACTATAGAAATATTATCTGAATGTCGGTTTGAATAGATGCGCCCATTATAAGGAAGTTTACATACCGAGTAATTCTCCAGCTCTGTGCGTTGTACCTTTGCAGGACCAAGAGCTAAATAAATATCTCCGTCTAAGCGGTAGCCTTCCATTACTTGATTCACCCATACCCACTCGATAGTTTCACCAGCCTCCTTATCCAACTTATAAGATTCATCCACCGTCATTTCCTGTGGTTGACCCATCTCATCGGTATAGGATAGAAAACCAATCTTGCGAAAAGACTTCCAAGTTACGTGCAGCACTTCTACGGTGCGGTCTGTTTGTTGTCGATCTTCTCTAGAGTCTAAGAAATCCAAAGAGAAACCTCCATCATTAGATGTCGTAGGATTCTCCAGGCGTTCTAAATCATCTTCTTTAAGAATGTCGTAAAACTTATCTACCACCTGATTCACACTCATGCGATTTCTACGCACCGCCCAATCTGAATCCTCTATATAGGTAACCCCATCGGTTTTGGCATAATCCAAATCAAAAGGAGAAACAATTTCATAATCTACCTGGTTCATACACACCCCTTTATAGGAATAGATATAACCAGAAACGACCCAATCAAAGAAACCCTCTTGAAATTTATCGTGTAAATCCAGCTCCGTTTCCAAAGCCGTCATCGAATGCTGTCCTTTAATCGCGCGGGCATCCTTATAATTAGCATCGAAGAACTTTTTAAACTCTTCAGGTTCAGGCTGCTCCTGTGAAGGCATGCCGGTTTGAACTCCCTGCTGATTTAACTCGTTGACATAACGCTGCTTGAGATAGTTCAAGGTCGCCTTATACTCATCGTCTTGCTTAAGCGATGTTACATCCCTGTTATGACAGAGTACCTGATAGTTAGCCGAGCGCTTAGATTTCTCTCCTAAGAGTAAGTCTACGATCGGCTTGATGATATTGTAAGACCTCAATTTTGCCGGGTAGCCTCGCTTGGTAGTTTGCTTCCCAAAAGGAGAAGTTACATAGTCGTACTTGGAGGTATCCAAATGCCCATTATAGGCATTGTAGAAATCAAACAATTCACTGTTTTTACCCGAGGCAAAAGAGGTCTCATTGATTAAGGCTTTCATAGAATCCTTAAACCACTGGTCATTCTTTTTACTGAGGGCTATTTTTTGTTTAGGTAACTGCATATATCAAGGGTCAATTCGTTCAAAATTAGTTAAAAAACTCCCTGTTCCAGAAGTCTTCGCCATCGGATTCATCTACGGTTTCCACTACTTTATTATGTAGATCTTTTAGGTGATACATTCCAACCAAAAGAGAAGAAACCCTATCGAAGTTTCCCTTCTTGGAATTGTATTTTATCAACTCTTCTAAAAGTGCTAGGTCATAAATTTGATGTAGGTTCATCTGCTGATTTCCCTCCGCGTCTTTTCCGCGTTTACTTCTAAGCCAATCTCTACAATAGATTTCCGCCTGTCCTTTTCTTTGAGAAGATCCCATGGAACAGCCATACTTTCTCCCCAATTTCTTAATGCGCACTCCGTCGGTCTGATCAAAAATCTCTACCTCACTCATCAACCAGTGCAGTTTCTTGAAACGCTTTGCATAGGGAATCACTTCCCCTCTATCGTTCTCAAAACCAATCTTGGCATTATAGTACTCGGCGAGTTTGAACAGAATCTCATTGTACTCATCTTGGTATTCGGTTCTTCCCACATAGGAAGCTACAATCATATCGTCGGGCTGTGAGTGTCTGTTTGGTCGCTTGATTACATAAGCTGAACCCAGGGAAGCTCCTCCTCCATCCGTACCGAATGGATCATGTACAATGATGTACATATTGTTGGGGCTCATTCCAGATTCATCTCTGTAGGGCGATTGATACACCACCACGGCACCTTTTATATTGTCGCGCTTATCGTGTGGGAATTTCTCTATAGGACGCAAAGTATCATCCGGACGAAACTTCACACCTTTACCCGAGTCTACCAGTCGCCCAGCAATACCCAAGTTCTTGTGAAGTCCATGCGCCAATACATGATTGCGATGTTCCATCAATTCCCCGGTAGGGAAAAGATTATTACTTTCTTGAATAAAGGATTCACGAGGACACCAAGGATACTCCGCACAGTGCTTATCATACACGCCAGGATCCTTTGCATCTCGTTTGATTTGTTCTCTATGGGCGTCTTCTGCTTGGCGGGCTTTCTCCACAAGTGAGTTCCCCTGCTTATCCATATACCCTATCTTATTTCTATAAGAAGGGAAAAAGAATCCGCAGGAGGTTCCCTGAGCGCCCTCATCGAACTCATTGTCAAAAGCCATCAGGTTGTAAGCTTCCGGGTTGTAGAACATCGACTCAAAATCAATTGCTCCACCCGAGAGGTCACCCCCTGTACCAAATAGCACCATGGTTCCAGTGGTAATATCACCATCTTCTACACAGGGCTTGGTCGCCAAGTAAGAAGACTTAAGGTTATCGAATGTACCCGCTTCCTCAAAAATAATCAGTGAGGCATCCTTTCCACGGGCAGCATCGGGGTTGTCTTTAAAGGTAATCGCTTCTACTTCTGATTTATACCCCTTCTCCACAGGTTGACCGTTGATGTATTCTAGATATGAAGCTCTTCTATGATTTTGCTTATCTACAGATTGGCGACGTTTCGCCCATCCGGTATGCTCATTTAGAAAGTTCATATTATCACTCACCATGGTCATAATCCCTTTTGGATAGAGGTACTTCTTATCAAAGGCACATAACAGGGTATAGGTATTCTTATACGAGGAGTATTGATTGGTAGAAACCGAAGCGTTCTTATAGGAGAAACCCTTACGACGGGCTTTCCCTACGATCATGTGTTTCCCCTGCTGCTGCGCCTGTTCCAGCGCCATAAAGTATTGATGATCTCCATCCCAGAAATTTGGGAAGGTAACCACCTTACGCCCCGACTTTTTCTTCTTCTCATTCTCAATCTCTGGACCGGTCTCGGTCAGTTTAATTTGATTGAAATTCAAATAGAAATAGTGGTCTCCAGTAATGTACTGCCCTCCAACGCTATAACCTTCCTTGCATCTTTGCAAACGCTCAGTCCAGTATTCGAAATAACCTACGGAACCCATAGGGTCCCCACAGTAATAGCCATGCTCTAAATAGTGCAGTGCATCTTTTCGAAATTCCTGAGTGTTGACAAACATTACTTCTTAGACTTGCGTTTTCGTTTAGTAATCCCTTTTAAATTGTTCAAAGTCTTGTTCCATCCGCTTCGGATATACCCTTCGTACTTTGAGTTCTTAGTCTTCGAATAGGGAGGTTGTTCCTCCACCTTTAATTTTTCGGTCATTGGTCTGCTCCTTTTTAACTTTATCTTCAAGTGATTCAATAGAGTCTATAGCTGTTGGAATTTTTTCCGCTAAGTTGATCAGTTGGGTAACCGACTTCACAACATCCCCGATGTCCATTCCCTCACCTTCCTCATCTTCAGAATCTACCATAGATAAAGACAGCTCGATTCTTTCGCGAAGCGCATCAATCACCTTGGAAGAAGTCAATAGGGATTCCTTAATAGAAACCAAGGACTTCATCGCTGGGGTCATCTGCAAATCATCATACTTTACCATCGCCTTGTCAATCGCCGCATCCGGTCTCCATCCTTCGGGAAGTTTCACCTCGCGTATAATTCGCTGAGAGCGCTCCGTCTTATGGTAGATACTGTAGGGGGATTTATAGGAAACCATAAAATACACATAGGCGAGTTCCGCAAATGCTCCCCGCTTCTTGCGATCCTTATCCCGGGTAATCAGAAGTTTGAACTCCGGTATGATTTTAATCTCGGGATCAAGTATTATCTTGAAATTTTCCTCTTTGAATAACTGCAAGGCGATCGTTTAGTAGTTGAACTCTTTTTGCATTGACGGTAAACTTACCTAAGTACGGCAGGCGCACGGTTTCAAAAGCGCCGTGTTCCATTACCTTTTTTACATAGGTAAACTGACTCTCCACGATATTATATACCTCGGAATGGGTAGCCCCTAATTCTTGAGCAATCTCCCTGGAGAGTTGCATCTCTATCTTACCCCTTCTACCTTTACTCATCTAAAAGTGTATATGAGGAGCCTACAGCAGTACTGTCTACATATAAATATATAGAGTGCATAAAGTCTTCTCCATTTGCCTCTAAACTCTCTTCGTATTCAAGAGAGTGTAAAAGGGCATCTTCTAGACTGATGAAGATAAAGTTCAGGGTCATACGACAGAGAATTTTAACTGTAGCTCCTGAAGTGGTAGAACTACGGGGTTAAACCGATACTGCCCATCTTGAAGAATCAATACGCCCTTGTCCTTAAGACTCTTGATAAAATTATTCAATACGGCAACCGACTTAAACCCCAGCAATTCAACCACCTGCTTGCGCGACTGCGCAGAGCAAGGCTTCTCGGGGGCAATATCTATAAAGGCTGCAAGAACCTTCAACTCTGTACCTGTCAATTTCAACACTCCATTGATCATCGTGAGATAATCGGAGGTAAAATTCTGCGAGGTACTATTTATCTGTAGTACCTTCATCGTAGCGTTTTACACGTTCAATTTTTCGGTTGAGTCTTTTCGCCAGAAGCTGGCGGATATTTTTAAGCAAAAGAATCACACATTGATTCTCTGCTGAAAAGTTTGATTTTTGAAGAGCATAGAGTCTGTCTACCAAAACATTAATCATCTCCTCATTGGTTGTTCCAGGGTTATAAGTCCCTTTAACCTTTTCAGTGAATCGAATAACTTGACCGTCTTGGGATCCAAAATTCTGCAGTTTATACTCTACTCCAGGTTTAATTACTTCCATTTCGCAATATTATGTTACTTATACTACGAATGTAACGAATAATATGCAATAAACATATTATACACGCAATTAAATTGCGTTTAATACTAAGTTAAACCGATCTTGTATAAAACTTTTATATACATGTCATCTCTTACCAGAATGTCAAGGAACTTTTTTGAGGGCGTGAATATAGGAAAAGCGACCTTAAACCTATCCACATATTGCGCTTAAATACATTTTAATATTTAAAGTCTTGGTTATGAGCAATAAATGAGTAGAAATAACTTAGAAATCTAAAAGCTAGAAGCTTGGAAAAAGGCGCGTAATGTCCACTATTAAGTCCACTCACTAAAATAGGTAAACCAAAACCCTTTAAGGTAAAGGGATGTAGAGCGAGTGTACTCCTCCTATATCAGGATGAGTACGGGGGTTTTTACCTAAAAGTTACTTTGGTCCTGTTTGGAGTCCTCCCAAGATTTTCTAAATCTACAAGGCTTACTAACAAAGGGTTACAAGGGTAAAGTACTCTTCCTTAGTTGGGATGCGCTTATGTCCTCCCTCGTGTCCTCTGGGGAATTTTACAAAGCCTAAAGTGTTGGTATCAAAGGGATTGAGAGCCTAAATGCGCATACTTGGTAGGGATGAAGTCGCGGGTTCAAATCCCGCCGTTAGCTCAACAGCTAAGATAGTAAAAAATCCCACAGAGCCTAATGATACTGGGAAAGAAAGAAAAAGGAGTCCAAATCGGGCTCCTTTATTTTTTGCCTTATATGAAATTATCTTGCGCACTTATGGGTATAGGTATGCAAACCATGTCCTCTCTCGCGTCCTCTCAAATAAAATGGACTTGTGTATATGGATTATATTTTAGAATTTTACTTCACAGAAAAACAACAAGTAGAAAACAAGTAAAATGTTAGAGAGTACCTTTTTTAAAATAAGAAAGCAGAGTATATCACAAAAAGAATATATAAAAGCAGATTTTGTACACCTTAAAACGCGCATCAAATTCTCCACGGGTATCTCCTTGGAAGCTAAATATTGGTTAGCCTCTGAACAGCGCATTAAAAGAGCACATCCTTTTGCCACAACCTACAACCATGAGTTAGATAAAATACACGATCGTATTATATATGCGCTAAAACATGTAGAAGGAGATTTCTCTTCAAAGAAATTCCAAGAACTCTACAAGCAGCAGGATGACATCTCTGTTTATGTAGCCTGGGAAGATTACCTAAAGAATGCCGAAGAGAAAAAACTACTAAAGCCTGCAACCCTTTTAGGCAGCAAACAAGCTTTAAGCAATTTCAAAGAGCATAACAATAATAAACTACTGCTATTCACAGACATCACCCACGAACTTTTGAATACCTGGGGAGACACCCTAAACAACGATACCTTTGAAAGGAGACTGTCCACCTTTTTACACCATGTAGAGGGAACTCTTTTTATGCCCATTAAAAATGGCTTCAGCTGGGAGAGATTCACCTCGGATAAAAAGACGCGTAACCGCAAAAGGAAAACCAAGAAAAAGATACGACCTGCTATTCCTATGAAGGAGCTGGAAGAATTCCTTACCATGGAGTTTACCTTTCCAAATTTTAACCAGGGGAATTTTAACCGGATACGGGATTACATCTACCTGATGTATATCTGGGGCGGACTAGAACCCATTGATCTGTTCTCCCTAAAAGTAAAGGATATACAAGAACAGCTGACCAAGGATCAGTACGATGGTAAACTCTATTACTATAGGTCTAAAACACAGAAGCTTTTATTTTTAAGCTATAAAGACATTCCACGGGTGAAGCTATTGGTGGATGGTTACCTAAGTACTAGAAAAAATTGTAGGTACCTGCTTCCATTCATGGAGGGTATAGATAATCCCTCAACCAATACAAAAGACCAGATTAGTTGGCACAATAGAAGTGGTTCTATAAACAGAACCTTAAAAAGGATCGCAATTCGTCAGGGATGGGAACCTGAACCCTGGAAGATGAAATCTATTAAACATGCTTTCTCTCAATCCGCGTATGCCGCAGGAGTCAACTCACTTCAAATGAGTCTTTCTCTGGGGCATGATGATCAGAAAACCTCTGGAGCTTATCTATCTCAATACGAATTAGACCAGAAACAAGAAGGAGCAAATATACAGGCGAAACTAGCAAGCACAAAAAAAGAGGACTAACGTCCCCTTTCTAAAAATCTATCTAAGCTATCCCTCTTGTAGAGATACCTATTAGATGTTACCGCTTTAATTTGAAGTTTCCACGAAGCTTGATGCCGTCTTACCGTATCCTTGGATACCTGTAAAATATCGGCTACTTGCTCCAGTGTTAACCATTTGCGATCTCTTTCTTTAACGCTATTTTCAACTCGATCGCATACTGTGGAAACCAAGGTTTCAAATTGGACTTGATTTAGTTCCATAAGTATACTAGATTTATACTAATTAAAATAAAGGAAAGATGCCATTAGAAAAGAACAGTAAAAAAACATTTAGCCTCTTAAAGTCTTACCAAGAATTGGGCACTTACCAGGTAGTGATCTATTACACCAAATACATAACGGTGCAAATTAATCTGAACTAGAGGTAAATACCTCTAACTCATAATACCCATCACCTCGTAGTTCTTCACTTGCCAGTATTCTTTACCTGCAACTTTAACCGGTATGCAATTGGCACCATTCCCAAGAACGATAGTATCTCCTACAACGATCTCGTGAACCTGTGGTCCTACAGCAACTACCTGAGTAGTATAATCTCTAGATTCAGACTCCTCTTTAATCATTGCCTCAGATTTTACAATCCCACTATCAGTGGTTTTGCTGATTGCAATTGGATTGATAAGAATCCCATCCCCTGTAGGGGTGTACTTAAATTTAGCCATTCTATAAAATGTTATCGGCATTGCTGCCATTAGTTAATAAAGCCTGCTTTGCAGATGCTAAGTCTACATCAGAACTCTTGTCAAAATTTAAAATCAATTCTATCGCCTCTACCCGCTCCTTATCCCCTTTCTTAAAGAAGAACTCTGGGTTCACCATAAACACTCCTCTAGTCAGAGGAATCAATAAAGACTTCTCAGCTAATATTCGATAAGCCTTCTTCACAGTATTATGAGTATACACTACTTCCTTCCGGGTAAGTCCAGAGATAAACCCAATAAAGTCTTGGCGAACCTTCTCATTACTATATACCTTATTATCCTTATCCATTACTTCACATAAGAAATCCATGAGATCTCTGCAGGAAGCATTCAATCCCGCCAATAAATACAAACAGTTGTGGTAGCGTTTGGTGTGTACACCGGAGATCTCTTTATAGCCAAACTCTGGAATCTTATATCCAGACTCTTCTAACCATCCTGCTATATACTTTATCTTTACTTTCTTTCTTAGTGCCATAATCTGACTCTTTAAGGATACTTATTCATATCCTTGAAGGATATACAAATATACTCTTTCTTATTTTATACGCAATATAATTGCTTATAAAAATTAAATTCATTAGATTCCAGTAAAAACAGAGAAAGGATACTCACAGTATCCTTTAAGGATACCCACAGTATCCTAACTCAATATAGTATGCAGTGTCTTTATTCTATCACTCAGATACTTAACCTTAAATACAGTCATTTTTATACCCCATACCCTGCAACTGTTATATTGTTCCCTTAATTAACAGGCATCCTCGCAGTATAAATACGATACACTTCTCTTTTATTGCGTTTAAATAAATAAAAAGACCCATTACAATTAAGTAATGAGTCTTCTTATCTTCGCACCTACAAACGTCCCAAATGTTTGTGCTGAACAGTCTCATGGTTTCTTTGTCCGAAGATCCCATCGAGGCTGTTCTTATTTATTATACAATACAAAACGTCCCAAAGTCTGTACTGAACAGTAAGGCGGATAATACATGCCTTGACTTAACAGTGTACACTGATTGCAAAAGGTTAACACTAAAACACATTTATTTTTAATTTATTTTCGATTGACCTGAACTCCAGTCAGATACAAATGATATTTTTTTAAAGTTTTTAGTACACCCTACATCCAATACAACTAAAACGCAATAATAATGCTCTAATACCACCCATGCAATAGCAATTGAGTGAACGGTATAGTATTTTGAGTGAACGGTCATTCATTCCCCTAATGGTATCCTTTCGGGTACTAACCTCTTATTTTTTATAAAATAAAATTTTCCATAAGTGTGATTACGGACACCATCTATGCTTGCGACCCCGAGTCGTTCTTGGAGGCAGAGTGCCCCCACTAACCTAAACTTAAATTACAGAAATTATGAATGCTACCATTCAAA
>Ga0206681_10000147_pt1 | contig 43212 bp, 43 predicted proteins | sample M150012015metaG_FD_161048 | JGI IMG/M metagenome (GOLD analysis project Ga0206681, IMG submission 161048) | Ammonia-oxidizing marine archaeal communities from Monterey Bay, California, United States - M1 500m 12015 | ecosystem: Environmental > Aquatic > Marine > Intertidal zone | place: USA... | reverse complement strand
TTTATCTCGCAGTAAAATTGTGCAAACCGCATGGCAACGCGGCCAACAACTGCATGTCCATGGCTGGATCTATAGCGTTAATGATGGCGTGATTCATGACCTTAAGGTAGACAGGCACGGCTTTAAGGACGAAGAAGATATTTACGAGCCAGACAATGACTCTTAGTCTGAAACTATTTTAGGTCTACTGCTAAACGAAAACCCTGCACATGTAAAAACTGTCGATTGTGACGCTGCGCACTGGATAATTATCATCACCGCTCTCGCCATCCGGATTGCCCATTTGAAATGTGCCAGCGGGTATCAATACCATCTCATCATCCGCGACCTTAGCTGGCACAACAAAAGACATTATGAGAAAAATAAATGTAACTATTTTTTTATTTCTCATCAATTCCATTCCTCAAAGTGAGACCACTTGAAGCCCTAACCTTGTTATCAACAATCATTATAGGTCCAATTCGACATATTTAAAATTTCAGAGCTGTTGATTACTATGTATCAGTCAACAAGTTCAAGGTGACGCCCACTGCGACATATTCTCCCTTCTGTCTCTAATGTTTTTATGGTTCGGTAGAAAGCCTCGTGGCTTAGGCCAATCTTTTGAGCAATGTCCTTCAAAGACAAATCCAGCTCTTGCTCTTGTTTAAACTCAGCCCTCAAAAAAGTAAGTACTCTCTCTTGCGCACTGTAAATACTTTTAATTTCATTTAGCATTCTTAAATCACGAACACTGATAGTCATCTGTTGCAATAAACTTAGTGTTAATTTAGGACTAGTTTGTAGCCGATTAAGCAATGTTTTTTTTGAAAATACAGCAATTTCGGCCCCTATATCAACTAATGCAGAGCAATGGTACTTTTCTGAAAACAAAGAGGCCTCTGCAATACTTTCACCAGCAAAGGCTACATGAATCACAATTGGGGCGCCCTCTATGGTTTGACGCATCAATCTCACTCTTCCTTGAATAACACAGAAGATGTTTTCAACACTCTGTCCTTGAGTGAAGACGTATTCGCCTTTTTTTAAACGAATACTCTTTGAACCTAGCGTGTCATGTAAATCATCAATAAGCATGATAAATTTGTATAATTAATATGATTTGAATCATACAGATATTTGCCAGTTAGATATATAATTTACTCACTTTTAATAGTGTAAGCAAACTTTTCAAATACATATCAATGGAGCAGCAATGAAATATAACAAAAAAATCACTTATCCACTCATCATCGTGGGCTGCATATCAGTAATAGGTGTTTTTTCACAAATACATGAGCCGAAGATGAATCATTCAAACATGGACCACTCCAGCATGGATCATTCTACAATGATGAGTCAAGGCTCAACAATTATAGACAATGGAACAGTATTGACAGAGGCTGGCACCGACCCTTTTGCCGTTATCCAAGAGGTTATTGCAGCACTCGAAGCCAATGATGCAACTGACTGGAGCAAAGTCAATATAGAGGCTCTTCGCCAGCATCTAACAGAAATGCAAGATATGTCACTCAATGTTGATGTTTCACAAAGGAAAATTGAAAATGGATTTGAGGCCATCATTGCACCAACCACCACGCGAGCAAATAGATCTCTCAATAGAGTCTTATCGGTCCACCCGGCACAGATGGAATCAGAGACTGGTTGGAAAATGGCAGTTAAAACCAACAGTGAAGGCAACGTGTATAGAATTGTTGTTACTGCCAGCACACCTGAAGACATAGCCAAAATTCAGGGTTTGGGATATATAGGAATAATGGCTTATGGCAATCATCACCAGCCTCACCACTGGGCAATGGCGAGCGGAGACAACCCACACGAAGGTCATAGCTCTAGCACCTCATCACATGAGCATGCAGACAAAGAGAGTGCTGATCATGACCAACACACAATGACACACGATGAATAATCGCCACAATCTTGCTGAAAATTACTGCAGGCAACACACTTGAACATCGCAAACCTCAATGGTCAATCCACTGAGGTTTTTGACTCACCCCTTTACAAGACAACTCAAATAATACTTTATGAAGTGAAGCGATGAAATTTTGCATGTCTGAGTGCAGCAAGCTCCCAAAATATAGCGAAACAAGCAATAGTAATTATTTAGGGTTGACTTGTTAGGTCGCCTCTTTCGGTTACCTTTCTAGGCGAACAGAGAGGCAACAAAGCCCAGAAGAACAAATCATCAGCGATATTTCACAATAATCAAAAAAAAACAAGCTTAAATCTTCCAATTTTGGAAATATTTATGCGATTTTGGATATATTACAAACGGGAGATTAGGAGTATCTCTAGGACGATCGCTAGCGAAGAGCTAAAATTCCTCATCCCAATCAACCGTAATCAAGCGCTCTTCGCGATTTAGCGAGACCAAAAAAGGCTCAATATAAGGTACCCAGTGTTCTTTTTCGCCTTTGACAACAATAACGTCGTTAGCACCGGTTGCCACCATGTTATCAACAACGCCCAATTCAACACCATCCACATTAACAACGCGCATACCAGTCATCTCATGCCAGTAGAGTTCTTCATTGTCGAGTTCGGGTAATTGAGATTTTGTGATATAAAGCTCTAGCCCTAAAAGATACTGAGCCTGTTCACGACTATCAATCGCTTTGACGTGAGCAACAATGGTTTTTGACTGTTCGCGGCCATTGGTGATTTCAATCGTTTTCCACTGGTCTTTGTCGAGATACCACCAAGGTTGGTAGTTGAGAATATTACTGCGTGGTTCGGTATGGGAAAAGATTTTTACCCAACCCCTAACGCCAAAAAAGCCGTTGATCTTTCCGACCAACAGCTTTTCATCGTTTTGTTCTGACGTCTGAGACAGAGAATTACTCAGCGGCTTTATCTTCTGCTGGAGTTTCTTCGCTTGCCTCTTCAGCTGGCGCTTCTTCCGCCGCTGCTTCCGCTGCTGCTGCGGCTTCTGCCTCAGCTGCTGCTTTTGCTTCAGCTTCTTCTGCTGCTTTCGCCTCTGCTGCTTCTTTCGCTGCTGCGTCTGCTGCTGCTTTTTCAGCTGCTGCAACTTTCGCTGCGTCTGCTGCTAATTTAGCGTCTGCTGCTGCTACGCGCTTTTCACGAATTGAAGGATCTTTGCACTCTTTAACAAGTTGCTTAACACGATCTGAAATCTGTGCACCTTGAGATGTCCAGTATGCAAGTCTATCTTCGTCGAGTTGAAGTCTTACTTCTTGTCCGCGTGCTACTGGATTGAAGAATCCAATGCGCTCAATGTAACCACTGTCTCTACGTTTTCTAGAGTCTGTTGCTACAATCGAATAAAAAGGTTTTCTCTTCGCTCCACCTCGGGCCATTCTAATTTTAACCATGGGTTTTTTGCTCCTTTGTGATTGTTGGGTTGTAAAGGCGGGAGATTATATCAGCTTTAGAGGTTTTCTGTATAGTTTATACAGAGAGCTCTTTAGATGTTTTTTGCTAACTTAACCGCATCGCCAATGTAGTTCATTGGGGTGAGTTGTACCAAGGCTTTCTTGGCCTCTTCTGGAATGTCCAAGGTCTGTACAAATTCCTGCAAAATTTGGGCATTAATTTTTTGTCCTCGAGTAAGCTCTTTAAGCTTCTCATAAGGGTTTTCAACGCCGTAACGACGCATAACCGTTTGAATCGGCTCAGCCAATACTTCCCAGGCATTGTCTAGGTCTTCCAGCAGTTTTGCTTCGTTTATTTCAAGCTTGGAAATACCCTTTGAAATTGAGGCAAATGCAATAAGAGAATGTGCGCAACTTACGCCTAGGTTTCTAAGTACAGTTGAATCCGACAAATCTCTCTGCCAGCGTGAAATTGGTAACTTACTCGCCAAGTGCTCACCAATCGCATTGGCAAGGCCTAAATTACCTTCACCATTTTCAAAATCAATTGGGTTAACTTTGTGTGGCATTGTCGAAGATCCCACTTCGCCAGCAATGGTTTTTTGCTTAAAGTAGCCCAGGGAAATATAACCCCAAACATCACGAGAGAAGTCAATCAAAATCGTATTGAAACGATTCATCGCGTGATAATATTCAGCAATGTAATCGTGCGGCTCAATTTGTGCGGTATACGCCGCGTAATTAACACCCAAACTCTCGATAAAACCTTGTGATACTGTAGGCCAATCAATGTCTGGATAGGCGCTGACATGGGCATTAAAATTACCCACGGCACCGTTAAACTTACCCATAATATTAACTTGCTCAAACTGGGCAATTTGACGGTTTAATCTGGCACTGAAATTGGCCATTTCTTTACCTAGCGTTGTCGGCGAAGCTGTTTGGCCATGCGTTCTAGAAAGCATTGGAATTTCAGCATTATCTTTAGCTAAATTTGCTATCAAATTCGACAGATTTTGCATCTGCTGCAACAACACTTTGCGACCATCGCTAAGCATTAATGCATGAGAAAGGTTGTTGATGTCTTCCGAGGTACAAGCAAAGTGAATGAATTCACTCACTTGTTCAAGCGTCGCATTGCCAATAATTTTATCTTTAAGGAAATACTCAACCGCTTTCACATCGTGATTGGTTGTGCGCTCAATGTTCTTAACTGCTTCAGCGTCTTCCAATGAAAAGCCATCGACAATAGCGTTTAGGAATTTATTGGTCGCTTCATCAAATATTCCTACCTCGGAAATTAGTGGGTTTTTAGACATCGCCTGTAGCCAACGAACCTCAACCAACACTCGGTATTTAATGAGTCCGAATTCACTGAAGATCCCTTTAAGATCACTGGTTTTGTCGCCGTAGCGACCGTCAATTGGGGAGATGGATGTAAGAGTATTGAATTTCATAATCTGAACGTTTGAGTCAATAGAATTAAGGCTTGACTGCAAAAATGCTAAAATTATACGCTGTTATTGAATCATCACTTACCGAGAATACCCCAATGAAGAAAGATTACCTAAAGCACTGCGAAGAAAGAAAAGCAGATAACGCTCCACCACTTGCACTAAATGCCGCACAAACCAAGTCTGTAGTTGATCATCTAATTAAAGGCTCTGATGATGACTTCTATTTAGATTTACTAACACATCGCGTACCACCTGGCGTTGATGAGGCGGCCTATGTTAAAGCGGGTTTTTTGACCCACGTCGCCAAAGGCGAGCAAGCCTGCACAGCAATCACTCAAGAACATGCCACATTTCTGCTCGGCACAATGCTTGGAGGTTACAACATAGATACACTGATTGACCTATTGGATATTGACGCAACAGCCAAAGCTGCCTGCGAAGCATTGTCACACACTATTCTTATTTACGAAGCCTACCAAGGTGTTGTTGAAAAAGCAGCAAATAACGCATTTGCCAAAAAAGTCGTTGACTCTTGGGCAAATGCGGAGTGGTTCACTTCTAAAGACGCCATGCCGCAAGAAATCAAAGTGGTTGTTTTTCGCGTTGATGGCGAAACCAATACCGACGATCTTTCACCTGCAACCGAAGCTTGGTCGCGTCCAGATATTCCATTGCATGCGAATTCAATGCTTGTTAAAAAAATGGACAAGCCATTCGAAACCATTGCAACACTTAAAGAAAAAGGCCTACCACTTGCCTTTGTTGGCGACGTGGTCGGTACAGGCTCATCACGTAAATCTGCGATTAACTCTGTACTTTGGCACATGGGCAATCCGATCGATTACATCCCAAATAAAAATGGTGGTGGTGTGGTTCTAGGCGGCAAAATTGCCCCGATTTTCTTCAACACAGCTGAAGATTCTGGCGTGCTACCGATCGAATGCGATGTTTCCAAGCTTGCAATGGGTGATGAGATTACTATCAAACCATACGAAGGTGTTATTATCAACGCCGCCGGTGAAACCATCTCTACTTTTGAGTTGGCGCCAACGACGATGCCAGATGAAGTTCGTGCTGGCGGACGTATCCCCCTTATTATTGGTCGCGGCTTAACAGACAAGACGCGTAATGATCTTGGCTTGAGCGTGAGCGACGTGTTCCTTCGCCCACAAGATCCAAGTAATAGCAATGCTGGTTTCAGCTTGGCACAAAAAATTGTTGGTAAAGCATGTGGCGTCAAAGGCATTCGCCCTGGCACTTACTGTGAGCCACGCATGTCAACAGTGGGCTCGCAAGACACCACGGGTGCAATGACGCGAGACGAATTAAAAGAGCTGGCTTGTTTGGGATTCTCTGCAGATCTAGTCATGCAAAGTTTCTGTCATACTGCCGCCTATCCAAAGCCAATCGATTTAGAACTACAGCACACTTTGCCTGACTTTATGCAGTCAAGAGGTGGCGTGGCGCTTAGACCGGGCGATGGCATTATTCACTCTTGGCTAAACCGCATGTTGTTGCCTGACGAAGTAGGCACAGGTGGTGACTCTCATACTCGATTCCCAATTGGTATTAGCTTTCCAGCAGGTTCTGGTTTGGTTGCTTTTGGCGCCTCTATCGGTGTTCTACCACTCGATATGCCAGAATCGGTATTGGTTAGATTTACCGGCGAAATGCAACCGGGTATCACTCTGCGTGACTTGGTTAACGCCATCCCTTATGTAGCCATTCAAAGAGGCTTATTAACAGTTGAAAAATCTGGCAAGAAAAATGTATTCTCTGGTCGTGTATTGGAAATTGAAGGCTTGGGCGATCTTAAGGTTGAGCAGGCATTCGAACTTGCAGATGCTTCCGCTGAACGCTCAGCAAACGGGTGTGCGATACAACTTAACAAAGCGCCAATTGAAGAGTATTTACGCTCAAACATCACACTACTAACCTCGATGATTGATGCAGGCTATAACGACAAGAAAACAATCACCAAACGTATTCAAGCGATGCAGAAATGGCTTGATAATCCTGAGTTGCTTTCAGCGGACAAAGATTGCGAGTACTTTGAGGTGCTTGAGATTGATCTTAACGAAATCAAAGAACCAATTGTGGCCTGTCCTAATGATCCGGATGACGTTAAATTGCTTTCTGAGGTTGCCAATACGCCGATTGATGAGGTCTTTATCGGTTCATGCATGACCAACATCGGCCACTTTAGAGCGGCAGCGCAATTGTTAAAAGACAAAGACGAACTTACCACAGAGCTGTGGATTGCCCCACCAACAAGAATGGATGAAAAACAACTTCGTGCAGAAGGTGTATACGAAACTTTCGAGCGATTAACAGGGCATACTGAAATTCCAGGCTGTTCACTTTGCATGGGTAACCAAGCACGAGTGAAAAACAACTCTACGGTTGTTTCGACTTCTACGCGTAACTTCCCTAACCGCTTAGGCGACGGTGCCAATGTTTACCTCTCTTCAGCAGAAGTAGCGGCCATTTCGGCGAAACTAGGCTACCTGCCAAGTGTTGATGAGTATCTTGCTTTAATGAAGGATATCGAGCCGCTCGAGGGTGATATTTACCAATACCTAAACTTTGACCAATTGTCGGACTATCAAGACACTGTTGCTCAAGTTCCATTGGAAAACATCCTGGCCAGTTAGGCTAAGAGATAATAAAAAGCCCGCGTTTATCGCGGGCTTTTTTGTGGGTATAAAAAAACCGCGATAAACGCGGCTTTTAAAAGCTAATTAAGATTTACTTAATCTTCGCTTCTTTGTACATAACGTGTTTTCTTACAACAGGATCAAACTTTTTAACTTCAACTTTTTCAGGATGAAGGCGCTTGTTCTTAGTAGTAGTATAGTAGTGGCCTGTTTCAGCCGAAGACACCAATTTAATTTTCTCTCTCATAATATCCCCTTAAACCTTTTCGCCACGAGTGCGAATTTCCGACAAAACGACATCAATGCCTTTTTTGTCAACGATGCGTAAACCTTTTGCAGACAACTTCAATTTAACAAATCGGTTCTCAGCTTCAACCCAAAAACGGTGTGTATGCAAATTTGGGTAAAAACGACGACGCGTTCTATTGTTCGCGTGTGACACGTTATTGCCACTCATAGGGCGCTTACCAGTAACTTGACAGACTTTTGCCATGACGACTACCTACATGAATTCCAAAAAGGGTAAATTATACGCAAAAATTAACCGATTTTTAATTAAATTTCTATTTACTATCAGTATAAAAACTGTATCATAGCCCCCTGCTGGAGGGATGGCAGAGCGGCTGAATGCACCGGTCTTGAAAACCGGCAAGGGCTAATACCCTTCTAGGGTTCAAATCCCTATCCCTCCACCATTTATTCAAGGCCAGTACACTGGCCTATTCACTTGTTATTTTCTCTATTTTTCTTATAATTAAGCAACCAATTTTACAATCACTCCAAAGTCCATTTTGAGTGCCGTTGTGTATCGCTTAAGCTCTACAACATCCAGGCGTCGATCGCCAGACTCAACTTTACTAATTAGGGAGTGGGTAACAGCCAGTTTTTGGGCTAAGGCTCTTTGAGACAAGCCCAACTCAATGCGTTTGTCTTTCAGTGCGCCCCTGATTCTCGAATGAGTCTCAGAGTGTATTGATTCTCTTATACCTGCATATTTCATCGGATGCCAAAACAGATCGGCTTCGCAATCTATTTTCTTACCTTTGTTGGTTTGTTGTCATTTGCCGTTGTTCTTTTTATTAGTCACTAGGTGTAAGTCAATACGTGATCTTTAACTCACTAACCATTGATCCTTTGAATCCACTATACGCCTTATATAGTCTAAAGTGATCCTAATATAGAAATTTATTGGCTGAGGGTGGTCTTTCTGCGCCTAGGGGGCGCATAGAATATGGGACTTACCAGGTGGGTTGAAAGGGGATCTTAAATGTAGTGATAAACAACACTACAAATAACAACAAGCATTATCAACATTTTGAATTCACTGCTCACTTCACACATCCCAACATATTATTTAAATCCTAAAACCCTACTTTACTTACTACGGAAATTAGCTCGTTACTTCATTAATTCAGCCTTAATTATACAGCTCATATTGATATATTATTGTGTTTCAATATAAACCTTTGTTAGGGGCAAAAATAGACTTAGTCCATCCTATTTTGTTTCCAATTTAGAAACAATCGTCATTTTTTTGGATTTTTTTCAAAAACAAATAAAACATATAACAATCATAGCATTAGACCAGCTCACACCCCTATGATTAAGTGTTGCCACGTCTTGACTTGAACAAACACCCAATAATATAACAAAGCTAATACTTAGTGTAAGTTGTGATCTGTCTTGACAAATAGCACACCAAGTTCTATTATGAACCTTAATACTTATTCAGGAGATAAAACCATGTTTGACTTGTCAATATTATTTGCACCATTTTTTGCACTCCTAGCAATTTTCGTGGTTTTCATGGGGGTCAAGACCATCCCCCAAGGCCATGAATACACCGTTGAGCGCTTCGGAAAATACACCCAAACTTTAGCGCCTGGACTTAATTTTATTATTCCATTTGTAGATCGCATCAGCGCCAAGATCAATATGCGAGAGCAAGTGCTTGACATCGACAAACAAAGTGTTATCTCAAAAGACAATGCTGTGGTGCAATCTGACGGCGTGGTTTTCTTTCAAATAGTGGACGCAGCTAAGTCTTTCTACGAAGTCAATCATCTACTTAATGCGATGCATAACCTCTGCCTAACCAATATTAGAACCGTTTTAGGCGCGATGTCTTTAGACGAAATGCTGTCTAATCGTGAAGAGATTAACACCAGACTACTCACTGTGGTTGACCAAGCAACCAACCCTTGGGGCGTCAAAGTAACCCGTATTGAAATTAAGGATCTCGAGCCGCCACTGGACTTAGTTGAGGCGATGAGTCGACAAATGAAGGCCGAGAGACAAAAGCGTGCCGACATTCTTGAGGCTGAGGGTCACCGACAATCGGAAATCTTGCGTGCTGAGGGCGATAAACAAGCAGCTATTCTTGATGCCGAAGGCCGCAAGGAGGCAGCATATAGGGACGCAGAAGCCAGAGAAAGATTGGCTAAGGCTGAGGCTGAGGCAACCCGAATGGTTTCCGATGCTGTGCGTGATGGCGACATACAAGCCCTTAACTACTTTGTAGCCACCAAATACACTGAAGCCTTACAAGCAATTGCTTCAGCTGACAATCAAAAACTGGTATTGATGCCATTGGAAGCTTCGGCACTGATTGGCAGCTTGGGTGGTATTGGTGAGCTGGCTAAAGGTATACTTGACAAAGATTAAACAAGCTCTTAACGGATAAAAATCAATGGAAGCATTTTTTGTAAATATGGATTACTGGCATTGGCTGGTTTTTGGCCTCGCTCTGATTATTATTGAATTATTCGCCTGGTCAACGTTCTTCCTGTGGATGGGTGTCTCAGCAATGATGACGGGTATTGTTAGTAAAATAATGCCGGACCTCTCATGGCAACTGGAGCTGTTGTTGTTTTCAGTTTTATCTATTGTCAGTATTCTTTTGGCAAAGAAATACTTTCCCGTCAAAACCATTGATAATGAGCTCAACGCCCGCGCAGCAAGACATGTTGGCAACAGCTACACAGTTGTTTCAAATGATGAGAATGGCGCTAAAGTTAAAGTGGGCGACTCACTTTGGCTGGCAAAGGGTTGCGATATGCAGATTGGTCAACAAGTTAGGGTGATTGATACGGATTCGACAACGCTAATTGTTGAGCCCGATACAGACAACAATTAATCAACAAACGGGCCGTACTGAGTAATGGGTTCGTTGTGCGGGACACCGTAGAGGGCCATTAAATGACAATCCCCAAGCGCATGCAATGAGAGTGTTTCATTGTCATCATCAAATAACAGTGCTTGCGCCGCCTCAACAGTTTCGTCGCCACAACGCAACTCGCCACTGACAACATAAACTAAACCCCGCATGTCCGCAACACTCAGCTCATGATTTGTATTTTGGCCCATCCGAATGGATTGATAAGTGGCATTATTTTGCAACTTGACGGGTGACTTACCGCCAGCAATCGTCGTTATTAAGACGCCGTTAATATCAGAAATGGGCAGTTCGTCTGCATCGACGGACTGATAACTCGGGTCCATTTTTTTAGATTTTTTGGCCAAGTTAATCCACAACTGAATGCCATTAGTCGTGCCTTCAGATTCTGGCATTTCGGAATGACTAATGCCGCGCCCTGCACAAAAAATTTGCGCTCCGCCCTCGACAATAACCGAATCATTGCCCAAATTATCCTTGTGGCGCATAGCGCCAGAAAACAAGTAGGTGATAGCCTCAAAGCCCCTATGCGGGTGAGTCGGAAAACCTTGCCCCGCCTCTATTGCAAAATGATCGAACAGCACAAAGGGATCGTGATTCATGCGTACACCGGAAATTGGAAAGAGACGGCTTACCTCAACCCCTTCTCCTTCGGCCATTTTTATTGCATTAAGTATTTCACACACTGGAAGTTACAATCCCTAGATGCCGTACTGCTCACGATAGGCTTCAATTTTATCAATGAGAGTCGCATCATTCTGCCCTTTTAAGTAAGTGATTAAATGCGATAAATTTATAATACTGGCGACAGAAATACCAAAATTTTGCTCCACTTCTTGAATGGCCGATAACTCGCCTTTGCCTTTTTCTTGACGGTCCAGCGCTACAATTACGCCTTTAGTCGTCGCCCCGTTGGCGGCAATAATTTCTTGCGCTTCGCGAATGGCTGTGCCAGCGGTAATCACATCGTCAATAATCAGAATATCACCCTCTAATGGATGGCCAACAATATTACCGCCCTCGCCATGAGTTTTAGCTTCTTTGCGGTTAAAACTGTAAGGCACATTTCTATTAAAACTGTCATTCAACGCCATCGCTGTCGCCGTTGCTAGTGGAATTCCTTTGTAAGCAGGGCCAAAAAGCACGTCAAATTCAATGCCACTCGCTTCAATCGCTTGGGCGTAAAATCTACCCAATTGCGATAAATGTTTGCCTTGATTAAATAAGCCTGCGTTAAAAAAATACGGACTAATCCGCCCAGATTTCAGTGTGAATTCGCCGAATTTGAGTGCGCCGGTTTCCAACATAAAATCGACAAAATCCTTTTGATACTGTTGCATTGAATATTCCTAAACTATTAAAATGTTCCCGATGAGAATTATAACAATTAATGTCAATGGAATTCGAGCCGCTGAGCGAAAAGGTTTTTTTGCATGGCTTGAAAAACAAGACGCCGATGTTGTCTGCTTACAGGAAATCAAAGCGCAAGAGGATCAACTCGATGACCGCTTTTACCCAAAAGACATGCACGTTTATTACCACCCTGCTGAGCGCAAGGGCTACAGCGGCACTGGCTTATACTGCAAAACCAAGCCAGACCGCGTTCATTTTAGTGAGTGGGATGACATCAATTTTGAAGGACGGTTGATCCAGGCTGATTTTGGCGATCTCACAGTAGCATCGCTTTACCTGCCTTCCGGGTCTAGCAAAGAAGAAAGACAAGCCTTTAAAATGGAATTTATTACCGATCGATTTTTGCCTTATTTAAAAAAACTGCAAAACGACGACAGAAAATACATTTTCTGTGGGGACTGGAATATCGCCCATAAAAAAATTGATTTGAAGAATTGGCGTGGCAATCAAAAAAATTCAGGCTTCTTGCCCGAAGAACGCGCATGGTTAGATACTCTTTATGACGATGTTGGTTATGTTGATTCCTTTAGAGAAATCAATCAAGAAGAATTTCAATACACTTGGTGGTCAAACAGAGGACAAGCCTGGCTTAATAACACTGGCTGGCGATTGGATTATCAAGTGGTTAGCGGCAATTTGGCAGGCACTGCTACCCAATGCGAGGTTTACAAAGACGAGCGTTTTTCAGATCACTCACCCCTCATCATGGATTATTCACTATGAACGACAATAAGCACATGCGCACCATTCAAAGCTTTGTCAGGCGCTCTGGCAGGCTTTCAAAAGCGCAAAGGATTGGTCTTAATGAGCTTTGGCCAAACTATGGCGTTGAGATTATTAATGGCGTGATGCTTGATTTTGACGAGCTATTTACTCAAAGCCAAGACGTAGTAATTGAAGTGGGCTTTGGTAACGGCGACAGCTTGCTAGAAATGGCCATCAACCAACCGCAAACTAATTTTTTAGGTATTGAGGTATACGAGGCGGGTGTTGGCCGACTTATCAATGAGGCAAATAAACACCAACTGAATAATTTGAAAATTATTAAAAACGACGCAGTTGAGGTTTTAAAACATCATATTAAAGACGACAGTCTCTCAGCCTTTCAATTGTTTTTCCCAGACCCGTGGCATAAAAAGAAGCACCATAAAAGGCGTATTCTGCAAACAAGCCTGCTTGACATGCTTGCTAATAAGTTAAAAACACACGGCATTATCCATATCGCCACCGATTGGGAAAACTACGCCGAGCATATCATGGAAACCATGGAGGTGCACCCCCACTTTAAAAACACCCTTGGCGACCATATATATTCTCCAAGACCCGCGCACAGGCCATTAACAAAATTTGAGAACCGCGGACAGCGACTCGGCCATGGCGTATGGGACATACTTTTTACTAATACAAAAGGAGTTTAAATGTTATTTCCTTTATTTGTAGTTGTGACGTTACTGGAGATTTACGTACTGGTCAGTGTGGGTGATGCCATAGGTGGCTTCTCCACAGTATTACTTGTCATTATCACCGCCCTCATTGGCTCTTCACTATTAAAGCACCAGGGCTGGTCGACCATGGCCAAAGCGCAAAGAAGTATGGCGGAAGGCAAAACACCAGCTTTTGAAATGATGGAAGGCGTGGTCATTCTAGTCTCGGGCGTTATGCTATTAACACCGGGATTTATCACCGATACCGTTGGCCTATTGGGTCTGATTCCGCTATCTAGAAGATATTTTATTAACAACATTCTCGAGAAAAACGCCTCAAAAGTCTTCAGCCAGAAAAATGCAGTCTTCACTTACAAAATAAACCAAACCCCTCCCGCTGAAAAAAAACGTGAGAAAAAGGACGATGCTATCGAGGGTGAATTTTGGGAAGACTAAAAACGCTAGACGATTGGCTGATCTGGCAAGAAAACCTGCACGAGAGTGTGATTGATCTTGGCCTGGAGCGCATTGAGGTTGTTTATAACAAGCTTTTCCCGAATGGCGTTCCGTTTCACGTTATTACCGTTGGCGGCACCAACGGCAAAGGCTCAACCATTGCCTTCATTGATAACGTCTACAGTCAGTCAAAACACAAAGTTGGGTGCTTTACTTCGCCGCATTTAATCAACTACAACGAGCGCTTTGCTATTGACGACAAGTTGGCCTCTGACGGTATGATTATTGACGCTTTCGAGAAAATTGAAGCCTGTAGAGGTGGCGTCTCTTTATCGTATTTTGAGTTTTCAACCTTGGCGGCTTTGCAAATTTTTGCCGACGCAGATATTGATATTGCCATTCTCGAAGTCGGGCTTGGTGGACGACTGGATTCGGTCAACGTTGTCGATAACGACATTTGTGTTATCACCAATATTGCCATTGATCACACAGATTATTTAGGCGACACGCGCGAACTTATTGGTCACGAGAAAGCAGGAATCATGCGAACTGATAAGTTATGCATTTGTGGTGACGAGAGCCCGCCAAACACACTTGTTAATTATGCTAGAAAAATCAATGCCTTACTTGAGTTTATCAACGAACCCTATACTGGAAAGATCGGCTTAGAGGGTGAGCATCAAAAATACAATGCAGCCGTTGCTCTAAGAGTTATTGAAACACTACAATCTCAATTTCCAGTCTCGTCTAATTTGATTGAATCCGGGTTTGAGCAAGCCACCGTGGTTGCAAGATTTCAAAAAATGATGGTTGGTGACAAACAAGTGATTCTTGACGTTGCCCATAACTCCGCAGCGGTGGAAAAACTTGTCAACACCCTGCAAACTTCTGACGACAAAACAGTGGCTATTTTCTCGGCACTTGCTGACAAAAATATCGACGATATGATCAGTCTGGCAAAAGACTCATTCACGCATTGGTTTTTGGTGCCGCTTAATGTTGAGCGCGCCATTCAAATTGAGCTTTTACATGGGAAATTTGACGCCTCACTGACGACAACGGTTTGTCAAAATATGAACAGTGCAATCGACAGTGCACTGGCTTTGGTCGATGCAGAGCGAATTGTTATTTTTGGCTCATTCCACACAATCACTGATGCAACACTCATTCTAAGAGAAAATTAAGCGTTTTTTCCTTTAGTGAGATCGCGCCCGACCCCAAGAAACTATTGTAAAATTGGCGCTATCAGGCAGGGAGTCCATGGGCGATTTTTTTGACAATTTATGGAATGCAATCAGTCTATTAGTTTGGTCAGATTGGCTCACCCTTTTGATTCTCATCTGCTTTATTGTCAGGGGCTTTATTCAAGGCCTTGCGAAAGAGATAATCAGCCTTATTTTCCTCATTCTCGCCATCCTTCTTGCTTGGTTCTTCTACGAAGGACTCGCCAACACGTTGCTATCAAGTCCAGACTCCTCTGAGGGTAAATCTGTTTATGGTCTCGCCTTTGGCGCCATTGTTTTAGGATTCTGGCTAACCAAAAAAGCCTTATACAAACTCACTGAAGCCGCTTCCTATGTCAGCAACCCTTGCGCACTTAACAGCTGTGTCTCAATCGCTATTTTCCTGGGTGTCATTGCCGTTGTTGCCTGGAATTATATTGGCGTTTTAGCCGATCTAGAAATGATGGGCGTTGTTATTGAAAACAGCGGCATTCGTACTTGGGTCTCTTTTGCTGTGATTTATGCCGTTATCTTTATCACTGCCAGAGCACTTGTGCGCTTACTTAATATCACTATTGGCACAGAACAGCCTTGTTTATTGGCGCCATTTTTTGAAAGAGTATTAAACACCCTAAGCGGCATTGACAACCTTCTCAATGCACGCAATATTGTTGGCATCAAAAATAAATTCCTTGGCGCATTCGTTGGCCTATTTAAAGGCGGCTTGTGTGTTCTTGTTATTGTCTTGGTACTGCAAAGCGTCAGCTGGGTAAGTCAGCAATATTTCTGGATTGAAACGCAAGGCGTCCTTAGAACATTTCAAGACTGGAGTGTGGATATAAAACCAAATTTATCAGAGCATTTGCTCTTTGTCGAACTAGAACCTGGCGATGAAATCATTGCTGAGCAACCCATAGAAACAGAGGAATAAATTATGTGCGGTATTGTTGGAATACTCTCCACCACCAATAAAGAAGTTGGCGTCTATATCTATGACGCATTAACAATCATTCAACACCGAGGTCAAGATGCAGCAGGCATTACCACGGCAGATAAAGGTCGATTTTTTATGCGCAAAGGCAACGGCCTAGCTCGTAATGTCTTTAGGACGCGCCATATGGCCATGCTCAAGGGCGACATGGGTATTGGTCATGTTCGCTACCCAACTGCTGGCAGCTCTTCAGGCGCTGAAGCGCAGCCATTCTATGTCAACTCCCCTTACGGTATTGCCTTTGCTCATAATGGCAACCTGACCAATACAGATGCCCTGGCCAGAGAATTGTTTGAACAAGATCGAAGACACACCAACACCAACTCCGACTCTGAAATTTTGCTAAATGTACTGGCTAGTGAGATTGCCAAACAACAAAAAAGTAGAATTGATGAAGAAGATATTTTTGCAGCTATTGGCAAGCTTCATCAAAGAGTCAAAGGTGCTTATGCGGCGATTGGTATGATTCCAGGTTACGGTATTTTCGGCTTTAGAGACCCTAACGGCATTAGGCCTCTAATTTTGGGCGAAAGAACGACCGATAAAAATACCAAATACATGCTTGCTTCCGAAAGTGTCGCCTTGACAGCATTAGGTTACACCATTATTCGAGATATCGAGCCAGGAGAGGCTATTGTTATCGACAGAAAGGGTGAGATTCACGCACAACAATGCGCCAAAAACCCAGAACTAACGCCTTGTATATTTGAATTTGTGTATTTTGCAAGACCCGATTCAATCATTGACAAAATTTCGGTTTACAAATCACGCTTAAGAATGGGCGATCGTCTTGCCGACAAAATCAAAAAAGACTGGAAAGATGAGGCCATTGATGTGGTCATTCCTATTCCGGACACCTCTCGCACCGCCGCGCTGCAACTCGCCTATGAGCTGAATGTGAAATACCGTGAGGGTTTTATTAAGAATCGTTACATTGCAAGAACCTTTATCATGCCTGGGCAAAAAGAGCGAAAAAAATCGGTCCGCCAGAAATTAAGCGCCATTGGATTGGAATTCGAGGGCAAAAACGTGCTGTTGATTGATGACTCGATCGTTCGTGGCACCACCAGTAAAGAAATTGTACAAATGGCAAGAAACGCAGGTGCCGCCAAAGTCTTTTTTGCCTCTGCTGCACCTGCCGTACGCCACCCTAATGTTTACGGCATCGATATGTCGAGTAAAAATGAATTTATTGCTCATAACAGGAGTACCGAAGAAGTTTGCACAGCAATTGGCGCCGACAGACTTATCTATCAAGATTTAGACGACTTAATTTGGTCGGTTCAACATGGCAATCCCGATATCAAAACATTCGATTGTTCATGCTTCGACGGCAAGTACGTTACTAAAGATATTGATAGTGCGTATTTGGATAACATTGAAGCACTACGCTGCGATGAGGCCAAGCAACAACACGAGACCAACGAAAGCTCTGAAATGATTTGCAATGATGTAGAATGAAATAAATTATGACAAGACAATCATGACAGAAAGAAAATTCGAAACCATTGCCATAAGAGAAGGCCATAGAAAAACATCGGAACAAGAACACTCACCGGCCATTTTTCTAACATCCAGTTTTACCTTTGATAGTGCAGAACAAGCAGCCAAGCGCTTTGCCAAGGAAGAGCCGGGCAATATTTACACAAGATTCACCAACCCTACGGTCGATGCGTTTCAAAACCGCTTAGCGGCACTCGAAGGCGCTGAAGCTTGTTTAGCAACGTCCAGCGGCATGTCAGCCATATTTGCAACATTGATGGCGCTGCTAAAATCGGGCGACCATATGGTTGCTTCTCGCTCTATGTTCGGCACAACCATTGTGTTGTTAAGCGATATCATCTCCAAATTCAACATTGGTGTGACTTTTGTCGATTTGATTGATGTTGACGCATGGGAAAAATCCGTACAATCAAACACCAAGGTTTTTTTACTGGAAACGCCATCCAACCCTTTGGGAGAGGTGGTCGATATTCGCGCATTGGCGGCAATTAGCAAGAAAAATAATATTGTCTTGGCGGTTGATAACGTCATTATGACACCCGCCCTGCAGCAACCACTTGCACTGGGTGCAGATCTAGTGATTCACTCTGCGACAAAATACATTGACGGACAAGGCCGCTGTTTAGCCGGCGCAATTGCTGGCAGTGACGAACTGCTCGAAGGTATTGGCAGCTTTATCAGAACGACGGGTCCTACGCTTAGCGCCTTTAACGCTTGGATTTTGATTAAAGGCTTGGAAACACTATCACTTAGAATGAGGATGCATTGTGAAAACGCCAGCAAACTTGCCAACTGGTTAGTGGAGCAAGAATTTGTTGAAAAAGTCCATTATTTAGGACTGGAGTCACACCCAAACCATGAGGTGGCTAAGTCACAACAATCCGGCTTTGGCGGCATTGTTTCCTTTGAAGTCAAAGGCGGCAAAGAAGGCGCATTTCGCCTCATCAACAACACCAAAATGCTTTCCATCACCGCCAATCTTGGCGACACAAAAAGTACAATTACGCATCCAGCAACCACGACTCATGGCCGCCTAAGTGATGAGGAAAGAGCGCAAAGTGGTATCAATGATGGGTTGATTCGCATCTCTGCAGGACTTGAGGATATCGGCGATATTACCTCTGATTTGAAGCCTTAACTTGGATTTAACACATCAGTCAATTATGATAAAATTCCCGCTACAAAGGGAATTTCAACACTTATGAAACAAAACAGCTATTCTTACGAAGATTTAATCACTTGCGGTAACGGCGAACTTTTTGGACCCGGAAACGCTCAGTTGCCAAAACCACCAATGCTAATGTTTGATCGCATTACCGAAATCTCTGATGTGGGTGGCGAGTATGGCAAGGGCATTATTACGGCAGAATTAGATATCAACCCTGATTTATGGTTCTTTGGCTGCCACTTTAATGAAGATCCAGTAATGCCGGGTTGCCTTGGTGTTGACGCCATGTGGCAGCTGGTAGGTTTTTTCTTGGGCTGGCTTGGCGGTCCGGGTAGGGGGCGTGCACTCGGTGCCGGTCATATCAAATTTACCGGCCAAGTTCTGCCAACCAATAAAAAAGTAACTTACAAAATCGACCTTTCAAGAGTCATTGCACGCAAACTCTACATGGGCATTGCCGATGCAGCGATGGAAGTTGATGGAAAAGTAATCTACGAAGCCACCAATCTTAAGGTTGGCTTATTCACTGACACCTCCGCTTTCTGATGAAGCGCGTCGTTATCACTGGCATGGGAATCGTTTGCAGTCTTGGCAAGAACAAGACTGAAGTACTGGAGTCTCTTAAAGCGGCCAAATCAGGTATTAAATTTAGTGAAAAATACGCTGAAATGGGTCTTAGATCTCATGTGCATGGCGAACTGCCTGAAGTAGACGCCAAAGCAGTTATCGACCGCAAAATGTTGCGATTTATGGCCGACGCTTCTATTTATAACGCCCTAGCATTAGATGAGGCCATTAAGCAATCTGGCTTAACCAAAGAACAAGTATCCAATGAACGCACAGGATTAATTACCGGCTCTGGTGGCGCCTCCAACCAAAACGTTGTTGAGGCGGCAGATATTTTAAGAGAAAAAGGCATTAAACGCGTGGGGCCTTATCGAGTACCACCAACAATGGGCTCAACCACTTCGGCTTGTCTTTCTACGTTATTCAAAATTAAAGGCATTAATTATTCAATTACTTCTGCCTGCTCTACCAGTGCACACTGCATTGGCAACGCCATGGAGCAAATTCAGATGGGCAAGCAAGATGTTGTGTTTGCCGGCGGCGGTGAGGAGCTTGATTGGTCGTTAACGATGTTATTTGACGCCATGGGTGCCTTATCATCTAAGTATAACGACACTCCTGAAAAGGCTTCAAGAGCCTATGATGCGAACCGTGATGGCTTTGTTATTTCCGGAGGTGGTGGTGCATTGGTGCTTGAGTCTCTTGAGCATGCACAGGCTCGAGGCGCACATATTATTGCCGAGCTTACAGGGTACGGTGCAACATCCGATGGCTACGACATGGTCGCACCATCAGGCGAAGGCGCAAAGCGCTGTATGCAATTAGCAACCAGTACCGTCAATGGGCCGATTGACTACATTAATGCACACGGCACTTCAACACCCGTTGGCGATATGAGAGAGCTGCAAGCCATTAAGGAGGTCTTTGGTAACGACATACCTATGGTGGGCTCGACAAAATCTCTTTCTGGGCACGCTCTAGGCGCTGCAGGCGTCAACGAATCTATTTACTCACTGCTGATGCTCGAGAACGGCTTTGTTGTTGAATCGGTCAATATCGAAACACTGGACGAAGAAGCCGAAGGCGTACCGATTGTTAGAGAAACCAAAGAGGTTTCCCTTAATCGAGTAATGTCAAATAGCTTTGGCTTCGGTGGCACCAATGCTTGTTTAGTATTCGAAAAATTTGTTGATTAGCTAGACTCTAAGGTCTAGCATCAATTTCCTTGCTTTCTTTCTCTGAAGGCAACATGTCCGCCTTAGAAATACCTAGAGCTAGAATCATTGAACTCGCGACATAAATAGACGAGTAGGTACCAATCACAACGCCAATCAGTAATGCGCCAGCAAAGCTGTGAATCACTTCACCACCCAGATAAAACAATGCCAACAAAACAAGCAATGTTGTTAGTGACGTCATTATAGTGCGTGACAGTGTCTGGTTAAGGGCATCATTAATAATAGGCTTAGGCTCGACTTTGCGCGTCGAAAGGAAGTTCTCTCGAATTCGATCAAAGACAACAATCGTATCGTTAAGCGAGTAACCAATCACCGCTAGGATCGCCGCTAAAACCGTTAAATCAAATTCAATTTGCAAAGCAGAAAAAACGCCTAACACAATAATAACGTCATGAACCAGCGCTGCAATTGAGCCCAGAGCAAAACGGTATTCGAACCTGAAGGCAACATAAATCAGGATACCAATCAAGGCGTAAAGCATGGCAAGGCCGCCGTCATTGGTTAGCTCTTCGCCCACCTTGGGCCCAACAAATTCGACTCGACGAACATCAATATTTTCGCCAAGCATGTGAATAATCGAGGAGCTTAGTTTTGCAGATGACACCTGCTGTGGCTCCAGCTGAATCAATACTTCGGTATCTGAACCAAAGTATTGCACGTTCGTGCCTTTATAATTTGTCTCGTTGAGTTTCCCACGGATCTCTTCAAGATCGGCGGTTTGCTGATAACCAAGCTCAATTAACGTGCCGCCAGTAAAGTCGATACCTAGCTTCAGACCTTGAACTGACAACGAAACAATGGACGCTATAAGTAAAACTGCAGAAAACATCATTGCCAAATGACGTCTATTGACAAAGTCAATATTTGGAATATTTAGGGACTTCAAATTCATATCGCCAACTCCTCAACTTTTTTACCACCGTAAATAAGATTAATCAATGCACGTGAGACCACAATCGCGGTGAACATCGAAGTGATGATACCAATTGACAAAGTCACTGCAAATCCTTTAATTGCGCCAGTGCCAAAGCTAAATAAAACAATGGAGGCTATCAGTGTGGTGATGTTTGCATCAGCAATGGTCAGCAATGCCTTCTCATAACCGGCCGAAATGGCTTTTTGAATATTGTTGGTCGACTTTAACTCTTCCTTGATGCGCTCAAAAATAAGCACATTGGCATCAACCGCCATACCGACTGTCAGTACGATTCCGGCAATACCAGGCAATGTCAGTGTTGCTTGAATTAATGACAATACGGCAACAATTGTCACCAGATTCAACGTCAGCGCCACATTGGCAACTAGACCAAAAACGCGATAACGCCAGGCCATGAAAACCAATACCAAAGCGAAACCAACCAATACAGATAAAAAGCCTTTGGCAATATTATCAGCACCCAAGCTTGGGCCAATGGTGCGCTCTTCAATAATTTCAATTGGTGCAGAAAGAGAGCCGGCTCTCAACAACAATGCAAGGTTTCTGGCTGCTCGCGCACTCTCCATCCCCGTCACTTGGAAGCGATTGGAAAAAGTACCTTGAATTGTTGCGGCATTAATAATGTCCTGCGTCTTGGTACGCAACTTAACCATTTCGCCATCTTCAAGCACAGTCTCAACCTTATTCTCAATATAGACAACTGCCATTCTATGATTAATGAATTCTTTGGTTGTTTCCAGCATCGAGCGCCCGCCTGGGCCATCAAGTTGAATATTTACCATTGGGGCATTATTCTGATCAATGCCAGAAGAGGCGCCAGTAATATTTTCACCGGTTGCAATTACAGAGCTCTTAAGTAGCAACGGTCTGCCACTCTTGAAGTAATACAACTTCGAACCAACAGGGACTTTGCTTGTATTCAGAGCCAATTGAAGGTCGTTCTTTTCATCAACCAACCTGAATTCAATCGTTGCAACAGCGCCTAAGATCTCTTTTGCTCTGGCCGTGTCTTGCACGCCAGGCAGTTGCACAACAATGCGCTCTGAACCTTGTTGTTGAATAATAGGCTCGGCTACACCTAACTCATTAACACGGTTGCGCAGCGTTGTTATGTTTTGCTTTAAAGCGGTTGATTTTGAAGCCTTGATAGCCGCGGGCGTTATTTCTAAACTAAGTTGCAGCTCAGACTCACTACCCTCGACAATTTGCATGTCAAGCAACTCACCTCTTATCAGCGACTTTCCTTGCTGTTTTGATTCTTCGGATTTAAAGGTAACTAATAAACTAGTGCCCTCATTACGAATACCCTTATACAGGCGGTCCTCACGAAGCAGCGATCTGAGTTCATTATAGTAGCGGTCAATCGACATAGCCACAACGGCCTCCATGTCAACTTCAAGAAGGAAGTGTACACCACCCCTTAAATCAAGACCCAAAGACATGGCACGACCACCCAGGTCTGACAGCCACTGTGGCACCGAAGGCGCCAGATTAAGTGCAACAACATAATTGCGACTCAACGTTGCTTTCAGTAAAGCCTGAGTGGAAAGCTGCTCCTGAGACTGAGAACTTTCAAAACGAATCAAAATACGATTGTCCGACAGCCCAATCGACTTATAGTCAACTGTATTGGTTGAGAGTGTATTTTCAACCGTGGCTAAATCTTGCTCGCCAATACTGGCATCGCCAGCGCTGGAAATTTGGATCGCCAAATCAGAGCCATAAATATTCGGCAGTGCATACAGTGCTGATAATAAAAGGAAAAAGGCAATGAGTGCATTTTTCCAGCCAGAGTAATGATTCATTTTATTTTATCTGCAGTCTTAAAATTTAAACAGTGCCTTTAGGCATTTTATTATTAATGCCTTGCTTTTGCACCTTCAGGACTACGCCAGAGGCAACCTCAAGGCTCACAAAAGATTCGTCAACAGAGGCAATCTTTCCAACAACGCCGCCGTTAGTCACCACTTCATCGCCTTTTTTTAACTCACTCAAAACCTTTTTATGGTCTTTGGCGCGCTTTTGCTGTGGTCTGATGAGTAAAAAATACATCAAGCCAAACATAGCTATTAAGATAAATATTTGTGAGTCCATTGGTTTTTCTCCAAAAAAGTTAAGTCAATTATTTTATAGTAGTTAAGCCACCCATGTAGCTTTGCAAGACTTCCGGTATGGCTATACTGCCATCCGCTTGCTGATAGTTTTCAATCACTGCCACCAGTGTGCGGCCTACTGCAAGGCCCGAACCATTCAGTGTGTGCAGCAGTTCAGTATTATTGGTTTCAGGATTTTTCCATCTCAATTGCATGCGTCTCGCCTGAAAATCTTCAAAACAAGAGCACGATGAAATTTCGCGATAAGCCGATTGACCCGGCAACCACACTTCCAGATCGTAAGTTTTTGCTGAAGAAAAGCCCAAATCGCCGGTGCATAAAATCACCTTACGATAAGCTAATTTTAACGCTTGCAAAATACCCTCTGCATGAGATGTTAATTGCTCCAATACTTCGTAAGAAGACTCGGGTTTTGAAATTTGCACCAACTCTACTTTTTCAAACTGGTGTTGACGAATCAAGCCCCTTGTGTCACGACCGTAAGCACCCGCTTCTGAGCGAAAACAAGGCGTGTGGGCAACAAACTTTAATGGCAGATCCAACTCTTTAATGATCGAATCACGCACCATGTTGGTCACTGGAACCTCTGCTGTAGGAATAAGATAAAGCGATTTGGCTTCACCCTCTTCACCTTTCAAGCTGGTTTTAAACAAATCCGCTTCAAATTTAGGTAATTGACCCGTGCCAGTCAATGAATCTGCATTGACCAAATACGGCACATACGTCTCAGTGTAACCATTCACCTCGGTGTGCTGATCAAGCATGAATTGCGTTAACGCTCGTTGAAGTTTTGCTAACTTGCCCGTTATCACCACAAACCTTGTGCCCGAGATTTTCGCTGCCGTAGCAAAATCTAAGCCGAGCTTTTCGCCCAAATCAACATGGTCTTTTACCTCAAAATCGTATTCGCCAGGCTCGCCCCATGTCGACACTTCAATATTGTCGTCCTCGCTATCGCCATGTGGCACTGAAGGGTGTGGGATATTGGGCATTGACATTGCAATATCATCAATTTGGTTTTGAATTTTCTGCAATTCAGCCTTGCCGTCTTCCAGTTTTGTGCCGAGATTTGAAACCTCATCGAGTAGTGGTTTAATGTCTTCACCGGCGGCTTTTGCTTGGCCAATAGCCTTCGATCGAGTATTGCGTAAATTTTGCAATTCTTGGGTTTCTACTTGGACAATTTTTCTCTTTGCTTCAAGCGCCTTAAAGGCCTCTACATCGAAGTTGTAATCTCTTCTGTTGAGTTGCTCTACAACATAATCAAGGTTCTCTCTTAACTGCTTACTTGCTAACATAACTAAATTCTATTAAATCCTTGCAATATCAACATTTAACAATACTCGATACCGCTGAAAAACGTAAAGCAGAGATTATACTATGTCCGTTGCAATTAAAGGTGCCGATACGTACCCAGAAATGGGTATTAGAAGGCGCCAAATATGCGTTTCAAATAGCACTTTACTATCGATAATCATTCATGAAGAATTGATCGGCAACTCGGTTGTATGCTTCACTTCTGTAATACCCACATGACTCTGAGCCTCTAGAATATGAGGGAGTTTTAGTAAGCGCTTGCGTAAAAATTGCTCATAGCTTTGAATATCCTTGGTGACAATGCGCAGTGAATAGTCCACTCCTCCTGTAATTGTCCAACATTCCACAACCTCAGGAAAGCCAACAACAGCCTCTTCAAATTCGCTAAGCACTTTTCTGTCATGCACGCTAAGTTTTATATTGACAAAAACAACGGAATGCAAGCCGAGTTTTTGACGATCCAGCAAAATTACTTTCTTTTTGATATAACCCTCTTCTTGTAAACGTGCAATTCTGCGCCAGCAAGGGGATTGCGATAAATTCACTTTTTCAGCAACTTCAGCTGCACTAAGGTTGCCATCACTTTGTAAAAGTGAGAGAATTTTTTGATCGATTAAATCAAGATTTTGCATATTATTTGGATAATTATTCTAAAATTATCAAATAGTATAGCATGTTAATGCAAAAAGGCTAAATACAGATACTGGGCTGCAGTGATTAAACTAGGCGTTTTTTCTCTAGAAACGCGTCCAGCAAAACAAAAAATTTCTTAATCTCATCGATTGTGTTGTAATGCATAAAACCGACTCGAACAACACCCCCCGACTCACTCAAACCCAATTGCTCAATTAAGCCTTGCGCATAGAAATGCCCATCCCAAAGGCAAACATGTTGCTCGCCAAAAAACTCGGAGACCGCTCTTGGCCTGACACCTTCAACACTAAAGGAAAAAGTAGGGGTTCGTTCATTTAATCGAGCGTCATCGGCAATGCCGTACAGAGTGATTTGTGGGTACGCCTTAATTTTATCAAGAAACACCCGACTCAGCTCATGTTCATACTGGGCAACGCATTGATAGGCTATTTCAAGTTTTTCTCGTCTACTTTTTCCTTCAACATCCGCCAGTGAGCTAATGTAGTCAATAGCCACCATTAAGCCAGCCATCGCTTCATAGTTTTGCGTACCGGTCTCCCAACGATTGGGGTTGATGTCTTTTGCTGGCGCCACCTTATCCGGCTGAAGGGCCTCCCAGTGTTGAATCTTAGCAAACAACACACCCAAATGCGGGCCAAAGTATTTATATGCAGAACTCACCAGAAAATCACAATCCAGCGCTTGCACGTCGATTAGTTGATGGGGTGCTATATGTACTGCATCAATATAACTAAGTGCATTACTTTTCGATTTAAGCACCTTCACTGCGGCTTTGATATCAACGATTGAGCCGGTAACATTTGAGGCGTAGCTGCATGCGAATAAGCGTGTTTTTTTATTAACCAAACTGCTTAAATGCTCAAAGTCCAATGTGCAGTCAGCCTCATTGACTCGCACTTGATGAACAATAACGCCCGCTTTTTCAGCTTCAATCACCCACGGAGAAACATTGGAATAATGATCCAAAGCAGTAACAATAATCTCATCGCCTTTCTCCCAAGTCTTGCTGAGTACGCGACTCATCATAAAACTTAGACTGGTTGCATTGGCGCCGAAGACAATCTCGTTGGCATCTTTGGCGTGATACAAATCCTTTGCCGCCTCTCTTGCTTCGCGCATCGTTTGCTCGGTTTGGCGAGAGCTAAAATAAGCACCACCCAAATTCGCACTTGAAGTAGATAGGTAGCCAACAATAGCGTCGAGCACGGCTTGCGAAGGGTGCGAACCGCCCGGGCCGTCAAAAAAGACGGGGTTTATGCCATCGATTGTTTGATTCAGAGCGGGGAATTGCGCTCGACACACATCAACATTAATCATATATTTATGCCGTTAATACAAACACGTCCATATTTGCGCCACCAGGGCCTGCAGAGCGAATATCTTCTGCACTGTGCCAAAAGTGCTCGTCGTTTAAAACCACGAATTCGCCTTGGTCAAACTTGTGCTTAATAAAAGGCGCTGCATGTTTTTGAGTGTGTATGTTCAATTCGCCACCGATGATGTTATTGCCATCAATAACAAAAATACCGATTCTTTGATAGCCGTCTTGATGCACACCCTCTGGCGTCACTTGTGAGCTTTTCTCGCCTTTGGCTATGATTCGTATTTGATGCACTTCTATATTAGCCCCATCATCCAAATTCGTAATATCTTTAAAGCGCGAAAACATTTCAACAAACGCCTCTGAAGCAATAATATTTTGCTCTATTTCTTCATACTTGCGCTCAACATTACCTTGAAAGTCATTGAAGTCAGTGCTTTGCTCAAAAGCTTTTGCTGGCATCTTTTTCAGCACATTTTCAGAAAAATTAAAATGCGAATAACGGCGCAAACGATAATCTCCATCAAGATAATCACTCTTAGGAAGATTGCCGAAAGACGCTGACAATTGAGCCACGTGATCCAACTTAAGCCGCCCCAATTCTAACAAAAAATCTTTAGTGTTCTGCATAGCTCCCTGTGCTGTTTTTAAGTCCTCTTAGTTTAAAGACTGCGCTTGGGTATTATTGTGCGAATTATGCACATAAATAGCGATTTATTGAAATATTAATTTAATAAAATTATAATATTTAGATTAATTATGCACATAACCTGCAAATTATAAATATAAGACATTCAATCTATTGAGATTGAGCGCGAAGTTTCGCCATGTGCTCTTCCCTAAAAGCCTCATCACTGAGCGCCTTCGGCGTCAAGAATTCAGCGTCAATGTCCACACCGAAGCTAATTTTATCAATCTTCATATTTGTTAGGCGCTGGCTGACCAAGTTCATAAAGCCGAGATTTTTGGCAACCCAAGTATTGTTTATATATTCTATAGAGCCAGCCTGAATCCTTTTAATCATTGTTCCTTGTTGGTCAAATATCTGAACTTTTAAAGCAATAAGGCGCTCTGTATCAATCCACGTTTGTGTTTTTCCGTTACTGCTTTTGTTCAGTCTGTCAGCTGTAGGGGTCGACTCAATCACCGCAACAGGCCTGCCTTTATACTCGCCAGTTTCTATGATTTCGTAAGTATAGTCATCCAGTTTTCCAGTATCTTGATCGTCAAGCGAGATCTCTGTACCAAACAGGTTAGCTGACTCAGTACTATCGCCCTCACCTTGGCTGACGGCAATTTTCTTGACCTTACCAAGTGCTGGTAAATACAGCCAAGTTTCGTTTTCTTTGTCGCTATCGTTAAAAGCATAGCTCAGCATACCAATGCCTTTTTCATACTCGGGCGCCACCACCATAATAAGTGAGCGTGTATCCAAATTATCTTTACCGGTATTAATCTGTGCACTTTCAATTATCTTTACACGGGGATTTTCAACACACTTTAATTTGCCGCCAGAAGTGCCATATTTACAAGTAGTAATAATCATGCTGGTAAATGCAGAGTCGGCTGTTTTTCTGCGATTATCATCAACTTTCTGAATTAATTCTAATGCACTCAGGCCAGTATCAGCCGCAACAATGGGGCTGCCAATCATCAATACAACACTAATAAAAGTCGCAATTAGGGTTCGAACAGTCATTTCACTTCTCCAGAAAAATTCAAATTATCATCAACGCCTCTCTCACCAAACTTTGGTTTGAAAATCATAATCAGGGCAGGGAAAAACAGCAGGTCGCATAGCAAAGCGACAAAAATAGCGAGTGAGCCAAAGGTGCCGATCTTCACCAGACCTAAATGGTCGCTAAAGCTTAACATAAAGAAACCACAACCCAAAATTAAAGTTGTAAATGTCACCGCTTGACCCACCTCTTTAATGGCGTCTACCAGCGCAATTTTCATACTATTAGTGGCCACCAAAGCCATGCGATAATGACTAATGAAATGAATAGTATCGTCCACCGCAATGCCAATAATTAATGGCGCAATGATTAACGTATCGGTATCCAGTGGAATGCCTAAAAGCCCCATCAAACCAAAAGCCAGCGTTGCTGGAATAAGATTAGGAATAATTGACATAACGCCCGCTTGCAGCGAACCCAAAGTTAGCATCAACAAGGCGCTAATAACAATCGCAGCAATTGCCAAACTCCTAAACTGGCTATGACTTAAATCATCTGCCATCTTCATAATCAGCGCAAAGGATCCAGTCATTTGTACTTGCATCAGTGGAAAGCGCTGCTTAAGTTCGGCAAAGGCATTGTCGATATCACGCTGTATATCATCAAAGAATAGGGCGTATTCCGATGAGCCGGCATTCCTCAGTTGCACGCTAATATGGCTCTTAGAGTAATCATCACTAACCAAGGCTCGGCGCTCTTTTGGATTGGCACTATTGAATAAATAAAGCAGTTGCGAAACCGTTATTTTATCGTCAGGGATAGTTCGATACCGCTCATCACCTTGCATAATAACGTGTGTCTCTTGCACCAAGTCTGCCAATGAATTCGTGCGAATAATGTAGTCGCCATAGTTTTTCTGCAGTTTCTCTTGAAGATCACTCATAACTCTTAACACCTCAGGCTCCATCATCGCATCTGACTCACCCATTTTGATCATGATTAACATACTGCCAGAACCCATCATGTGCTCATCCACAATATCATAGGCCGCTCGAATCGGCACATCTTCTGAGAATATTTCTACTAAATTAGAATCAATCTTAACTTGCGATGCGCCGTAAAGACAAGCGGCAAAAATACCGACAAACACCAGTACGATAGTGTGACGAAAGCGCTCAACAAACCTTGGTATTCTATCCAACAGAGGTTGCAGCCATACGGCACTCAGCAGCCACACCAGCCCCAATTTTCTCAAGAGAAAGTGCAGTGGCTTGATGAGTAAACAGAGAAAAGCCATTACACTATTTTTGATTCGTATTAATTGACCGATGAAGCCATTCGCTTGCTGTTTTTGTGGCTTTTCAATTGGCATTGGATGCCAATAATCCAAAAACACAGGAAGTAAGTAAATGGTATATAGAAAAGCCATGAGCACGCCAGCAGCTGAAGATAAGCCAAAGTTGGCAAACTGCGCCATCCCAGTTGCTGCGAGTGACGACATTCCAGCCATTGTGGTAATCGTGGTCAGTAAAATCGGCACGCCGGTTTTACCGTAAGCATGACTCATTGCCACCTCATGGTTTTCCCCCTCTCGACGAAAAAACATATAACTGCTCATCACGTGAACGCAGTCAGCAATACCAGCAGCAACAACCAACATTCCTGTTAAAGCAATCAGCGTTGAAGAGGTAATATTTAGCCAGCCAAAACCGCCAATCACAAATAACACGCTCATTCCGATCGCTAACTGCGGCAAGACAACCGCCGAAAGGGATCGGAACAGAGACCACAACAGCAAGTTAATGACCACGACCATACCAAACAACAACAGACCCGCGTGAATCATCGTATCCCACGCCAACTCTGTCATCGAGGCGTTACCAATCGGATAAAAAGCAAATTGCTCAAGAAAATAATCTTGCTTATAGATACCGGATACAGCTGGCATAAAGGTCAAATAAAGATTTGGATCCAGCTCAGCAAACCTGACTTTCTTAACAACCGCCTCTGGATCAACCAAAGTGTCAAAGTTTTCAAAAACATCATCAAACGAATCTTCTACAAGTAAAGATTCGCCTTGTTCGGTAGTTTCGATAATGGGGATCGTGCCAAAGTCTGTTTGTATTGATAGCGCGCCAAAGCGATGATCCTTGGAGAACATAAACAACGGCAACATGCTTTGCGCATCAGCCAGCGCTTTGATTTGATTTAGGGCGTATTGCTCTGTTGGTATATCACGTGGCACCAATAACGGTGCACTGAGTGTATCACCCTTACTTTGTTGAATACGGATATTGGTGAGAGACTGGACACGCTTAATATGACCGAGAATCTCAACTTGCTCCGGCGCCAGTCCATACTTATCGATAGTAATTTGTGGGTCACTGTCAGCAGCATTGGCAAGCGCATTTGTCAGTTCGGAGATGAGCGTCAGAGACTGATGAGAGAAAACATCGCCATCTTTAGCCTCGTAAACGATAAAGAGACCGTCGTCACTACCGAATTGTTGACGAAACTCATCCAGTGCATCCAATGCTGGGTCGCCTTTCTCGAACCATGACTCAATGGAAAAATCCAACGTAAAGCGATTGGCGCCAACAACCATAAAAACAGTGGAAAGCAGTGCTAAAACAAGCACTAATTTACGATGCGACCTGAGCCGACCAGGTACTTTTGCAAAATAATGACTGAGTGCTAACAGTAAGTTTTTCATGCTAAATGGCGATTATAAATATTGAAATTTGAGTGTTTATTCTAACAGCTATTCAAAACTTTAATATGGTTTAATATGGTCTTTAATTGGAAAAATTATGCAGTGCAATAAATGACAATTTACCACTAAAACTACCCCTTTAAAGCCTTACGATTCCAATAAGCAATCAAAGGGGTGATTATCATTGTTGGTGCAATCCAAGCCAACAAAACAGGCTCTGTTGAGAGATTTGTTACAAGAGCAGCTGTGATCGTTGCAATTGTGCCTCCCAGCATATTGGTCAAATGCCGTACAATTCGCTTTTTTCCAATAGTGCGTCTTGAAATATGACTCTTTAAATCAGCCAAGCCCAGAAATGCAGCAAGAGATCCAAATGCCAACAAAGTCACCCATTGGTCATTGGCCTCAGTGTATAAAAAGTAGGCACCAATGCACATGGTAAGCGCTGTTGAGAGCATAATAAATACCGCAAACCAGTCCAATTTACTTGGTCTGCCAGAGCGATTAACGGCAAAACGCCATCCGGCAAAAACTAGGTAACTACTAAAGAGCGCTATTAAAAATAAAAATATTTTTTCACTGATGATGGCCATGGGTATTGCAGTGACGCCAATTACTGTCATGCCTAGTGCGTAAATACGCCCAACTTTTCGATGAAAGTTGGAGCCCTTTTTACTCGATACCGCCATCAACGCACAGATCAAAGCGACTGATCCGCCAACGATATGCACCAATAACAAAATTTCCTTCATATTGAGCTATATGTGAGTGAATATCACATGATAGCACAAGCTTGACGAATTATGAAACCAGCCTGACGCGGAACGAGCGACCTTTCAGCCTACCATTAGAGAGTTTTTTCAATGCCGGTTTGACCAAATTTAACTGAACAGCCACATAAGACCAATTGGCCGAAACGTTAATCTTGCCAACCGAATCACCTGGAATGCCATTCTCGCCCGTCAAGGCGCCCACAATGTCACCAGGACGTAATTTTTGTTTTTTTCCGCCATCAATTTTGATTGTGGCCATTAATGGTTTTTTCACTGGTTTATCCAGCAAACTTTCGGATGGTAAAGGGTCGCTATATTTCTCAGAATCAACGCCCAACTCCAACGCATTCACTTTATGCATTTCTCTATTGCTATACAGAGTACAAGCAATACCACTACTACCCGCTCTACCGGTGCGGCCGATACGGTGTACATGCGTTTCTGGGTCGTGAGCGATATGATAATTAATCACTAAATCGAGTGCGTCAATATCCAAGCCTCTCGCCGCCACATCGGTTGCCACCAACACTGGAATGCTTTTATTGGAAAACTGAATCAGCGCTTGATCGCGCTCTCGTTGATCAAGATCACCATGAATGGCAAGCGCATAAAAACCCCAGTCATTGAGCTCGTCCGCCACATCTTGAGTGTCGCGTTTGGTGTTACAAAAAACCAAAGCTGAATTCACGCTATGCTTTGCCAATAATAAACGCAAAGCAATCATTCTCGAAGATGCGTCGCTCACTTGGTGAAAGGCTTGTTTAATGGTTTCCTCGTCATGAGTAGAGGGCGCTTTAACGGTGATTGGATCCAGCATAACGCGCTCTGCAATCGATTCAATCTCTCTAGGAAAGGTTGCACTAAAGAGCAGTGTTTGGCGATTGGTCGAAATACAGTCGATAATATCATCAATCGTATCTTGAAAACCCATGTCCAGCATGCGATCCGCCTCGTCCAGCACCAAAGTAGTTACCGAGCCAAGTCTCAACGTTTTCTTACGTAGGTGGTCATCAATACGCCCAGGCGTACCCACCACAATATGTGCGCCACGCTCCAACGAACCAATTTGTGGGCCGATAGGCACACCGCCACACAATGTTAGTATTTTGACATTATGTGTTGCCCTAGCAAGTCGACGCAACTCACTCGCCACCTGATCAGCAAGCTCACGCGTTGGACACAGCACCAAAGATTGCGTTTTGAAAAGTTTAACATCAAGCTTTTGCAACAAGCCCAAGCCGAAAGCGGCTGTCTTACCGGAGCCGGTTTTACCTTGGCCAATGACGTCCTTGCCCGACAGAATAGCCGGCAAACTCATCGCCTGGATAGGCGTCATCGTATGGTAGCCCAAAGTACTTAAATTAGTCGTTAATTCAGGGCTTAACCCAGCAGACTCAAAACTAGTGTCACTCACAATAATTACTCAATAAAACAATAGCGGACATTTTACGCTAGTCGTCGAGTGACTGTCGAAACGTCAACATAGATGAGCGAGAAAAACCGTGTTGCTGATAAAAGCGATGCGCACCTTCGTTGTCATCATCGGTTAGTAATGTGGTTCGTTGACAGCCCTGTTCTTTCGCAAATTGAATTGCGTAATCAAGCAATTTTGAACCAACGCCTTGATTTCGGTATTTAGGCAATACCACCATGTCCTCTAGGATTGCCACTCGCGCACCCAGCGCTGTTGACACGGTGTACAATAAATTAACCATCGCAACAATCTCACTAGTTTGACGAACAAGCAAAATATCGCCCACATCTTCGCCATTGATGACGGCCGATAAGCCGCGTGACTGGATCTCTTTATCGGGCTCAAATTCTGACTCTTGCTCAAAAAGATAATCGAGCAAAGTGCAAAGTCCGGGAATGTCTTCAATTGTGGCGCGTTCTACTTTCACTGCTTTTGGCCCTTAGTTTGGATAATCTCAGTTTACCGCTAAATAATCACCCGTAATTTTCTTTCTAATACTTGCACTTCAAGACGCGTTGTTTGAGGGTAAGGCACTTCACCATCCGCTTCAACTGCAAAGGGCTCATCGGCGCTAATCACCACGCGCTTGGCAAGGAAGTTTTTAAGGATTGGCTCGTTGACATGTGTGCCTTTCATTATTTTGGGTATCAAGCCGAGAATTTGTACACGACCAATGCCATCCGCCACCATAACATTCAACAAGCCGTCATCAACCTGGGCATCGGGGCAAACCCAAAACCCACTGCCAAAGCAGCGACCATTGGTAACGACTGTCATCGTTGTCGATTGTTCAAAAGGCGGTTGATCATCAATCTGAATTTTAACTTTTGGGATGCGGTAATCAATCAGCGTTTTCATAATTGCCGCAAGGTATGCCGCCATACCTGTGAGAAAACTTGGTACCGTGGTAAAGTTAAGTGCCGCTTGTGCGCCGAAACCAATATCCATGCCGTTCATAAAATATTGAGGATCTTCGCCCGATTGTTCGCCTGTTAGGCGCCCAACGTCAAACAGTTTGGCTTGTCCTTTCGCAATTTTATCAACGGCAACACGCCAGTCAAACACCTTGCCTCCAATTTGCGTTTCTGGTGGAATTACTTTGGCAAAATCATCGCCATTACCCAGCGGTATCACCCCGAGTGGGATTGTCTCGCCTTCACTTGACGCTCGCAGCAGTCCATTAACAACCTCATGAACCGTACCGTCGCCACCGACTGCAATAACAGCTGAATATTTCTCTGACGCCTTCTCCGCAAGTGAAACAGCATCAAGCGGTGCAGAGGTTTTAGCCACATCAAACTCCACACCCGCCTCAATCAGCCCTTGCTCAACCTCTGGCCAGTGCTTTTGAACACGGCCGCGACCCGCAATAGGGTTGTAGATAACTAGATATCGACTCATAATATTTAGATTCTTAGGCCCTAATCAATTATCTCAACTTCTACTTTTTCCAGATCAGAGATTGTCTTGCGAATGGCGTCTGGAATTGAGGTTTTTTTGTTATTGACATAGTCAAACATCACCACTTTGGCATCACCAATAGTGGCCAATCTCTTATGCTTATGACTAACCACAGCGTATTTCATGGTGAAGTACTGATCCGACATTTTGTCAACCCTGACACCAACAGAGACAGTATCCGGATAGTTAAGCGGGTAAATATATTTAGCCTGAGTTGCTGCTAGTATGGATGAAATTCGCTTATCACCAAGCAGGCCATTAGCATCAATATTTTCAAAGTAGGCAATTCGCGCTATTTGAAAATATTTAAAATATTCGATATTGTTGACGTGCTGTAGAGCGTCCATATCGCCCCATTCAACTTTAATATCCACCACAATGGCAAAGTCATCTAGTAATTCATTCATCTTTTGTCCTGCTTTAAAGCCCTTTGACTGAGCCTCTTATATGTTAAAAAATTTCCTTAAAAAGATCTCATCGTTTTCAATGCCAGCTCGAACCCTCTTATAAAGATCACCCCTGACTTTTGCTTTGGTGGCTTGATACGCTCTGTTATCAAGCTTAACGTACTCACTTGCCAAGCTTTGCGCCACTGCCAATAATTCCTCTTGCGCGACAAGCTTATCTAAAAATCCAGCTTGAAGGGCGTCTTTTGGTTGGAAAAATTCCGAAGTCAACATACTGCGATTAAAGCACGCTGACGTGAGTTGATTGCGGCAAATTTCAATTGCAGACTCTGGCACAACTAAGCCAATAGCCACTTCATTGGCGCCCATTTTAAACGGGCCATCGATACCAATACGGTAATCGGCACTCAGCATAATGAATACACCCATCGCAATGCAGTGGCCGGGATTAGCAATAATTACTGGAGTTGGAAATTTCAATATTCGCTCTGATAGCTCAAAGCCACCAATGAGCATTTGTAGGGCTGTTTCTCCGCCTGCTTTCAATGTTGGAAGATCAAACCCGCCTGAGAAGATTCCTTCACGCCCTGTAAGCACAACAACCGCCTTATCTTTAACGGCTTGATCCAGAGCGGCGCTAAGCTCGGCCTGCATGTCGGGCGACATAGCATTAACCTTGCCATCATTCATTGTAATGGTGGCGACTGAATCGTTTATTTGGTAATTTACTAATGACTTCATAATCTTATTATTAAGCTGGCAGTGATCAGCGGGCACTCAACTACCACTCTTTTTTATCTCGTGGTATGTCTTTCTTTTTTCCAGGAAGAAAAAGCAAAAAAGGAATTTGAAACCCGGATATACCAATATCCCAAATTCGCTTTTTCAACAAAAATGCCCAACTCACAATGGGCACATAAAATACCAGTGGAAGACCGGTTGTGGGGGTGTTTTCCAGGCCCAATAAGGAGGGTGAATTAGACAGCACCACACAAACTAAAATCAGCGCCAAATTGCCGAGAGAAAGTGGCGCCCTTCCTAAGGCGCCAAACGGTAAAAAAAACAATTTCAAATAATACATGCACTCAGTATAACTAAAGAAACCAAATGCCATTCGTCATTTGGCAATCTAGAGAGTCCAACACCATGTGAATAACTAAGCCGATACCGACAATGCGTAATTTTGGAATAAAACAAAAGGCCGTATATAGAGCTATAGAAAAAAAACCGTGCAAGGGGTGAAAGCCAATACCACAACGCGTCGCGTCGTAAATCGGTACAGCCAAAAGATGGTCGACATCAACAAGCATCGTCACCATCATCACAAAATAGACAAACTTCCAATCTCGCCTGAAAAATAAGCCGACAATAATGGCGGGGATGATGAAATGCAGTGCTATGTGAAAGATGAGGCACCCCTATTGAAATACAGCTGAGCTATTATCACATACAAGAATAACAGTTACTATTTAAAACACGAAACTGCCATTGCGTTGAGAATTTTTCTAGGCGAGGAGTTGTGCCACTGCAGGTGCCACTCATCACGATTAACGAGTAGTATAATGAGTGGTAACTGTATAAAAACAGGAGATTGAAATGGATGCAACTTACACAGATAAAAGGGCAAAAAATATATACGACCAATTGCTTGTTTTATTTCACAGTGGCAAGTTAGACGATGACATCAAAGGTGTCCATACAGACCATAACAAGATTATTACTTTTGACTATGAAGATGGTGCCAAAATAGAATTATGGTACAGCATCATCCCTGCAGGAAATAAATGGTTAAGCACCAAGCCAACATAGAGTTAGAAAGTGCTATAGCAATTAGGTGCTGTTAAGGATATGCCAGTATCGGTAACACTACTGGCGGCAACGCAGATTAGACAAACTAGTGCACCAAAAACTCAATATTACTAATTTATCGTGCGCTTTTTAAAACGTCGCAAATCAAAGACGCCTTCTTGTTTTCGAGGATCGATATCAGCAGAAAAAATCTTGTGCTTTAGCGCCCTTTGTGTGGCTGTAACGGGCAAAGATAAGAGTATTGTTTTCAGCTTCATGACGGCTCGCTTAGACTGAGAATAAAGGCTTTATTCATCCGTAGAATAACAACTATACCCCCGAAAAGACTAAACCTCTATCAAATTATCCGTAGAAAACACCTAAGAACTGCACATCGATTGATGCTCAAAAAATATCAAAGTGGTTAGCCCGCTTTGGGATTTTGACTATTTTTGAACAGACAAAAAAATACCCCACCTTTAAAAGGTCGGGGTATTTTGAATAAAAACGCAACTTAGAGTCTAAACTCTAGCATTGAATTTTTACATACCTTTAAGCAAGGCTTGCATAGTAGTACCCATTTCAGATGGCGTTGGCGAAACCATAATGCCTGCCTCTTGAAGGATTTCTACTTTTTCTGCAGCACTCTCGCCAGCAGAGTTAACAATTGCACCCGCGTGACCCATGGTACGTCCTGGAGGAGCAGTTAAGCCCGCAATATATGCCGCTACTGGCTTAGTCATATGATTTTTGAAATATTCAGCCGCTTCAGCTTCCTGAGGACCGCCAATTTCACCAATGATCATAATCGCATGTGTTTCATCGTCCTGCTCAAAATACTTCAAGATTTCAGTAAACGAACTGCCGTTGATTGGATCGCCACCAATACCAACACTGGTGCTGATACCAATACCCAGCTCTTTCATTTGAGACGCCGCCTCATAACCCAAAGTACCTGAGCGACCGATTAGGCCAACGTTACCTTGCTTATAAATATGACCAGGCATAATACCCAACATCGCCTTACCCGGGCTGATTGTGCCAGCACAGTTAGGGCCTGTCAAAATCATACGATCTGCAGGCTTGGCACTATTGATGTAGCGCTTAACTCGAATCATGTCCTGAGTCGGAATACCGTCTGTAATATTGACACAAAACTTAATGCCAGCCTCAGCCGCTTCCATAATGCCATCTGCTGCATAAGCAGGTGGCACAAAAGTGATAGTTGCTTCAGCGCCTGTCGCTGCAACAGCCTCTTGAACCGTATTAAAAACAGGCTTGCCTAGGTGCGTTGTACCACCTTTGCCAGGGGTAACGCCACCAACCACATTCGTGCCATACTTAATCATATCTTCAGCATGGAACGAGCCAATACGACCAGTGATGCCTTGAACTATAACGGGTGTTTTTTCATTAATAAAAATACTCATAATTGATCCTTATTTTCCTGTTGCTTCTTTCCAAGCTTCAACAACTTTAGTAGCTGCGTCTGCTAAGGTGTCGGCTGTAATAACTTTCTTGCCGCTCTCTCTTAAGATTCTCTGACCTTCTTCAACATTAGTGCCTGACAAACGCACCACGAAAGGTACATCAATATCACGCTTGTTCAACAAGTCAACAATGCCCTGAGCAACCCAATCGCAACGGTTAATACCGGCGAAAATGTTAACCAACAATGCTTCAACAGAAGTGTCAGATAACACCAGCTCAATTGCAGTAGCAACACGCTCTGGAGAAGCGCCACCACCAATATCTAGAAAGTTGGCTGGCTGGCCACCTGAGTGCTGGATCATGTCCATCGTAGCCATTGCAAGGCCGGCACCGTTGATCATACAACCGATGTTGCCGTCTAAGCCAATATAACTTAGATCGTGCTCAGCAGCGTTGATTTCACGCGGGTCCTCTTGTGTCTTGTCACGACACTCAGAAATTTCTGGTTGACGGTAAAGCGCGTTGTCATCAAAGCCCATCTTGGCGTCAAGCGCTAAGATTTTGTTGTCAGCAGTGAGAATCAACGGATTGATTTCTAATTGGTTTGCATCTGTGTCACGAAGACAACGGTAGCATGCCATAACAGCTTTGGTTGCCGCAGCAATGGCCACATTCGGCAAATTTAACGAGAAGGCCAATTGACGTGCCTGGAATGGCTGCATGCCAACCGCTGGGTCAATAGTAATTGTAAAGATTTTCTCAGGAGCTTCCTCTGCAACCGCTTCAATATCCATACCGCCTTCCGTAGAAGCAATTAGGGTCACTCGTTGAGTAGCTCTATCTAAAACGATACTAAAGTAAAGCTCTCTTGCGATATCGCTTGCTTCTTCGACATACATGCTAGAAACCATCTTTCCTTCGGGGCCTGTTTGGTGAGTTACCAAGTTGTTACCAAGAAGTTTGTCGCAAAGATCTGCGATCTCTTGATGGCTTGTACATAGCTTTACACCACCTGCTTTGCCGCGTGCGCCAGAATGAAGCTGTGCTTTGACAATCCACTTGTCACCGCCCAATTCATTGGCTTGATAAATTGCTTCAGTAGCTGAATGCGCAACACCGCCTTTCGGCACTGGAACGCCATATTTTGCCAAAACTTTCTTGGCTTGATACTCATGAATATTCATAGTTAACCTTTGTTATTTAGCTTGAATTGCATTGTCCGTATTGACGATGTTTTCTGCCATTTTTGCAGAAGCAGCATCGATCATACGACCATTTAATTGCGCCGCACCACGACCTTCTTTAGCCGCTACTTCAAGTGCGATAAGAATGTCTTTTGCGTGCTGAACTTCAGCTGGCGGCGGTGTGTATACATCGTTAGCCAATGCAATTTGAGATGGGTGAATCGCCCATTTTCCTTCAAAGCCAAGAGCTGCACCACGACGAGCTGCGTCAGTGTAAGAATCAGGGTCGTTAAAGTCACCGAAAGGACCGTCAATTGCACGAATGCCATAGGCACGACAAGCAACTAACATCTGCGAAAGACCTGCGTGCCACTGATCGCCAGGGTAATCTGGGTTCAAACCACCAATAACGGTAGTACGTGCACGACAGCTAGCGGCATAATCAGCCACACCGAAATGCATCGCTTCAAGGCGTTCATAGCGGCCTTTCTTGGCGATATCCAATACATTGGCCATACCAAGAGTTGTCTCAATAAGGACTTCGATGCCGATACGGTTCTTCATCTTAGTTGATGTTTCAATTTGATTTAACATCGCAGAAAGCATGTAAACATCAGAAAAAGTGCCCGCTTTAGGAAGAAGGATAGTATCCAAGTTCGGACCCGCTTGCTCAACAACTTCAACAACATCACGATACATATAATGCGTATCAATACTGTTAATACGTACAGAAACCGTCTTGCCGTTACCACGCCAATCTAGGTCGTTCAGTGCCTCAATGACGTTTTTACGAGCCTGTACTTTGTCATCTGGTGCAACAGCATCTTCCAAATCTAAAAATACATAGTCAGCTTCGCTTTTTAAGGCCTTTTCAAACATTTTAGGACTAGACCCTGGTACAGCTAATTCGCTTCGCTGTAATCTTTGCATAACGTTTTCGTGAACAATGTGACTCATATTATTTCCTTTTGTATAATAAATTAGCATTAACTGCTGTCTATACCGCTATCTATTAACGGCAAGCAAACTACAGATGATGGTTGTAACTGACAATTGTTGTCAAGGAGTTGCATTATACAAAGCCTTAATAGGGTGCTAGTTGAGTAATTATCACCGTCAATTTAGGTCAAGTATATTCAGCAAAATGGACACGAGGCAAGAGAGGGCCCGCTGAGTCATTTTTTCTAATACTTTCTATAATACACAAAGGGGGCTAAAATCTAACGACAGCACCGGTTAGTCATCGGCAATTGAATTAATCCCGTGAAGATTATTTTGTTTCATTATTTCAATCGTTTCTGGCAGTAAATTCTCTTCCCAGCCACTCTCGCCTGCGAGAATCATTTTCATCGTTTCGCGAGCAGAAATCCCAACCACATCATTTGAAAAACGCTCAATGGGTATCAATTTATTATCCTCAATCAATTGTGCAACAATATGTTTTAAGTTGTCTGGTTTTGGTGCATTGGATAGATTCATCAAGCGACCCTCTTCGAAAGCAGGATAGACCAGCACTTTAGTGCCACTGTGAAATAGTTTGCCCAACCCCTCCAGTGTGCCGCCTTCTAACCCTTTATACAAATCATGATTAAAAATATATGGAAGATCGATCGATTTAATTAAAATTGCAATCGACTGATTGGTGTGTCGGCGAAGCCATGAGCTGAGGCTGAAATATCGTACATAATCTGACAACAAAACGTGCATGCCCAGTGAGTTAGCCAATGTGACTCGTGCAAGAAAATCCTTGTTATCCCCTTTTTGTTCAGACACTAGTTGAGACATGGAAATTTCCGCCAGACGAACCACTTTCTCTTCGTCTGATTGTGTAGCTTCAGCCAATAAACGAACGCCACATTCTGTCATATCTAAATGCGCTTTAGTGGGCGGCTTAAAAGAGCCACGAGTGACTACCGTCGGTTTTTTATAGAGCACATCACGAGGCACCGCAGGGTTGCCTTGAGTGTCAAACATTACTACTCGAGTTAGCCAATTTTCAACCAGCAATAGACTTGCCAAACGGTTATCAACATTCTTAAAGTGCTCGCCAGAAAAATGAATTAAATCAATTTCTATACGATCATCACCAAGATTATCCTTGAGTGATTTAATAAAAGCGTTCACGTCGTGTCGATAATGAAAAGATGCGTAAATTAAATTTACACCCAATATACCAAGCGCCTCTGACTGTTGTTCGTTCGTTTTGTTAAGCATACGCACATGACAAACAACCTGATTGGGGGGATTCTGTTTGGCTTCCCCTTGAAATTGAATACCAATCCAGCCATGGCATTCATTTTCTCGTTTGTACGCCTTAGCTTCTACACTTGCTGCGTAAGCAAAAAAAGTACTGTCATCTGGTCGGGTTTCCTCTAAACGCGCAACGCACAATTGAAACTCATAATTAAGAATCTTCTCCACCCGCTCTCGACTAACGTAACGGCCTGATTTGCCATAAATTGCATCACTAACCGCCATATCATAAGCCGAACTGGTTTTGGCTATGGTTCCCGCAGCAGCCCCAACTCTAAAGAAATTACGAGCAACTTCTTGGCCCGCCCCAATTTCGACAATACTACCGTATTGTTGTTCGTTTAAATTAATTGATAATGCTTTAGCCGCGAGGGCAAGAGGGGTGTAATCTGACATGTTGAGGATGGTGTGTTTTAAGTATGTATTATATAAAACTATCAGGGCTTACGACAAGAAGAAACGTTAATTTAGAAAATTTAAGAAAACTTGGATATTGACATTTATTGCATTCCTTCAAGCAGGCAATAAAAACCCCAAGACTTCGTAAGGTGTTAGCGCTTTTTCAAACAAAAGCCTGTCAATTACTTGCTCACGCGTAGCGAGAGTCGCACCCTGGCATGGTGGAGTGGTTAGTTTTTGCCATATCTGCATCAACTACAAACTGTAGATAAAAAAATACCCCAGCATCTACGATGACTGGGGTATTTTAGAATAAAAGCCTAGCAATGTCCTACTCTCACATGGGGAGACCCCACACTACCATCGGCGCTAAGTGGTTTCACTTCTGAGTTCGATATGGGATCAGGTGGGTCACACTTGCTATTGTCGCTAAGCAAACTGGTTGTTTAGTTTGAGATAAATCTCAACGTAAACGAATTAAAAAGTTTTTATGATTTAACGAATTTGAAATGAAATAAAGTTTGTGCACTTACACAGTGTATTGCATGACACATCAACACAAAAATTATGGACTTGAATAATAAATTATTCAAATAATTTGGGTGTTATATGGTCAAGCCTCACGATCAATTAGTACTAGTTAGCTTCATACATTGCTGCACTTCCACACCTAGCCTATCAACCTCGTAGTCTTCGAGGG
>Ga0206681_10000146_pt1 | contig 43220 bp, 51 predicted proteins | sample M150012015metaG_FD_161048 | JGI IMG/M metagenome (GOLD analysis project Ga0206681, IMG submission 161048) | Ammonia-oxidizing marine archaeal communities from Monterey Bay, California, United States - M1 500m 12015 | ecosystem: Environmental > Aquatic > Marine > Intertidal zone | place: USA... | reverse complement strand
GTTGCAAGGGTATGTGATGAGAGTAGGTGAGGGGTGTGACAACAGAGAGAGGAAGAGGTGAGGGTAGAGGAAGAGGTGAAGGTAAAGGGAGAGGTGAGGGTAGGGGAAGAGGTGAGGAGGGAGGAGGGAGATGAGGGTGAGGGAGAGGAGAGGGTGAGGAGGTGAGGAGAGATGAGGAGTGAAGAGAAGAGTGAGGTGAGGTGAGGTGAAGAGTGGTGAGGTGAGGGTGAGGTAAGGAAGGAGAGGTGAGAGTACAGGTATGAGGTGTTCCTAATAATGCGCTCGCCATGTAGAGAAAAAATCTTTCAGGCATTAGGTCAACGAGGCAATGAGTAATGTCTGACACAACGATTGGAAAGTGACGGACCTCCCGGTGACGATGCGAACCTCCACAGATGGGGCGACTGACGAGAGCATCACGCTACGTTTGATGATCAAACCTTTGACTATTTCTTTTTCTTTTTGGAGAAACAAACAGCAGGTTACCAATGAGTAACATACGACTTCACTTTCATAAGTTACTAATCGGTAACATGCGACTTCACTTTCACAAGTTACCAAGAGGTAACATACAAAAACGAAAACGTAAGTTACCAAGAGGTAACAACAAACGAACAAACGTTCGACTCAGGTTACTGATGAGTAACATACCGAGAAGTCAGGTAGTCCCGAACGAACGAACTTTCTGGCCGACCTGCATACGGGGGGGGAGCGGTGTCAGAAATTTTTGGGGTTCTCATTTGGTTTGGATAAGACTATCCGGGGAGCGACTTATTGGTGTTGGTGGATGATGAGTCCGATGAAAATTGTTGTTGCTATTACTAGGCTAATTATGGTCATGTTACGGTTTGGTTACGTTCAGGGTTTTGCTTTACATTTTGGGGCTTAAGCACCATAGGGGGTCTTTTCGATTTTCGGCCTTGTTTTTGGTTGCTTTTCGGCTGTGGGGGTTCTTCTTCCCACATGCCTTCCCATTCTGTGGGGCGCGTTTCAACATGCTCCATGTCGGGGGGCTGTCCGTCCACGTTGTTAGCCGGTTTCTGAGTAGGGATACCAACTCTTGTTCTTGTAGGGGTTTCGCCAGTCGGTGTTTCGGTGATCGACCATTGGTTCGCCGGTACCTCCGTTGAGGTAGTTGACCCTACAGGCTGCGTCTTTTTTGGTGTTGTGGACGGATTCTTCTTGCCACTCGTTGTAGGGCTTTCCGTCGTGCTTCCATTTGGTTAGATAGAACCCGACTGCGAAGGTACCCCGGTGGTCTCCGGTTCCTATGTACACATACACGATGTTCTTCTTCCTATAGTTTTGTTTCTGTTGGGACTAGGCGACCGTGGGGTCCGACTCAGAAGATGCGCCCGCCGGATTCCCGACTCCCACCGTAGGGTTTTCAACGGAGGCAGCGAGGGTGGCAGCGTCGTCCACAATGTGTTCTATTTCGTCTAGTTCTTGACTGGACAGGTTCCGCAGGTCCAACAGGAAGTCTTGGATCTCTGTTGCGGTGAATGTTTCCCGATGGGAGGTACGGGTTAGGAACTCTTCGATCTCTTTGTGCCAATTAGCAATCAATTCTGGTGAAATATCTTTCGTCATTACCAACGACCTTTCAAATCAGGGATATACAACAACATATAGATGATAGCGCCACTGAACAATAGCCATAAGGCGAATCTAAAAAATTTTTTCGATGCTTGCTGTTTAGTGTGAAACTTGTTCGGCTTTTTCATCTTGTGGAGGTTTCGTCTCAGCGTTCGTCCCAGTGGCGGATGGCGATGGGGCGCAGGTTGGGATCGGGTTCCGGCTCGCCAAGAAGAACACCGGGGCAGGCGTTTACGTCGATTGGGTCCACGGTTTTGACGGTTCGGAACATTTCGGCTCCGTCTAAGAGGTCTTGCAGGTCGGCTTTGGAGTTCAGCATCTTGGGGGTGATCTTGTTTCCGTCGGTTGGAAGGGCGTTAGCGATCTGTTCCATTGCTTCCTGTGTAGCAAGTTCCTGTGACTCCAACTCCGGATAACTCATTTGTCTTGTGGGTAGGGGGGCAGGGTGATCATAATCCCGCATGAGATCGACATGAAATAGAACTATCCGTTCGACGGCTTCCATGCCCTCGTTGTTCTCCACAATCTCTGCGAAACGCCTCAGGATCGACCGGTACATGGCCTCCCATGGTTTCTCTATCCGATCGGGATCCAAGTTGACCTTATTCATGTCTCCCACAAGGTAACCGTGCGTAAGGCTCATTTGCTTTCCAATGTTTCTATTCTTGCACTCAGTTCCTTCATCTGATCCCTCCGCCATCGGCGCGCATATGGTCGTGCGTACTTGAGCGCCCAGATCAACAAGCGGGCCTCAGCCCCGTCAAGAACGAGTAGGACGACACTGGAAGAAATCGGGAATACGGCGTCGGGGTCTTTTTTCTGGTTCATCGCTCTCCGGCCCTCCATCCGACGTATGCGCCCGCCGGGATCAGCAGGGCGAATGCCCACCATTCACCGATGAGTCCCCCGGCGACGATGCCACCTGAGACTGCCATGATGGCTCCAAAAAACAGTGACTTGATCATGTGATTATCCTCCAAAGAAAGTAGATGAGTAAGAGCAGGATCGGTCCTGTACTAAGGACAAACAAATCGTAGGCTCTTTCTTTCACGACCCGTAGTCCCACAGGTTATCTAATCCTTTGACCATCCCTCCGTTGCGGAGGAATTCGACAGCCACCGACAGGCGGAAATGATATTTGTCCGGTGTGCCGGGTGGGTATCGTTCTTCAAGAAGAAGGATGGTCTGCTCAAACGGATAGCCCTCCCATTCTGCGTCGAATAAGTCGTAATCGTCTAACAACGATGGAGAGTCCGGGGACACAATGGGTGGAGGGGATGAGGGCACATCCTGATCCTCCGTGATTGTATTTTCCGGACCCTCCACCGTCGAACTGTCCAACGTGGTGGTCGTTGGTGGAGGTTGTGGCGATTCGCCTTCCGGTCCCGGCTGGGGATCGGGGGGAAGTGTTGTTGTCGGCACGATCGCGATCGTAGTAGTGGTAGGAATATTGGATTCCCACACGCCGTCTTCGTTGATTTCCATAACGGGTATTGAATACCCGTAGTCGCCCATGCAGAGTGACTGCCAGACAGACCATGATGGGGTCATCGGGTTCGCCGCAGCCCAGTAGGGATCGTTGAACCGGCGGATGACCATGTTGGCGTCCAGAATCCATTCGGGCACCTTGCCGGAAGCGAACATCAGTTCTTCAATTTCGGGGTGGTCGCCGTTTGCCCAATCAGAAATGGACAATATGGTTCCGTCTGTCAAGTGGTAGGCCCATGTATCCCACGCCGGGATTGAGCCGTCCTCTAAGACGGTGCCACCTTTGCCTCCGTGTAGTTCTTCGTAGTAGCGGAACACCATGCCGGGAGGGATTGTGCCGTCGGCCTCCATTGTGGTGATGTGCGCTGCCCACTCGTCGTAGGTCATGTGGATGTACCCGTACTCCGTGGAGCAGGGTGAGTAGATCGTGTCGTGGGTGGCGTTGGCTGGGGTTGCGGCCAAAACCGTTCCAATGATTATTGATGCTACTACTGCTTTGAACCTCACTCTTCTGCCTCCGTTGCTGCCAAGATCGCATAGACAACTTGGTTGTATTCTTTGAACGGGCGATCCTCCGGTCCCTTGATGTGGGTGGGGATCAGGATTGCCTTGTGGGATTCTGGGTTGAAGTCCCCATCCTCGTCTCTTGCGATCCCCAATGACGGGTAGTATTGCTGACGGATGTGCTGTTCCACAAGATGCTGACAGGTCAGCCTCCGGTTGGACACCGTGTCCACCTTCGGTCGGTAAGGCTTGCGAGGCAGGTCGATGATCTTGATCGTGGGCTTCCACGCCTTCGGATCGAACCCGAACTTGCCAGCATTACGCTTCGTAATCTTGAGTCGCCGGTAAGGAATAGAAACCTCAGTTAGTTCGTTCATGTTCTTACGGTTGACGTAATCCAACAACGCACGCACACCGCACCGTACTCTGGCGTTGTCCGGGGCGATAGCCCATGAAGGCATTGAGGTCAATTCGTAAGGCGCTCGCGTGAAGACTGCTTTTTCCTTTGGAGACATTTTTTCGATCTTGTCATTCCAAAGTTGGATGAGTTCTTGACGCTTGTCCCAATACCAAGCAGGCATCAGGGATTCGTCCCCGTCGGCATCTAGGCTCCCGTCCTCACGCGCTTTCCAACTGTGGTCACCACGGCGAGGCAGATCGGGCACAGTCATGACTTGTGCTGTAGCCGCAAGAAAGATCTCTTCATCGAAGTTCCAATAGGTTGAGGTATCAAACCTTCCCCAATCATCAAACCCCATGACGAGCATGGGATGAGAATTGAGGATGGGGGCTGTCGTCTGGTCCCATCCGGCGGTCATTTGGGCAATATGGTGGGCTGGCTGGTTTTGCCATGTGTCCTTGCTGACGCTGCGATGTCCGACCCCGCGACAGAACCAATGGATGGTGGGCCATGTCGCTCCGCTGTCCTTGTCGGTTCCAACACTGACGATGAACATATTGTGATCGAACACACGCATTTCATCAGGTGAGATTGTGGGCCACTGCCCGGTTTTCATTCCGTTGTCGAATAGTTGGTCGGCTCCCGCGTCGATAAGTTGGGCGACCCAAGGCTCCAACCAAAGAACCTGTGCCTTCGCCATCTCCTTCGCCATCTTCCTGTGGCAGTTTTGAGGCGTTGTGTCGTCATCCCAATTGAACGTGAACATCAGGTCGTCACGGTGAAGGTATTCCTCAATGATCTGATCCTTCGCCGCTATTTGACGCAAGTAGTAGTTGATGGCTTCGGTGTGGGTTGCGTGTGCTAATTCGGCACCCTTTGTCTTAGAAAGGATTGGCATCCCTTCTTCCGTTAACGAGATACCCAAGTTGCGAAGTCCGTCTTTGACGTAACCCCTTAAGCCTTGTCCCCAAAACGGTGAGGTCAATACAGGACCGGCTGGGATGCCTTCAAGCCAGTTGTGGTCTGACGCCATGACTTCCTGAACCACGGGAGACGAATGAACGTCATGCGCGTGTTCATCAGTTATGCCCAACTTTGCTGCGAAGTTGCCGCGAAACCGATCAAAGAATTGGGCCTTGTCAACCAACGCCCCGGATGTCGCCATGTCGATCGCGTCGCCGTTTAGACGAGACAACACTTCGTTGCCTCTGCGGTTTGTGGCAGCATTTTCAACTGCTGCTTGGATCTCGCTGTCAAACGGTGTCTTCGACATTTTGTCTTTGTCTTTGTCTTTTCCGCCCCAACGCTTCATGTTGTTCATGCCGGTTCCTCCAACTTCAACTTCAAGTCAAATGTCCTGAACTTCGCTCCCAGTCGGGTGCAGGCGTGGATGTACCCCATGGTCAGATGGTCGCCACTGAATTCGTGGGCGCACTCATGAATAAGGAGATCATCCAACTGTAGGTTTAACCATTCGGTGGTGCTTCTTTGCATGTGGGCGAGGTTGATCAAAATGCGAGATGGGTTGTGCAGACCGGCGACGAGTCGTCCGTCGTCATAGACCTCAATCTTCATGTCTTTATCAAGGAGATGTCGAACAGCCTTCTTGCAATACTCTTGGATCTGTTCGGCTTTCCACCCCGTAGCCAATTTCGGATCGGAGATGTTGCCCTTGGGCTTCAACGAGAAATCAGTAGCCGACGATACGGCTGCTTCGGTTTCTCTAACCGCAGTCCAAACATCTCTGGTGTAGGAACCACCATTGACAACCTGATATCCGTGGGCGATGGCGTTCTTGTCGGCTTCCCGATCTGATGGGGTACCGATAACCCAACCCTCCCCGTGACGGGTATCCATGACACTCTTAACTGTGTCCTCGTTCGCACCCGGAATCGCGTCGGTCACCCACACCGCTGATGTCTCTTCCTCATCCAGCAGGCCGTGTGTCTCTTCCAATACCGCACCAAGCAATGTCCGCCTATAGGCGGGTGTCACGTTGTCACGGTCACGGTTCAATGGAACCTTCTGGTCCACGTTGATATGCCACGGCGTGTCGATCTCCACAACAGGAATGCCCATCTCATAGATGTGTGGCTTCTCCCCATTCGTGGGGTCCACCCGGACAACGTCCACGCAGGTGCTGCGACTGGTGGGCCTAAACACTCCGCTTTCTGATACACGGATCGTGGGCAAGGAGATGCCCATGATTCGTTTGATCGGCTCACGACCAACCATGACAGAACCATTGATGGTGACGGTCACCCCTTCGGGTACCAACAAATGTTGGACCGCTTTGAGAACTTCCTCCACATCATCTTGTGTCCACCGAACAATCCCGTCGAAGACGGAACCGCACGGACGCGTTGCCCTTGAGGTTGTACGCCCGTCGTCATCGAACATGACGGTGCCAGTTGTGGTGGTGATCGTCGCTGAGTCGCACTGCGACAGCACGAACTTCTCACCCTCGTTGAACCGACCACGCTTGGTGGGGTCGCCCTTTTTCTTGGACGGCTTGTACATCGTGTACGCATCGGTTAGGTCTGCGAATCCTTCCGGGCTGTCGTCCTCTACTGTGAGGCGTGCCCGTCCCCGGCGTCCGGAGATGGATTCCAACTTGACATCAACAGTCTTGACATCTTCGTCAATGGCGTTCTGGATGAGGTCATACAGAACTGCGACCTTTGGGCGGGATGCCATCAACTGTCCGAAACCGTCCATGCTGACAACGACCCACTGGTCGCGTTTGGTGATCTTGTTCACTTTTGTCCTCTCTCAGAACAATAGGTTAATATGGATACTTGCTAGATAGAACTATCTTATCACATCTCCTGTGAGGACGCAAACGAGATTTCACCGTCGTAGTCCATCGCGTCAGTATTGGGGATGTATATTTCCGCCGATGAAAGCCGGGAAGGCTCAAGTAGCCGTTCCCCGGCCAACACCGTGTTGTAATGCGTATGTGCAACTGTTTCCAAATCGCCATATGACCATGTGTATCCTCCTGCGAGGACATACACACAAGGTATGTTTTCGCCGGAAACACGATTGAAAACAAGGCGATCCCGTATGGCCAATCCATTGATCGAAATCTGTGGATGCGGGTCGATCCCGGCGTTGTACAACACAAGGTCGTAATCGTCCCATGTGACATCGTTCAGGATGTCTCGCACCTTGTCCAAGTACGCATCCTCTTTGTTTTCGACATACAGTTGACGCCTGTCGTTTGACTCGTAGGCATCGAACAGATTTGTGCTTAGGTCTATCTGGTCAACCCAGTCCATCTGGTTTGCTTCGACAAATGTCGCCGTGCCCCCGCCGCAATGCGCGTCGAAGTCAAGGATCAGCACTCGTCGGCATCCCCATGTTTCATTGGCGTACCAAGCAGCAACACCGAGACCATTTACGGTACAAAAACCCAAACCGTTTCGGTGGTCTGCGTGGTGCAATCCGGAAGATAGGCTGCCGTGGCAGGTTCCGATTTGTTGCCGATTGAAAGAACCGTATGTTGCATCGTGGACGGCGTTCAAGATCCCGGCGGTACTGTGTACGGCCATTGTCCAAATACCCGGATCCCATTCAAAGCCGTTGGACGAAGCCAACGAAACAGGTTCACCGGTTTGCAAAGCATGAACATAAGATTCCTCATGCAGCAACGTGATGAGTTTTTCTGCTTCTTCTATGAACTCGTCACGGGGCGCGTTGAGAACGATCCCATTGTTTAGTCCATCGAATTTGTTCTTCTTGATGAGGTTGGCAACCAACTCGCTCTTGCGAGTTGTATCGAACGCATGTTCGGCTGCGACGTAACCTCTGTCCCAAAAAACAGTCATATAAGTTAGTATTCCTCTCTCTAAGTGACCAAGGCGTGCGAACACACTTTTTTTATCACTTTTCGTACTTTTCTTCACACACAGTATAGCAGGTTTTGTGATAATATGCAAATGGCATACAAGTCCTATCGCTTTTCAGACCATGTTAAAAGCATGTATGAAAGTGGTGTGACAATCAAAGCAATAATGTTTAGACTTAATTTGAAAGAAGAGACGGTTAAAAAGTGGTGTGGAGTATCGTCAAATGGGTTGGATTAGGCGCGATGCTCCTTCTCGCCATAATCATATTCGTTACTTGGCACGACTTAGAGAAGGGACGCCACTAGGGAACTTCCCTCTCTTATAGTTGTGTCTTTTTATTAAGTGGTACCGGCCTGCTGCGGTCTCTGCTAGTTCCTCAATAACGAGGTCATAGGTTCCCGCATTGATGAAATGGATCAACGTGGCAATCGACGGCATTTTGCGCTTGATCGGCTCTGGTGGAGGATTCAGTTCTTCCCACTTGTCTAAAGCAGCATGGGCAGCATCCTGCGCTGCCATAGCCTGAGCCTTGGAGGCGTAATATCCCAAATGGATATCTCTGTTCTTGTGGCGGATCTTCGCCCGCACAGAATGTCTGCTCATGATCTTATTTTATCGGGTTAACGACTGTTTAGGAAACGAAAGGTTCTGGCTTTTCAAAAATCAACAAGGATTCGTGGGGAATCCGCTGATTGAAGTTCTCCCCGTGGGTCAATCCGACCGTTGGAATGATCACCGTATTGATTTGTTTTAGCCCAATCCCGCTACAAGCGTCCGCGTGCCATTTGGTGACGAACTGAATCTTTCCATCACGGATATGGTCTTTGATATTGATGATCAGTATCCCACCGGGCTTAAGAACCCTCTTGGTCTCTAACCATGCTTCTGTGTGGAAATGTTGATAATCCTCTCCCCACTGCATTACCGCAGCGCTCCCCTCCGATGGGGATCTACCTAGATATTGGCGGTAGGTGTGGCGCTTACTGTCGTCCTTTGCTTCGTAGTTGTCTGCCATGCGATTACCGAAACAGGGGGATGTAACCACAGCATCAAAAGTTTCGTTACCGAAACCAGTTCTGAGGGCACTCCCCACAGCGGTTAATGGATGTTGCTCTGCCCATTCCGGTTCTAACTCAACGCCACGGGTGAAATACGGCAACTCATGAATTGTACCTACCCCGGCGAATGGGTCTAAAACAGTAAGTTCAGGATCGCCCCCAAGGATGGAGATGATCTCATCCAAATGCTTGCGTCCGAACTTTGCTGGATGGGGAACAATCACGACTGTTGCCGATACTTCTTTTTTAGTTTTATCCGACGGGGGACTGGCTCACCCTCGTGAGGGACGGTGTTGCTTGTCCCGGCCTTATGCCCCTTCGGACCCGGTTCGTCCTTCTTATAGAAGGTGATGATTCCAAAAGGAGTGTTGTAGACATCCTTGATCTCATCGGATTCGATTAGTTCTTTGTTCTCAGCCATGTGCTGTTCCTTTCCAGCAACTCTTTGATTCGTTCCAATGCGAATCGCCATTTTCATAGAAAAGCCAAGCAGCAACGGCTACGTTGGGTTCAGTATCGAAGATGTCATAACCGTACCATCCGCTTCGCTGGCTTCTTTCTAACCAGAATCTGCTTAGGTGTTGAAACCATCCAACAGCCAATGCAGAACTCACAGCATTGGAATAGGTATCGTTGGGTCGTGCGCTACTTTCGCATTGGGCCACCTTCAAGGCCCACTCGCGATCTTCCGGCAAGAAGTACAAGTTGACCAACTCTAGCAATGTTGGTGGCTCTTCCCAATTCGCCCAATTGTGTCGCCAGTCTTCTTCTGGGTCGATGGTTTCGGAATACCAAGTTTCCCGATTGTAAAAGTACCGATGTGCTGCTTCAAAAGATCCGAACCATTCCATATGGAGGCGTCGGGTAGCAGGGCCGTAGATGCCATCCACAAATCGCATACCTAAAAGTCGCTGCAATTCCACGATGTGCGACCCTCGTTCATAGAACCCGTACATCTGATCAATCAGGAATGGGACATCAGTGAAATGATCGGGGTTGACGACTACCGGGTCGTAGTTGTACGCCCAAACGTCGTCCGGCAAGCCCCATTCATTTTCTTCTGCCGATATTAGATATCGTTCCAACTCTGACATTTCATATGTGATGTTGATTACACCACTTCGGACAACTGAAATCCCAATTCTTTCGTAGGAGATCGACTCGCCTACATGAAGGACAAGGTCCGTTAGATAGGTGGCGAACCGATCTAAGGCAACCCCCTCGCTTTCGGCACTTCGGTCGTAATCCAAAGTCGTATCAACCAAATACACCACGATCCCGTAGTCGCGAGATTCGACAACGAGTATTGATGTTTCATTAACGGGGATCATCGCCGTTCGATAACCCTCTTCATCTAAACGGTCCAATGTGACCAGTTCTACGTCTGTGCTTTCAATCTGGTATGCGGGTAGGCAATAAACCTCTTTTTCTGGAAGCCAGCCGAGAAGCCATTGATCCCAAATTGAAAACACTTGATGAACCGCATCTTGGTTTCCCATTAGATGAAGGTCTGATTCAGTTGAACCCACTTCCAGTTCTCTGCCAAGTGTCGCCACAGGAGCGTGACCGGCAAGACCCCATGTGTGCCCAATTTCATGGACCCACGCTGTCCACAGTTCCTTGGGACGCCCGTCATAGTTCCGCTTGTAGAAAAACGCCCCTCCACCCCACAGTTTTTCAATAGTGCCTTCATCGGATGGGATATTGAGATGGAAAGCACCAACATGGGGGTCGATATGCACGATGGTTTCAGGTAAAAGTACGAAGACGAATTCAACATCCGTGAAGTCAATAAATGGATCAGCAAGAGCAACTGCCTCTGTGCCAAAGGTTTCAACTGTTGTGAAGTAGGAACGGGCATCGCCAGTCATCGCTGTGTGAATGGTTTCCGGGCTGAGGCCATATTCCGAAGATTCCTTTGAGGCGCGCCACCATCCCTCAGGAAATACCCAATCAACGGTCAGCGCCGATCGGGATTGAGAATCTACCCATTCATTGAATTTGCCTATTTGATTCTGTGCGTTGAAGATTTCCTGTTCGGTCCCGATTGCGTCGGAAAAGTCGATAGGAAGAAGAACTACTTTTATCGTCCCTGTCGCTGGTGTATTCCCATCTAGTGGGAATCCGACAGAGAATGGCACGCGTTCTATAAAGTCACGGGCATCGGCGGTACGACACTGGGAAGGATCCACTCCCGGCATTGTTTGAATCGGGATTATCGTTGTTGTCGTTGTTGTCGTTGTTGTCGTTGTTGTAGAACTAGTAGTAGTAGTGCTAACGATTGGATCCTGTTGGGTCGTAGCCCTTTGATGTGATTTGGAGGCTTCGATTTGAATCGGTTTCTCCGCTACGAGGACAACCTGTTCAACTTCGATCGGCGGGGGAGGGTCGTTGTGGGCTAACACCACGATAAAGGCGCATGAAAGTACAACAAGCCCTTTGACTAGTATGGACATCTCCTCTTTCCTTTCTCGAAAGTAGGCTATCGGTGTGGCAGAAAGTTGACCTCTGCCATCTCGTCACCTAGAGTTTAGTGGATGGAGGGCAGAACGCAAAACGAAACGCACAAAATACGCTTTCACATGGTACGACATCTAGATTCTTTAACAAGAGACCTATGCAAGTATTGTTTGTGTTATTGCTACGAGGCTGATCATAAATATCTTTGTTCAGATTGCTATAAGGAAATGGGTTCGGGTGGCTGAAATAACATTTGAGATTCCGGAAGATTTGGTAAACGCTATCGAAATGGCGTCCTTTGAACGCCAGTTGCCCAAACAGGGTAGTAGAGATGTGATGCGCTATCTCATGGATCCGACGGATGAGGCCGCTGCGGAAAAAGCCAAAAAGTGGATCGAAAGTCAAAAGACCATTTGGCAGGAAGTTGACCATGTTGTTCGTCGGCTTCATGAAGTTTCTCCACTGAATGGCCTTACTCCCGAATGGTCCCATCATGAATGGTGGTTGATTTTATGTATGCCGTGGTCTGAGCATTTGACGCAAGCAGTCCGAGACGCAAATGCGTGGTGCGACAAGCAGGCGTTTGAAGAAAAGATCAAGGATGCCCAGTCCTCGTAATGCCCCTCGTCGTGAGGCGGTCAAGGTTGTCAAGATGGGTGGCTACGGGCATGTCACTTGGATGCACGAACTCAGTTGCGGTCACACCATCACAAGGAAGCGAAAATCCCCATCCGGCGTGTTGGGATGTACCAAGTGCTTGGACGGTGCCGGTTTTGAAGAACTCTCTCAGACACTTGTAGTTCCAGAGGAAACTCCTTTTGATGACGGTCTTCCGGATGCTGAGGCGGAAGGCATGAAATACAAAGCGCTACTGGCCGGTCGATTCAAGGTGCCGATAGAGCAGATAGACGTTGTGATTCGGGCTGCTCCCAATGGAATGATGCGAGTTGATTCAGCAACTGTCTTTATGACAGGGAGACAACTTCGGGCCTTGGGCTAACCCCATTTGCCTTCCGTCGGGGAGTCCCCTACTATTGGGGTCATGCCGTCGTCAGATCCCCAGCAACAATGGTGCGACGACCTCATCGCTCGCTTTAGTGAGCGCGCCGAAGCAGTGAAGAGCCGCCCCATGCCTCCGTTGGAGGGCACCTCTAGGCAGGCTTGGATCAAAAATGTCCAACAGTCATATACGGACTATGCGATCATAGCGGATGCTGCTGCTAGTTTGGAAGATGGGATATTAACGATAACGGTGGACTTGCGTTCACAAGGAGAAAGGGAAACAAGTGGCAGCGTCAAAAGTAACAGCAGAGGAAATATTTGAAGTCTTTCAACATTGGGTGTCTCTTTGTAGAACAAGTGCAAAAGGACGACGACCAGTATTAGGCGACAAGCGCCGTAGCAAGATTGAAAAATCAATCCGGATGTATGGTATCGAACCATGCAAGGACGCTATATCCGGAGCGACGCATTCTCCGTGGCACATGGGCCACAACCCGCAGGGAAAGAAGTATGATGATATAGAGTTGATCCTGCGTGATGAAAAGCACATTGAGATGTTTTTAGATATTTACGACCGTGTTGAAGAAGGCTTTAAAGTTATTGAAGATTACGCCAACACTGATGACCTTCTTTAATACATCATGGAGAAAGAGGAACTTGCCAAAGTAGTAAAGAAGGTAAGCATCAACTGGAATGCTGCCACGGGAGGGCCACCCTTTCAAGAGCGATTTGCTCTTTGGTGGAAGTTTCTTTCTGATCTTTCCAAGGCGGATGTGGATGCTGCTGTGGATCAGATAATCATTTTAGATCAGGACCGGATGCCTCGCGTGGGGCAAGTGCGTCGTTTAGCGATTGATCTTGTTTTAGCCGATCCGATCCCTGCCCGTCCGCAGGCATGGGCACAGTTTCGCGCAGCGATCGCCGGATCGGAGGCGGGTACCCAGTTTACGAAACCCCACGACTTGGTGGGCAAGACGATGCGATCATTCCCCAATAATGGTGCTGCTCTTAGAACCAATTCCGATAGGGAACTGTTTCTACAGGCGTATGATCAAATAGTGAGTAAAGCAGAACGGGAAAGGTATCTAGGTGCAACAGAGAACACCTGAGATAGACCTAGTTCTTTCTCGTTTAAACAAAGTAACTAGTTCTGGAACTGGCTGGAATGCTGCCTGCCCCTGTCGGGAAGATGACCAAAACCCCTCTTTGACAATAGGGATTGGCCGTGAAGGTCAGGTTCTTATGAACTGCCACCGTGGTGGTGGATGCGACTTCAACCAAATCTGCGAGTCGATGGGTCTCAAGCCCAACGAGTTATTTCCAGATTCGGGAGATAAACAGCCAAAAGGCAAAATGAAACTAGAAGACACATACGTCTATAAGAACATCGCCGGAGAGCCTGTGATGCAGGTGCTTCGGTTTCGTGAAGAAGACGGCGGTAAGACCTTTCGTCAGCAACGGTACGAAAATGGTGAATGGATTTGGGGCACACAAGGAATAGAAAAACCCTTGTACCGATTACCAGAAATCGTTGAACAAATCGGAAACAACGGAATCGTTTACGTTGTGGAGGGTGAGAAGGATGTTGCCACTCTGGAACGGTTGGGGAAGGTCGCTACCTGTAATCCCGGTGGCGCTGGCGACGAAGGTCAGAATAAATGGCTTCCTAACCATACGAAGGCGCTAACGGGGGCAAAAGTTGTAATCATCCAAGACAATGACGCAGCCGGTGAGATCCATGCCAGCAGCGTCGCTGCGGAACTTCGTGGAGTTGGGGCAAAGGTCAAGGTTTTTAAGCCCGCCAAGGGTAAAGATATTTCCGATCATATCGGCATGGGATTGACGCTTTCTGATCTTGAGATTGTTGCTAGTGAAATTCGTGACGAATTCACTGACTTTGTTGAAACTCTCATGGATCTTGATCACAGTGTTCCCTTGAGCCAGCGAGTAAATAAAGCGAAAAGGCTGCTGGATGGTTTTGACGGGGAAGAACCCTCGCTGGAAGAAAAAGGAAGGTTGGTCGATTGGGCGACCCTGCTGAACGAAGAATCGGAAGATGCATATGACTGGCTTATTCCTAATCTTTTAGAAAGACAAGAGCGTGTCATTATCGTTGCGGCTGAAGGTGTGGGTAAAACTTTTTTGGCTAGACAGGTTGCGCTCATGTCTTCTGCCGGAATCCATCCTTTCCGGCGAGACAAGATGCCGCCGATACGGACATTGTTCATAGATTTAGAAAACCCGGAACGGATTATCCGTCGAACAGCACGACGAATCTATAACCGGATTGAGGTTGTCGGTAAAGCAAAAGAGATGCAAGCAAATCTTGTAGTGAAACCAGATGGGCTGGACCTCTTAAAAGTGAACGATCGAAACAAGTTGATCGAATGGATAGATGCCACTAAGCCAGAACTATTAGTTCTTGGTCCTTTGTACAAGGCTTTTCTTGATCCCGGTGGTAGAACATCTGAATCGGTGACTACAGAAATAGCCAAGTTTCTTGACTATATTCGCTCTGAATATGGGTGTGCCCTTTGGTTGGAGCATCACGCTCCGCTTGGGTCTGGCAACAGTAGGGACATGCGTCCGTTCGGGTCCGCCGTGTGGAGCCGCTGGTCAGAATTTGGGATTGCCATCACACCGGATCCCACAGACCCTAATATGATGGAAGTGAAACATTACCGGGGAATGAGAGATCAACGGGAATGGCCCACGCTTATGCGCCGTGGAAACGATGACGAGTGGCCATTCATTGTTCTTGAGTTCTCTTCGATGTAGGGAGGGTGTCGTTGGAAGAGGAAGAGTGGTTGGAATACGCCAACTGCAAAAACACCGACACCCGTGTATTTTTTATATTAAGAGAGGACAAGGACCAGCGTCAACGACGAACAGCGGCTTACGCTATTTGCAGGGCTTGTCCTGTCCAACGTCAATGCCTTGAATATGCCATTGTCAACAATGAGGTTGGCATATGGGGCGGCACATCAGAAAGAGACCGACGATTCATGCGTCGGCATTGGAACTCTTCAATTACCCCGAGACGAAGGCTCGCCCCGTACTAACTGGGCGCAGGCAGTTTTGTCGCCATAGGTAGGAACGTCCGCAGTCACAAGTAACGGTGAATTCCCACATGCCGGTTTCCGCGGCGTGGTGAACCTTCTCACTGAGGTCTTTTCGGCAGGTACGACATCTCATGGGCTTACCTCCCACGAATATGGTAACACTACTAACAGTAGTAGATGGGCAAGTCTCAAAAAGGCTCGTTCTCATCTTCTGTCGGCGCTGGCCATTCGGTTTCGGCTGTTTTTTCACAACCGCAGTTGAGCGAACCATGTTGGGGGCAGATGTCTTCAAAACCGTGCCACACGATGTCGCCTATGAACCAGTGCATTGCTCCTGCACACATTGAACCCAGACTCTTTTTCATGTCGTTTTATCCGTTTGCCACACCCATTCATCCCAATGGGAAACACATTTGACGCAACGACATTCTCCAATGGCGTAAGTGGCTAAATAGCCATGTGTGGTGAAGTCCTCCTTCGCCCACTTTGGAAACCCTCTGTAGGAGCCTTTCTCCGGCATGGCATCAACAGTCGTGTAAGGATCGAATGACAATTGGTGTTCCTTCCCCCATCCAAGCACCGAAGGTGTTGAAGCACAAATATTCGTATGCTTCATCCACTTCCCAGCCCTCCGTATCACAGAGATGGTTTAACATCAGAAACTCATCATAGACGAGAACAGGGTCTTTGGTAAATTGCTGTCCAACTCCGACGATGCAATTGTCAAAGCCATCGAATGACAGGGCTTCCGGATTCAGTTCCCCAACTTGTTCAAGAAACTGATTTAAACGTTCATCAGTTGGAGAGGGCATCTAGGACCGTCTTCCAGCCTTTGTCTTTACCGGAGTCGCGGTAAAACTCTGTAAATCCACAGTTCATACATGCGGTGTAGCCGAACTTCTGGTTCTGGACGTTCATGTACCGGGAGGCACCATCACCTGTGGTGCGTATCTTTCCGGTATCCGCCTCTAGGTGATTGCACTTTGGGCACTTGTAGTTTGTCATGACGGCCCCATCAGACCAGATTAAGAATCAGATCTGATGCCCTTACCTTCATGAGATGGGATTTGTTCCCAATCGTCATGGACGCTGCTGCGTTACGGTCAGCATCTTCAAACCAATGGTGGTCGTAATACTCGCCTACGGCGTTGAACAGGCTCCACCCGTTGTAACCATAGCCAGCCGCATTTTTGCGATTAGCAAACAGGCTGCGGACGTTGGTCAAAATCTCTTCGCGGTTTTCCTTCTTGCGGTCAGTATCCGCATCCTTCTCAGGCCACAAGCCGTTAAGAACCCGGTCAATCTTGTGGCTACCGGCTGGAACCGGAATGGCCAGCATCTTCTCAGCAGTCGTCTTGAAAGACCTCGCCCATTCCGTTGAGATGTTAAGAACCTCATTGGCCTCGTCCAACGCACGCTCGTAATTGACCGTGTGTCGGGCAGTCAATGTTGATTTGGCAATAGCCTGCCCCATGCGAACGGTGTTCTTGCATACCGCACGAATGTCCGTGCAGGCATAGGTAATCGGGGTGGTTCCATCGTGGCTCGTGTGAACCACAAGGTAACGACCGATCTGATCGGCTACACCATGGGGATCAAGAATCAACGTCCCAAGATCAATGGTGGCGAAAAACTCACGACCGTCTTTGAGGACACCGCAGGTATCCATAACGGCGTCACCCTTCGATGCTCCACAGACATTCAATGCCTTGTCCAGCACCGTGGCGTTCTGTACAACCCGGTAACGGTTTTTTACCGTCTCAAACGGAACAACCGAACCGTCCTCGTTGACTCGCGCTGTGATGAATCGGTCCTCCATCTCCAACAGGACACCACCGGGGGTGATGTACCGCACTGGCAACAACGTGACTTCGTAGTCGGCCTTTGCCAGTTGGAGCATTTCAGCCCCAGACTTGTGACCGTCCACGGCGACACCGAGTCGGTGCCATGGCGCTCCGCCTTGCTTGCGGTAGGCGAAACTTGCTTCGCCTTCGATCATCTCTAGTTCGTGTGACATTCTTTCCAAACCTCTCTCTTTTTGTGGCCCCCGAAGGGATTGAGATAATACTATCTTGCCTTGGATGTCTACGCAAGGGGTTTGCGGAAAAAACTTTCCGAAGTTATTATGGAGCCTATGGAGGAAGAAAAGCGAATCATCTTGAACGATGACGAGATCGTGCTTTATAGCCCGTACAACTCCACTGAGGTCACGGCTGTCAAGCAGATTGCCGGTGCCAAGTGGGACAGGCTGAACAAAACTTGGCGCGCCCCTGTGTCCAGTTTGAAACAGATCAAGGCGTATGCCGTTCAGTTCGACTATTGGTTGGACCCGGACCTTCGCGTGCTAGATCTACCCGACCACCCCTATGAAAAACAGAGTATTGAACTAAGTGATGAAAATCTGATTATCAGATTCGCCTACGATTCCGTAAAGGTCGCTGCGGTCAGGCTGATTCCCGGTACCCATTGGGATACCAAAAAGAAGGTGTGGATCGCCCCCATATCGGCTGTATCTGAAACGATCGGGTTCGCTAGAAATTTCAAACTGCACGTTCCTCAGGAACTTGAAGATATGAAACTTAAGATTCTTGAGTCCCAATCTGAGAGAATTTCTGCTTCACGGGCTGTCGATGCAGACATGGAGATTCCAGATTTGGTTGGTGAACTCCTGCCCTATCAGGCCGCTGGGGTTGCCTACATGGTCAAGCACAAAAGGGTGTTCTGCGCGGACGAAATGGGCTTAGGAAAAACGCTAGAGGCGTTGGCCTCTGTCCAATACGAAAACGCCTACCCCTGCCTAATCGTCTGTCCTCCCAACTTGGCATTGAATTGGGCCACAGAGATCGACAAGTTCTTTCCTACAAGAACATGGAAGCGGGTAGTGAACCGTTCCGACTTTCCAGAGGAGTATGCGGACTTCACCATTGTCGGTTATTCCAATATCGACTTCCATCCAGAAGACCTGAAGGATTTCACCTCTTACATATTCGATGAAAGTCACTACCTCAAAAACCCCAAAGCGAAAAGAACAAAGCGCGCCCAAAAACTTGCGAAGACCGCCCCCAAGAATGGCTTTGTGCTTTGTCTCACTGGAACACCGATCACCAATAGGCCCGCCGAATACGGCCCCCAGTTGGAAATCGTCGGAAGACTCAAGGAGTTTGGTGGACTTTGGGCGTTCTATAAGCGATATTGCGGAGCGTTCCGAGACAGATTCAACCAATGGCACATTGATGGGGCAAGCAACCTTGACGAACTCAACGACCGTTTAAGGGGATCTTGTTATATCAGAAGGACAAAGGATCAAGTTCTTCAAGACCTACCTCCCATCCGACATTCCGAATGGATGATCGACCCCGACCCGAAGTATCTCAAGGAATATCAAAAGGCCGAAGAAGACATTGTCAGGTTTGTAGCAGAACGGGCTGCTGAACTCGCAAAGGAATTAGGACAAGATCCTAAAAGCGCAGCGGTAAGAGCGAAGTTCAAGGCGGAAGCCCACGAACATTTGATCAGACTGTCCGTTTTAAAACGAATAGCGGCTAAAACAAAGTTGAAAGCCGTAGACGAGTGGGTTGAAAGCCGGATCAATGAAGGCCGTAAGGTTGTGCTTGCTGCACACCATCGGGAAATAGTTGACATTCTGGCTGATCAATACGGTGGTCTAAAGATCCAAGGCGGAATGACTTCTGATGACGTAGAAGCCACTAAGAAGAAGTTCATGGAACAGAGTGCAGAAGATGCCCCCGTGATCGTTCTGTCTATCCAAGCCGCTAAGACCGGCCACACCTTGACAGCAGCACAGGACATGCTGTTTGTGGAGCATCCGTGGACACCCGCAGATGTTGACCAAGTCTCTGCGCGATTGCATCGCATAGGAACTCGTGGTTCGGTACAGATCACCCACGCCTTGGCAGCGGGAACCATTGACGAACAGATTTATGAACTCATCAATTACAAGCGTGTAATAGTAAATGCTGCTACGGAAGGCACTATTGAGGACTTAGCAGAGATAAATGCTGGAACTCTTATGGAAGACTTTCTGCCTTCTTAAAGCAAGAATAGTAGGATTTGCCTGTACCCATAGGCTGTTCCTCACGGAACCTTGGCAGGCAGGAGGTGACCCGCACACACAGTAGAACTGGCGGGTTGGAACCCCATTCCTACCCGCTGGTTCCTGTGTGTTGGGCCAATACCGAGCAGGAATATTTGTGCCAACTGACAGTGGGCCACACATTTCCGCTTCTATCTGTCCAGATGTATTCCTCTTCGGGGGTATTTGCCCCCACGCAAGTTCCTGTTGTTTCAGGAATTTGGATAACGCCCTTGTAATCGACAGGGCCGCTGGTTCCTAGCAGTTCAGAATCAGGAAAAGTTCTTCGTACTTTTTCAAGTAGCCGACTTCCGTATGTATTCCACCTGTGATCTGTGTGGGGTAGTTCCGACCGTGCCGGGTTATCTTTTATTCTGTGTCGATCGTCTTCTAATACGAATTCAAAAAATAACGCTTCATTGGTCATTTCCCATCCGTGCTTAAACCCTTCCGGGCTAAGGAAGTCTCGTAGTAGTTCTTTTATGTCAGGACAGATGATCAGAACCTGACCGCCAATTTTAGTCACACGCCGAACTTCGCCTAAAAATACATCTACCTCTTCTAAACGAATGTGTTCCAACACATGGGAAATCAAGACTTGACTAAATGTGTCGTCTTCCCAAGGCAAAGGACCACAGGCCGTATTGCCCGGTTCCCGCGGGGGCAACAACACATCAGGGTTGCATCTTTTTTGGATGTCTGCGTTAATCCATCCTTCTGGATGATGTTCTCCACAGCCAAGATTGAGTTTTTTACCAGCCATGAACCATAATCATGCAACTGTGTTTTCCAATTCCCTTAATGGCCCATGAGAGTCCATCGTCATCAGTCCAGTCCAGCCATCCGCCTTCACCGATTTTTGTCCACCTTGAAGAGAACAGTGTGTACTCAGTCTTTACCTCATTTTCCCCACTCTGGGTGCAAGACCATAATGTTTCGGTGTAAGGAAAAAACTGGCGTAACAGCATGTCTAGCGATCCCGCATAGCAGAGCCATGCATCAATCCATACATTGTCCGGAGGGCCATCGGCAACGCCGTCTTCTTTGTAATCAGGGACACCGTCGGGATAATTTTCATCAACAACAAGTAGGCGTCCCTCTGAGGCCAAAACTCGTTCTACTTCTGATAAAAAACCATCCATCTCATCTAACGGCACATGGTTCAATACATGAAATAACATTATTTGATCGAAGGTATCGTTTTCCCAAGGCAGTGGTTCTCCCCGCACAAGGGAAACATCTTTTCCTTCTTCATGCCAGTATTGATCAAGGTCGGCGTTGATCCACCCTTCGGGGAAATGGTTCCCACAACCAAGATTAAGTCTCATCAAGTGTTTTCGATTCGCTCTTCCATGAGGTCAATCATAGTTTTTAAAACATATTTGTAAACGCTTGGTTCAAGAAGGCGAATAGGTATTCCCAGCGACCCAGCGGTGACCAACCTGTTGTCCAGTTCTTCCAAAAGCGTAGCGGCAAGATTATGCATGGAAGGATCGGGTTGGACTGGCTGTGTGTTATCCATCAGGTGTCGGCGGGCGTTCTATCTGGAAGTCCTCACTAGCGGAAGATTCCACAGGCACCCACGCCTTGTTGTAGTTGTGTTCTTTGACTTTGCGCTTTTTGATAAGAGATCCATCCATCAAAACATCAAACTCATCAGGGGTCATGTTGAGGGTATTCAGAATTTCTCGTTCGTCTAAGGATCGGGACAGGGACCGAACAGCACGACTCAAGTGGTAGGGGACGACATCCCCACGGAAACGGTTCAGTTGAATATGTAAAAGGATTGCTTCGACTTTGTTGCAGTCTTTGTAAACCACGGGAACTTCCGGTAGTTCCAAATCGTGGGCTGCTACCCAGCGAGCGTACCCGTCAATAATCGTTCCGTTCTCTAGAGCAACGATCGGATAGATGATTCCGAAGGACTTGATGGATTCTTTCAACCCAATCAAATCGGTACGAAGAATGTAGGTTGTCCGCCATTCGGGAGTTTTTAGATTCTCTGGCTTGACTGTTGTTTTCATACCAAGTCGTCCACTTTGTCTAAATCATCAGCGTCTTGTAACGCTGCCAAGCGCATTCTGTGCGCTCTTGTTTTTGGTCCAACAGGGGAGGGGGCTGTGTGGCGAAACTCATTTAGTAGAAGAGTTCTTATCAAGTGATCAATCGGGTATCCGTATGGATCATTTTTTCTTTTTCTTCTAAACTCAGCAGCAAATTTCATTGCGTCTTTATGTTTCCCATCAGAAAGCATATTGTCGTCAATGCAATCCCTAACCCCGGACCATTCTTTAGTGGCGTATGAGGCTATTAGTTTTTCTATATCAAAATCTTTCCACAGATTTTTCTGCGCGTCAATCTGTGGGAAAGCCCTTTGGAGAGCATCGTAAAATTCTGGTTCGGTTACCACAACATCATTTAACCTCCGGGCGGCGACCGAATGGAGGGGAATTCCAACACGCGTATTTGCTCCGGACATTGCCGCATAGTCGTAGTAATCACAATAAGCAAAATCACTGTCTACGATGTATTTAAGAACATCGTCCGTGGTCCAGTCAAAAATCGGCTTCACCAGTCTGAGTGGTATCGCTTTGCTCAGACGATACGGGCGATTGATGTAGTTCTCGTGGAGTTTCTGTACAACCGACCGATATCGAATCATTGACTCATTGGCCCTGATACCGGTGAGAAAGGCAACCCGGCCTTCTTTGCCCTGCATCGTGTAATAATCCACTGGCTGTGGAACAACCGTCTCATTCGTTAGTCCGAAATCTTGGGCGGTAATGGCCCACGGCGGGATGTCTCTGATCAGGCGTCCGTCCTTTTCCCGCTGGGCGGACCAAAGTAGGACGTACTCCCGTCTGCCTAAAACCCAAATCTCCTGTCCCATGGGGAGGCAGTACCACTCCATGTCCACCCATGGGAGATCCTTGATCCATTCAAGGTATCGAATCACTGATGGACTGACCATCTCTTCATCTCTGAAAATGGTCTTGACCGGCCCTAACCCACGTTCTTCATGGATTTCTTTGGCTAGCAGGAGGACAGCGGTTGAATCTTTCCCACCAGACATTTGCACTGCGACCGTATCGAAGGTATCGTAAACGTGACGGAGCCGTTCACGGGCGGCTTCCAATACTGACATATCTAGAAAAAGGCGTTTCCGTGGCACAGCGCCAGATTACTTGAGAGAGGTACACCCAATGGGTGATCGTAAGGAAGACTGGGAGGGCGACCTCACCGACTCCACCAACTATGGCTGGGGGGCAGAGATCGGCGTCATCCTCCGTTGGGAGGACATGCGAAAAATCTTGGAAGAGGCTGAATACCCGATTATCGGATTGGTCAAGCAGTTCCTAATGGAAGAGCGGGAACTTGATTTCATCCATCCCATTACGGGCACCGATTCGGTGGCCAACATGGAGGTCTTCAGCCATCTCCTAGAGACAGAGGTTTGGCCGGAGCATCTTGTTGCCATGATGGTTCAGGCCATACATGAGATAGCAAGAAAGGCCATACCGTTCTTGGATCAGATCGCAGACTTGGATAAGGAAGTTACGCACACTCGCGGAATGTTTGGCACACCTGCTATCAAGGTGCCTGTCCCATCGCATCCCGGCCTTGGCACTCCGGAATACTTGGAGTGGGTGGAGAAGGAGTACGAGAAGGCCAACATGCAGTTGGTTGCGTTGAAGGACCGGGCCGGATCGGTCGAAGAGGTTGATGATTTGATGGAATGGCTCGCCCATCTTGAGTTTGAGTGGGAAGAGTGGCCAGTCCAGATGGCTGAACGTGAGTATTACGAGGCGATGGACGAAGACGAGAAGAAGCAGGAGGAGTGGAAGAAGCCGTGGATCTCTCGTCCGGAAGACGGCCCTACCCTATTTGACGATGTATAGAAACGAAAAAGAGAACAACGTTCTCAATAACAGTACCCAATTTCCTAAGCAGTTCGTCTTCAAGGGCAACGCCGATTACCACAAAGTTGGTGATGATGCCTTGTATTTGATTGATCCGTGGCATCGCGAAATCAACGGAGTTGTTTATCCCCTAACGCCGTATGCGCCTCCGTCGCCTGCTGAGGCAAAGTGGTGGCGACCGTGGCCCTCTGTCAACATTGAGCCATACATAGAAGAGGCCAAAACACTTGTTGAAGAAATGGGTGACGGTGCCAAGCGTGCCCGCTCCGGAACACACGGAGAAGGCGATATGGCTGGGATGATAGGCGAAATCGTCTACCGGGAACACTTGAAGAAAATTGAGATTCCCGTAGACCACGAACGCACTTCCGACCATGACATGCTCGTCGGTCCAAACAAGAAGACCGTTGATGTCAAAACGAAATCAGGAGGCCAAACAGGTATTTACGGGCGTCATTTTCCGGAGTTCAGTTGGGACGTAAGTGTTCCGATAGGTGCTGAGGGTCCAGAGTTTCAATTGACTCATCGCACGAAAGTATTAGAGGAAGCGCTAATGCTGAAGGAAGATCTTGATACGTTCGTTTTTGTTCGGATAGAAGCACCTTCACAAAAGAAACAGAACGAGGCGCAACTCATCGGGAAGGATCCTCACGGGAAAAGTTATTATTTCGATAAGCGTGCATGGATCGTGGGGCAAATGACCCAGAGGGATTTCTACATGAATGCTTTTCCTCTTCTGGCCGATGAAGAGGATTGGCGACCATACGGCATGGTGGGGCCAAGGCCGTACCAGTCAAAATTTGACCAGTGGAACGTTTATCACCACCAATTAGAGCCGTGGTGGGGTTTTGAAAACGACACCACCGAGTCGATCGTACTCAAGGACGATTACCTAGAAATCGTATGCAAGCCGAACGACGAGTTTTGGGATCCATGGAAATACATGACGAGCGATGAAGAGCGAGAAGAGATGGAAGAGGATCTTGCTAGAGCAATCGCTCGCGCTGAGTAACATAAGAGGATGTTTGAAGTAGTAGATGGATTTCTAACGGACCAGCAATGCGACTGGTTTGTTGAGTTGTTCCATGCACACCCAGATGAACAGAATCCGGGTGCGTCGGGTCGTGGTCCAATAGCAGTGGTGGACTTGGTCGCCATGTACCCCGCATACAAAGAAGTCCAGTTCCTATTTGCCGCTTGTGCCCGTCAAAGTCCTGTAGAGAATTCGTTTGTGGACTACATGCATGTTGTTCAGCGTGGTGCAGGCAACAGTTTGGGATCTCACTTTGATTTTGAGGACACTGTTTATAGCGGAATTATTGTTCTGAACGACGACTTTGAGGGTGGTGAAACTTTCGTAGGAGACGAAATCATCGAACCCAAAAAGGGTCGTGGGATGTTCTTCTACGGGTCCACGGTTCAGCATGGATTGAACATCATCTACGATGGGGACAGATACACAATCGCAGCATGGTTTCGGGATACAGCGTTGGTATCAGAAGAAAAAGTAGCCATCGCCCGAGAGAGAGAGGCAACGGTCTTACCGTCGTGGCAAGGGACGCATCGGGGAATGCCTTTGTTTGAAGACCTTGAGCCGATGGTAAAGCGAGAGGCGAAGGGGCGGCGGGAGTAAGGGCTAAAAATTGGAAGCGCTATTCTCCGGTCTCCCCTCCGCCTCTCCCAGTCGTGCCTTGGCAGGCAAGAACAATAGGTTATTTGATTTCAATTAGTACCTATTGCAACTAACAGATTTTGCACGATCGCGATCGTTATGAGCGTGCAGCAGTAATGGCGTCTACCAGTTCGGCTTTTTTCAAGCCCTTATAGGACAAGCCCAGTTCTGATGCTATCTCTCGCAATTCGGCTACCGTTTGAGAATTCAAATCTTCTGTTGTTACTTCCTCAGCGGCTTCTGTCGTGTCTTCAAAAATAGTGACACCGGGAGAAACGCCCAGTCGTTCTGGTGTCGCATAGTCTTGTAGCCCCTTGCTTACGTTGGCCCAATCCATATAACCGGGTTGGCTAATTTCCGGAGTGCCCGGAAATGCGGTCCAACTCAATACGCCTTCAAACAATTCCAACGAGGTCGGACCAAGAACGGATCCCGGTTGGCCTTCGTGGAGAATCGCTGGCACGCCCTCTATGTCGCACAAAGCGCGCAACAGCCGTCCAACATTGACAGCGTGTTCTGGTTCCAAAGAAACGCTAGAGAATTTGCAAATAGCAACAAACACGCAGCGTGATTTGAATTGCGGTTGCGACGGATGGAAAGTGCCTATGACCGATCTGGTGCTATCAGAAGTCTTGAAAATTCGATACCCGACAGGGTCGATCACATAGTGGGGACGATGAGAAAGTGGATCCCGATCGTAAATATGAACAGCCGCTTCGGGTGTGTTCGTTTCCGTACACTCCAAAACAATTTTAGGTCCACGGGGAGGTAGTTCCCCGCCCTGTTTGTGCGGTTCTTGTGAACAGTCTACGACTTCTAACATAGTAACCCCTGACGATACTTTTTGAAGTTTACATCAATGGGGTTGCTTAGAAATCCAATTCCTCATCGAATGGGTCACCGGCTGGGGCAGCAGGCTTCATCGGTATCGTGGGACGGTCCCCGTCCTCCCGCTTCTTCCTCTGAACGCGCTCCATGGTTTCGATGTCCTCAACGGGAATCAGCACATCATTTGCAACGACCTGCATCGCGTATCGCTTTTCACCCGAATCGGTTTCCCAACTGCGCTCTTCAAGATAGCCCGTCACCTGACAGCGCATACCCTTTTCAACGATCTCAGCAGTCTTTTCCGCCAGTTCGCCCCAGAGTTGGATATTGACAAATGAAGTATTGGTCTTTTCCCACTCGTTGTCCTTGCGTCGCCAACGCTCTACGGCAAGACGCAACTTGAGCATCCCGCTTCCGTTCTTGGTGTACTTCAGTTCAACGTCAATGACGTTGTTGCCCTTAACGGTTATTTCAGCAGATGAGCGAGCCATGTTTGTCTCCTAATACGATTGGTTGTTTGCTCAGTGGGTGAAAGTGTATCGTGGGTCTGGCCGAGAGACAAGCCGACCAAGGAGAAAGCGATGCGGAAACCCGACGATGGATTAATGCTTATCCATGACCATTTAGTTGAAGTCTGTATGGATTTAGTAGAAGTGGATGACGAAGACCGCGAAGAAACTAAACAGGATTTTGTTGAGATGGTTGAACTCTTTTTAGAATCACTTCAACTAAAACTTTCTTCAAGGGCGGAACATGAAACTACAATAGATTTCAATTGCAGTATTTCTATTCCGAAAGAGTAATGTTCTGCTTTATGAATGCCGTTACTTGAGAAGCGGTAGTTGGTAGATCGGTGTAGTCGGGATGTGCTTTCAGGTACCGTAAAAACGAATACCAGTCGGACTGTTGTTCGGCGTCATTGAATACCATTGTGTATTGAATGACCGTTTTTGCTCCCGCAGAATTTGTGGCAGTAGACCCTTGTGTAACTAAAGATTTCATGGTTGCTTCATCGGCGGTGGTGGGCGGAGTTGTTTCAGAAACAAGGGTCGGGGGGGTCCATCCGTCGTTTGCCCCCACAGAAATGCCCTCAGTGGAGGTCGGACTTTCTATGGTTGCAATTTCAAAATCGTCCCAACCTAGTTCTTCAAAGAAGTCGGGCATCTCTTCCACTACCGACATCAGCATGTCGTGGAGCAGCCCCTGATCGTCTTCCCCCAAATCGGACGTTCTGTTATCAGCAAGAGCGAAAGCAATTGCCTTGTCGTGGTCAAAGGGAACGTGAAGTACGGCAATGTGTGTCCAGCCAAGTTTCTTTGCGGCTTCTAACTGGTGGTTCCCGGCGATAACTGTCCCCGTGCCGTCTTCGTTATCTACGGCAACAATCGGTTTGACCTGTCCGAATTCTTCATAGGAGGCAGCGATGGCATCTATGTTCCCTTTTCGTGGATTCCCCGGAAGGGTTTCCAGTTGTTCTATCGGGATCAAAAGATTTTCTAGATCCGGGCTTACTTTGTGTTTCATGTTTGTGCCCTGACGTTTGCAGCAAGTGTTCTCAGGGAGTCAAGAGCAGTTCTAAGGGAGTTTAGTTTTTCCTTTTTGGCTTTCAGCAAAGCGTCTGCAATTTTGACTGCATAGTGTTCGTCGCTAAGTTTATAATCGGCCCAAGATTCCCGCTCTTTGATAGACCCGTTAGCGGCAAGGTATTCCTTGGCCCACGAAGCCTTATAGCGTGCTTCCTTTTTCGCTTGATCGACAGCGAGAACTTCAAAGGCTTCAGTATGTTCTTCCAATTCTTCAACAAGTCGAATAATGTTTTGTTCTACTTCGGCCAGAGAAATGGGAGCAGATCTCACAACATCCCTTCCTCTTTAGCAATGGCGTTCAATCTTTCAGCCTCTTCTTCCCAATCGAACTTGTCGATAGAATTCCTTTTTTTAATGAGTTCATCAAATTTATCATCCCCGATCTTGTCGATCGTGAAGATACCGAATTCCACTGGGTTGTCGGTGAAGAACCGATGACATGAGGCGCACAGACAGAACGCATTATCCAAATCCGTTCGGGTCCATGAATATTTTCTAGAGATAATATGAGCGCACTGTAAAACATGGCTAGATCCACACCGCTCACACTCTCCACGCGATCTGATAATGAGGGCATGTAGTTTGGTGGCCTTTCCTTTGGCTCCCTTGCCATAGATGTTGCTCATTCATCGCACGCTTTCTAAGATTTTTTGTAACCTTAGTGCGCCTTTCTTTACGTCAAGGTTCTTAAGGGCTTCTTGGTTTTGCTGCGCTTCTTCCAACCTTGCGTCTGGGTCACTCAACTTTTCAAAGTGCTTAACCCAATCTATATACTTTTTGGCTATCCGACCGACCCCATATTCTTCTTTGAACCGAATGTATTCCGGAGACTTTGACATGACGAAGGGAATCCCGGCGGCGGCGTATTCAAGCGGCTTGATCCACGACTTGGCATGATTGAAAGGAGTATCCGTCAGTGGCGCTACTCCAATGTCGAACGGAAGCATTTTGGGAATTTTCGTAGGAGACACCATCGGGTAGATGTTGACCCGACTTTGTGGAACTTTAACTTCGTCCCAGAATGGAGGGTGCTGATGGGAATGTCCGGTGTGGTGAAAAGAAAATCGTTCTTCTTCTAAGGATGGGAAGACTTGGGCAAGGCAATCTAAATCCCCACTGCGATGTCCTGTTGATCCGTGCCAGCCGATAACTGTCATGCCGTTGTCGTGTTTCCGTTGAGGGAATGCATCAAAATCAACGTGATTTTCAAATAGCACAACATTCGGAGCGCGGAGTTTATTCCGTGCCTTCTCAACCAAAAATGGAGTAGAAGCAACAACCAAATCAGAGTTGGCGATCACCTGACGATAGATGTCTGTATTCTCGTCTTTGTTTTTCTTGGGGTCGATGTGCGGCTTGGCCAAATGGCGATCGTGGAGTCCCCAATACCAATCATCCAAGTCGTTAACGACGGACTGGCCGTTGCTTTGTGCGATCTTTATGTTCTCCGGTATGCCTGAAAGCATCCACCGCTGCATGTAGATGATCTCACAGTCAAGATGATGGTTGCCTTGCGGATCTGTAACTCCGAAGATACCTAAATCGTTTGAATAAACTAAAACGCCTACGGCGTGATCTGTGGTCAGATGAGAAAGATATTGACCGATGCGAATCCAGTGAGAGCCACCGGGGGTTGGGGTTCCGTTCTCTTCGACAACTGTATTCGACCAGTCGGCGGTAGCGAACCCAACTTTCATTATTAGAAGTCTTTAATCTTCTTATCCATGTCAACGAATCCCCATTCGCCGGAGACGGAAGACCATAAGGCTTTATCTATAGGTGTTGCTTCAAATTCATGATTAGACATCAGGCTCTGGTGTTCTTCGATTGCCTTTTTCAAGAATTCGGCAAGACTAAGGTCGTTTGCCTCATCCTCTCCGAGAGCAAGCAATTTTTCACATTCCGAAATTCGTTGCATGACGTAGAATCTAAACCGATTGATCTTTGTTTTCTTTTCGTCGGTTTCTATTTTGTAGTCGGTCACCATGTGACTGGGAAGATTTTCTGTAACCACCTTTTCGTTTTGAGTTAGTTCCCCTATCTGTTCATCAAGATTTTCTATCAGGCTAAGGAGAGCGACTTTCCAACGTTCGCGGTTCTCAGGAATTCTCAAAAGGTCGGATTTCTCAGGAGAGAGAACATTTTTTACATCCTCTGAAACGAGTCTTTCAAACGTATGGTTGTCCATAGTAAGTTCCTTTTCCATCACGACCATGCTGGACAAATGGGCTTATAGGCACACCAGTTACAAAGTGGGCCGGTTTTTGTGTTGAAGATGCCCGTTTTACAACCTTTGGCCACTCCATCCCATGTCTGGTCTATGAGTTTCAATACAACCTTTCGACGTTCTGGCGTGGGTTCGTACCGTTTGCGTTCTTTAAACTTGACATACATTATTTCAGCATTATCAACTTCAATGCCATTTAGTCTTTCAAGCATTTCAACATAAAGAATAATCTGAAATACTTTATCACCTTCATATTGTGGTTTAGAGACTTTCCCGCTTTTATAGTCGGTGACAGTTAAAGACCCATCTTCCTCTTCGGTCCACCTGTCAATAAAACCCACTAGTGGAACGTCGTTGATAGAGGCAGAGAATTGGTCCTCTATCCCACGGATTTTGACATCCGGAGGATGCTCCATGGCGAAAACATTCTCAACACACCACCAAGCGTTCCAACGAAAATCGTTAACAGACTTGATTCTGACATTGGCAGTTTCGTCTATAAACTTATTTTCCCACAGTTCTCTGGCAATTCTTCTTGCCTCAGGAAGTACCCGATCTTCGGGATTTAGTTTGTACAACTCTTCCAAGATCTCATGGACGAATGTCCCAAGAATCATGGCTTCCGTCGTTGGTTCCGGAATTTTGTCTATGCGAGAAAATCGAAACCTTAGAGGACATTGCTCATATGTAGTAATACTAGAAGCAGATAGGTGAGTGGGTAGTGCTAGTTCTGTCATTGCTCAGACCGTTTCTGCTTCTCCTTCTCTTTCTCTTTCTTTGCTCGTTGAACCTCAGCATCACGAGCCTTTTTCCATTCTCCAAGAGTGAGGGTGTCGTGTCGCATAGCGCTGATGTTGGCCATCAGAACGTTTCTTTTTCTTCCACATATTCGGCATCCATCATCAAACGAATAACCTCTACTTGACATTTGGCGAACAGGTCGGGATCCATGTGTCGGTTGGGCTTACTCTCACCCGGAACGTTCTCAGCGAACCATGTACGGAATAGGTCTTTCTTGGCATCGTCCAAAGATCGGAAGTTTTCAGCAAAAACCTGCCAATGATCTCCCTCTACTGGATAAGACTCTTCCAACTCCAACGTCAAGGCTTCTTCGCTTCGGGCCAAATGGAGAGCGATGCCCACTCCCTGACACGCCTTTTTGAAAGCATCCGATACGGCTGTTTTGAAGTCGTTGCCAAGATTCATGACCTCGCCGGACTTCATCATCTTGATCTTTGCCCCGCCGTATTGTTCCTTTGAACACATCTCGCCGTCGATCTTGGCAGTGACCCGCACATGGGCAACTACGTTGTCGTTGTATTTTGGCTCAACGTAACACTTCAAAACTTCATAGTTCCAGTTACCCGGACCTAGCACATTGTTCAACCGGGCAATGTATTCAGCCACCTTGACAAAATCGAACTGCTTGCCCCCAAGGGTGCGGGTTTCAATTAACGTTTCGTCAAATGGTTTGGCTAGTTGATCAGCCTGAGACTTTTCAGCCATTTTCCTTACTCCTGTAAATTAGGTTGGTTATGGGATCTAGAACTTCACAGTATTCGTCCACATCAATGCCAAGTTCTTTCAATGCTCCAACTCTCCAATAGGAGGCTGAGGCGTATTCAAGCAGTTCTATGATTTGTTCTTGTGGAGTTTTGAGAAGTTCCCCGGTATCCATGTCAATACTACGGTCATTGATTCTGCTAGCGACCAGTGCAGCAAGTGCTTTGTGGTCCCACTTCTTGCGCGGCTGGCCCGTCTTCGTCTCTAATGAAAACTGTTGATTCTCCATCGGGCTTCGGTCCCAATCCGAATCCAGCAAAAGGTCCGCAGCCTCCTTTTGTAACATGCTGACCATCTTCTTTGTTTCACCAAGTATGAAACCCAAAAAGATCAGCCGTATCTCCCGTTCGGGATCAGTGGCTCCTCGTTCATGGACGATGGCTTCATCAAGCCTGCTGAGGATTGCCTGTGTTTCTTCTTGAAGGCCCACGCTAGATCCCTCTCTGGATAGTAGATAGTAATATGAAAATACCATCTTTACGGTTCGGACGCAACGCCATCGCGCCAGACATTTTTAGCGAACACCTGTTCGATTCTGGGTTTTTATTATATTGGTTTTAGAAACTTTTACTTTATGACCAAATCAAATCGTTACTCTGGGAGCAGGAGGGCGAGAGTTCTTGGCCCTCCAAAGGGAGAACCAAGATTTACTCCGGTCACAGTCGGACTGTCGTAAATGGCACCTTGCGCTTTGAACAGAAGCGGTCGGTCAGCGGGCATCCACACTTCGTCCGATTTCGTTCTGGTAATGGTGCTGGTCGCTGCCGGACTCCACCACGAAGTGTAGTTCAGTGCCCCACCACGAGGCATGAAGATACCAGCCCCTCTAACGGGCGAACGACGCTGGTCGGGCGACGCCGGATGGCCGGAGCGCTGACCGTATCCCGGTTGACCGCGTGTGTCAAGGACTAGATGATGATGGAGACCCGTCCACGCTGGCGGTGGCCTAAACCGGCGACCTCATTGAAGCATCCAGAGGTGGCGTCAACTTGATCGTCGTGCCACGCTGATTCAGGGAACGTAGCCATTTCGTCTAGATAGTCGGAAATCCATGGACCACGCACTAGGCGGGCGTTGCCGTTGGCTACAGCCGCAGCGAAGGGGCGTGCCCGTGTGGTTTTGTCTCCGGTGGCCCGTATGCCCAAGAAGTCTGTTCCGGGGAGAACATAACGGGCGTATTGGTCGATCAGGTTTTTTCCGCTGCTTCCCGGTTCCATCTCCATTCTGATTGGAACGTGGGGTCCGTCCAATTCGGCAGTCTCTGCGATGAGGCGTTCTATCTTGTCGCCCTTGGCCCGGATTCTTTGAACGTCGATGATATAGAACACGCCTCCGTCAAATGCTCCAAGCACTCCGACCGTCCAGTCGGGGTCAGGGTTGACATGGGAGGGTTCGGTTGCTGCGAGATCCCAAAAGCGACACCATGTTGGATCTACAAAATTTGGCAGATCGGTCGGTTCGGTAACGATGAAATTTTCCCGGTCGAACAGGGATCCCGTGGACACCGCCCACCAGTCGCCGTTTTCCAACCGCTGGCGTTCAATCGGATCTATCTCTTGGAGCGCTCGCCGGTAGGACTCAGGGTCAATGCCGGGGTTGTCGTCTAGGAAACTGGGGACGAAGACACGGTCTTTGTTTTCCGGACCTTCCACGATGAATCGCTGTCTAACCCAGTTGGGTGCCGGGTTGGAGGCTGCCCTCATTCTGAGAGGAACCTGTGCCAACTCTCCGGTGTTGGGTTTACGCAGGCGAGAGAAAAGATAGCGGTAATCGAATTCACGGATTTCAGTGACCTCATCCATGCCTATGAATTGGAATTCACTGGACTTGTATCGAAGATAGTCATTTTGGTGATTTAAGTATCCAAACGTGATTCGTGCCCCGGATGGAAATGTGGCCACATAGGTTTGGCCATTCCAGCGGATTTCGTCATGTTCCTTGACCCAAGCAAGAAATCTATCCATTAGAGCGCCGGGAAGTGCAAGGTCAGCGTATGTTCGACGGAATAGGATGGCAGAGTAGTTAGGAACGTCAACGAATTGGAGGGCGGCCATTAATAGGGCGGATGATTTGCCCCCACCTGCGGCCCCACCAAATAGGGCTTCAAGGTGAGATGAGCGTAGAAATGTCTTTTGAGTTAGGGAAGGTGCTTCAGGACAGAACAACGGAGGTTTGGGTTGAAGGAACTCATAGATGTCTGACCAATCTGTCATTGTAGGTTACACTTTCGATAGCCGTATGCTCAAAATAATAATCCATGTGGGGAGTGAATGTGTTGGACTTTAGATCTATTTTCTCCCGATCTAATATTGCTCATCTGTGCATGTTATCTGCTGTCATACTATTAGGTGTAGGTCTCGGACAATTGAATATCGGATTAGGGCTTGCTTCAATGGGTTTTAGTCTTGGTGTTTATGGATATCTTCTAGGTGCTGAATAAATATGGTATGGAATTCGACTAATAAAGCGTTACAGGGCGATGGCAAGAAGTCCATTTCGATTGGCGCGCCGGTTGCCTACAACGCGGGCTTGGTTGGCAAGCCCTACTCCGACGGGTGGGATATTGAAAGGGCATACCGCGAAGGTCTAGCCAAGGTCACTTGGGTGTATCGGGCGATTGATGCTATTTCTAGTAATCAGGCTCGTTTGCCGATGATGTTTCTCAAGGACAATTCTCCGTTTGGGGAGAGGGTGCCGCGGGAAGAAGAGAACACAGATCTAGCGAAGTTGTTAAATCAGAATTCCAACGAGGGGGAAAGTGCGTTCGCATTTCGTTTTCGTGTTTCTGCTCAGTTGTTGATGAGTACGCGGGGCGTCTTTATTGAAATCGTTCGTGGTCGTGGCGGGGCACCGGTCGCGTTGCACATCCTTCCGCCGCAGAATACCGCTCCTATCCCAGATCAGAAGAAGTTTGTCGCAGCGTTTGAGGTTGAACTTCCGAATGGGAAGAAGCAGCGTTTGAATCCAAAGAATGTTATTTGGATTCGCCGTCCACATCCTTTGGATCCGTATCTGTCGATGACTCCAATGGAGTCGGCTGGTGTCGCTATAGAAACTGAAACATTAGCAAAGTTGTACAACAGGAACTTTTTGCTTAATGACGGTCGCCCCGGCGGCCTGCTTGTATTGAGAGGAATGATTGATGATGACGACAAGCAAGAACTCCAAGCGCGGTTTAGGGGGAATCTTTCTAGGACTGGTGGAATCGGTGTTATCTCATCCGATGATGGAGCAGATTTCGTTGACACGGCAGCAAGTCCACGAGAAGCGGCTTATGACTCGCTGCGACAAATAACAAAGGAAGAAATCCTTGCAGCGTTTGGAGTTCCAGAATCAGTAATCGGAAATGCTGCTGGTCGAACCTTTTCTAATGCGGCAGAAGAGGGCAGGGTCTTCTGGTCGGAAACCATGAATCCCCATTTGGAGTTACTTTCCAGAGGGTTGGATGTATTGGATGAAAATTTCTTTGTGACCTTCGATACTTCATCTGTTCCGGTTTTGGAATTGGCGAAACAAGAAAAGGAACGTCACTTTTTGGCCGAAGTCCAGCATGGTCTGATCACTCCTAATGAGTATCGTGAGATGACGGGCAAATTGAAGGTTGACGCCTATCTTGCCGATTCGATGTTGGCCAGTCCGAACTTGGCTCCGATTGGGAATACCGAAGAGCCAATGCCGAAGGAAGAAGCCTTGCCGCCGGGTGGTGCCGGTGGTGGAATGGAACCGGGCGCTCTTCCGCCGGGGGCTGCTCCTGAGGGGGCTGCTCCTGAGGGGGGCGCTCCTCCGATCCCAGAACCCAATGAGGTTACGCAGCCAGAATTGCAGCCGGGTGAGTTCCCATTACCCAAGGACGATTCGGAAGATATGGAAATCAAACATTTTGATTTTGCTGACGAATGGGAAACCAAGGCCGCTCAAGATGTGGACCGGTGGGAAGCAATTTTTAGTCGTGCGTTTGAACGTTACTTCCAACGTCAAGAGCGAGTAATTACAGAAAAAGTCTCTGGGGCTAAGGCCAAGCGTTTGTTGAGTTCTAGCGATCTGAAAATTGAAAATATTTTTGATAAGGATATTTGGAACAAGCAGTTGCGTGAAGACCTTGGCCCAGTAATCGAAGGAGCCATGTTGGAAGCGTCCGCCACGGCGTTAAGTCCGTCGGATGAAGAATTGGACACCAAAGACGATGACATCAGCGCGTATGTGGAGTCGCAGTTGGTTCGTGCCGAAAATGTTAATGAAACCACTAAGAAAGAATTGGCAGCAGCGATTTTGTTGGCCATGATGCTTTTGGGTGATGACGGTGATGATGCGCCGATTTCAGCAAAAGTTGCCTTGTTGGCCACAAGCATTGGTGCGGTGTTCGCTGCGTTGTTAACGAAAAGGCTTGTAACGATCTCAGAAGTTGAGAGCAATGGTGCTTATAACGCTGGTTTATATTTTGGTGGCCGACGGGCGGGAGCAATGACCAAAACTTGGATGACTCGCAAAGATGACAAAGTTCGTGCAGGTCATGCTTCTATTGAAAGTAAAACGGTCGATATCGGGGATAGTTTTAAAAGCGGGGTTACGCTGAGATTCCCCGGAGATCCGCTGGCTCCGCCACATCTGGTTATCAATTGTCGTTGTCTTCTCAAGTTGAGCGATTAATAGTTTACTGAAAGTAGTTTTAGTAAACCCTTCCTTGTCGTGGTTATTATCAGTTGTAGACTCGTGGGTAGTTGTCTACGCGAGGTATCAACATGGTTGCACTCACCTTCTCCGAAGAAGTTAACGATATAAAATTCAAGGCCCGTGCCGGACAGATTAATATTGATAAAGCACAGGGTATTGTTGAATGTTTTGTTGCCGCCATTGGGAATAAAGATTCAGTAGGCGACATCATTATTCCGGGCGCTTTTGACGGTTCTCTCAAACGTCGCAAGCCACGGGTGGTCTGGGGACACAACTGGAATGAGCCGATTGGCAAAGTTCTGGACATTATTGAAGTGCCGCCTCGTGACCGACGCCTTCCAGAGAAGATGAGGGCAGCAGGCGTGGGCGGACTCTACGCACGGGTTCAGTTCAATATGAACTCTCAACGCGGCAAAGAAGCCTTCGCTAACGTTTCATTCTTTGGAGAAGAGCAGGAATGGAGCATCGGCTACAAGACGATTGATGCCGACTATGACCCTCAGCACCAAGCCAATGTGCTGAAAGAGGTTGAGTTGTACGAGGTTTCTCCCGTACTCCACGGGGCGAATCAGTTGACTGGCACGCTGTCTGTAAAAGACAATGAGGAATCAGAGTGTGGACGAGATGGGGAATTGTGTGCCGTAAAAGATTTCGTGGTGACTGAGGAAAAGACTCTAGAAACAGAAACAGAAGTTACAGAGTTGAAGAAACTTCTTGAGAAGGCGATCAACACCGCCTTTGATCAAGAAGCAACTTTATGGGATTTCGATGACTCTAAAGCAGTTGTGACCAAGAACGATGAAGCATGGGTCATTTCATACACTTTCAATAAAGATGAGAATGAGTTTTTGTTTTCCCAGCCCAAGGCTGCTGTGTTGGAAACGTTTGTTCGGGTTTTGGATGAAGAGACCAAGGGCGCGGGTTGCGGATGCGGGTCGGGTGGCGGATGTGGTTGTGATGGAGCGAAGAGTGAGGGCGGCGAAATAGAAGAGAAGGCTGGCCGCAAGATTTCTTCCATGAATGTTACGAAGATCACTCAGGTTATTGACACGCTTCAGAGCATTGTTTCTGAAGTCATGCCTTCTGAGGGGCCACTTGAGCGTAAAGATCCAGAAGAGAAGGTGTTGATGTCCGGATCGTATGAAGAATTTTCTAAGACTCTTCCTTTGGAATGCAAAACGGAAGATGAAATTGCCGATGTTGTAGAGGCATTGGTCGGAGTTGGAGTGGCCGTGAGGTTTCCTACTCCCGAAGCGTTTGCTTCCGGTAATAAAACTTTAGAGGTTTTGTTGCCGGGGGATGAAGAAGCGAAAGTGAGCGTTGCCCTCGCTATGGGTAAGGCTTTGTCAAGTATCGAATGGTTAAGCACCGAGCCTGCCCAATAGGAGTCAAAAATGGCTGAAAACGAAGAAACCAACACAGATGAGACTGAAGAGAAGACTCTTGAGGATCAACTTGCTGCTCTAGAGGAGGTTGCAGCCTCTTTGGAGTCAGAGACAGAAACTAAGTCAGATCATTCTGTTGAAGAGTGTGAAGATGATGACTGCGAAGAGCATGGCACTGAGGAGGTTTCTGCTGAGGACGCCCCCGAAGAGGACGCCCCTGCTGAGGATGCTCCTGCTGAGGATGCCTCCGACGAAGATGCCCCAGAAGAGGACATGGAAGAGAAGGTTGCGGCAGCAGTCGAAGAAGTCCTTGCTGAAGGCGAACAAGAGGTGCAAGAGGTAGAAGAGAAAAGTGGAGAGGAACAGAGTGAAGCCGACGAAAAGGCTGTTACTCGTCAGCATCCTGTATCAACTGGCTACCCGTATGACCGGGTTGAAATGCAGCCGGGGGCACCTGAGTTCGATGAGGAGGAAGATGAAAAGAACGAGGTTCCTGCCAAGCGACGGGTAGTTGTGGTGGAAATGGATCCTTCAGAGATCACTGACGATATGAAGGCTTATGTCGTTGAGGTTGATGACGACGATCCCAAGGTGCATGTTCCGGGCGATGAAGAAGATTTGCCCCGTCCGCCGCCCCGTCCACCTATGCCCATGGCTGCACCCAAGCCACCTATGCCTATGGTTGCACCCAAGCCACCCATGCGGGCCGTACCTGCGGAGGCCGTACCTAGTGCGTCTCCAATGACCCCTGTTGGCGCAGGGACAGTGGCTCCTCCGTTTGTTCCTGATGACGAGGACGATGACGACGGGAAGGGCTTCGGCAAGAAACCGGGCAAGAACCGTCTCGCTCGTTTGATGGCTCTAGCCAATGGGGAAGATCCGGACGAAGAGGAGGACGATGACGAAAAGAACATGGTCCCGGCTCTTCCAATGGCTGTTCTTATTGGCAAAGAAGATGACGAACCCATGACAGTAATGGACGCTTTGGATTCAGATGCTTTGGAAAGTCGTTTGGCCCGATTGGATACAGACACCAAATCCTTGGAAGGTGGTGGCTTCCTATGCGCCATCGAACGCAAGATTCTTAAGGGCGATGTGTGCAACTTCTGTCGTGGTGGTTGCGTCAGCGAAAAGGGTCTTCCCGGTTTGCTAGAGGTAGAGGTTTCTGCTGAGACGGAGTTCGGCGGTCAGGTTGTCGATTCTGGCTATGCGCCCAAGGACGACATCTTTGTTCTTGACCTGAAAACCGATGACGGGATTGTGGAGGCGTATTACGCCGGGAACGGTTCTTCTTTGGGTTGGATCATGTTGGATCCAGAGGTTCAAGAGAAGTCTGCCGAAGGAAATGATCGTGTGATTGTTTCGTTCAATGAGGCCGAAGTGGAAGCCCTACGAAACATTGAGGGCAAGTCTCTTGGTGTGGACGTTGACATCTTCCAAGGTGAAGACGCTTACGTTGTCGAAATTGACGGTGCTGACGGAAAGTCATACGACGCATACGTCAGCGTTGACGGCAAGTTCCTTGGTTCGGACATGATCGAACTGACCGATGAGGAAGAAGACGAGATCAAGGCATTGCGCGATATGAAGGATTCCATCGAAGCGGAACTCCGTTTGAAGATGGCTCATATCAGTGAGGCTACGGAAGATCTAATCAACGACGGCATGGCAATGGCTGATGGTTCTTATCCAATTGTGAGCGGGGAAGATCTTGAAAACGCCATTAAGGCTTCGCTCAGGACTAAGTCTTCGGAGGTGAGGGATCACATCACCAAGAGGGCCGAAGAAATGGGGAAGGTTGAACTCCTCCCGACTGAGTGGTCAGAGAAGAAAACCGCTGAAGAAGCAGAGTTCACTGCTTCGCTGATGGAACTTCAGATGCTTGAAATGGAAACAGACGAAAAGCCATCGGAGTGATGTTCAGTGTTCGATCCCGATGAGGTGAAAGCCGTTGTAAGACTCAATGGGGACGGGACGATGACTCGTGTTGAGCGAGTTCCTTCTCCTGCTAGCAAAGACATCATGACTTTGCTTTTGATGACTTATCGGGAAATGCTAAATGACCCTGCATGTGCGCCATTGTTGAAACCAGTGATGGGACTAATACATGCAAGGGAAGAGATGATGACCCAACCTAATTCCTCTATGGAAGGTAATACCAATGGATAAGAAAAGTTATTTCGATCCCAATCTTGGGCGAATCGTAACGGTAGGAGAAGAGCCTGAGGCTCCTGCTCCTGCTCCGGAACCAGAACCTGAGGCTGAGGCCACGGGTGAACGGGCACGGACAGCGAAGGGTCATTATGTCAAAGACGACGAAAGCACCCCCAATGTGAACGAAGCGTATAAGGACGGAAAGACCCCCAAGAAAAAGAAGAAGAACACGAAAAACTAGTCACCTGTAGGGAGTGGAATGACTGAGATGACACTTGAGGTCAAGGCACCTCAAGACGTAATTGACATTTTCCCACAGGAACGGATCACTGGCGACATTCTTCGTGGCCGGGGGCCACGCCGTGGGAATTTAGAACACCTCATTAAATTCTGGCGTCCCATTATGCGGAAGCCGGGTGGATTTCGTCGTTGCATAATCATCTTGGCCAATCATCCTGAGTTGTATCCACTCAAACCTCTATGTGCTTGGCTCCATCATGAAACTACTGGCCAGTGGCCAAATGAGGGAAACCACCATGCAGGTGGAAAACTTGGACCTGTTTTGCGTGTGGCGAGACGGGTAATCCCCGGCAAGCGCAGGCGGCGGGGCAGAAAAAGCGACGATTGTGGTTTAGAAATCGCAAGTTGGCGTTTGTATCGTCGTTGGTCGCGGGAAATCAAAGGTGTTACGACTAGGCCGATTAACGGCGATCAGAATGCCGTTGAATATAAAGCAGCAAGGTTTATGGCTGGTACCAAGTCTGTGCCAGTACCGGGTTCGTTTGATTGGGACGAGAACCATTCCCCTCGCAGGCTTACAGTCCACGAAAAGGTCGGCTTGATCAGAAGTCATGGGCGGCTGGGTCGGACGTTGCAAAGTATGGCTTCGTTCTTCATTCCCGGCGATATGGGTAAATATCGTAATCCGGGCAGATCAGCGCTTTACGGCGCTCTGACTCCCGGTGGGGGCGGCGGTCGTGGTGGTGGGTTGGGTGCCGGTTTGCCTAGTATCAGCGGTTCGGCGTTGCGTTGTCCCTCTGGATATTTGAATGGTGGCCGCTTTGCCGATCCGAAGTTGAGCAATTGTGGTGGCCTTATTCTTGATGCCCCCGGAAAGGGGCCGGGAGCCATCACCGCTGTTGACAGAGACAAAATGAAACGGCGGTTCCAACGAGGAGATGACCTCCCTTCTGTGGCTAGGGATGTGGTTTCAAAGGCACCCAAGGGTGACCCGTTTGCTGTTGTTCGTGAGGCAGCGACAAAACCAAAGTCGAAGCCAGACATACGAAGGCGAGACAGCGCCGTCAAAGATGTGGCTGAATACGCTAAGAAAAATCCGAATACAACTCGTGTTGTCCGCAGGGACGGTGTTGTTTATGAACCACGGGTCGGGCCGGAAGAATTGATCAAGATCAAAGATCATGACGCCTTTAAGGATGCGGCATGGGTGACATCGAAAATTCCACGAAGTGGGGGAATGGCCGGAGATGAAGTACGGCTGCTAACTAAGGGTGTCAAGTCGGTTAATTATGTTTTCCCTGAGGGAACCGTGAAGGTTGAGCGTCAGGGAGAAATTCCTGCCGCAATCGGAGCAAAGATGCGGACCCGGTGGGCTGCGATCAGCAGGGATCCAGAGGTAAAAGTCAATCCAACGCTTTCTTTGGAGAGGTGGGTTACAGAGTTTAAAAACGAAGTACAAGTTACCTATTCAGGGAAAATCAAAAACGGTAACGAAAGAATCGTTGTTTATGATTCAGTCGGGATGCGGAAGATCGTTCCACGGTGGGTGTTCCAGTTGTACCTGTCGGAACGGGCACCACGACGCAAGGGTGGCAAAAAGCCTCATTATCTGGCTAAACCCCAAATTGAGGAACGTGGCCGGAGACCGGAAGGGAAGAGCCTTCGGCCTGAAAGGAACCCTTACGTTGCTTCGTTTGTTCAGCAAAAGGCGCTCGCCAAGTATGTGAGTCCTTTGCCTGTTCGCAGTTGGAGTGTTTCTCAGATTCGTATTAGTCATACAGCAGGACTGAATAAAGATTCCCTCATAGAGATGAAGGCGGCTTTATTCAATCGTGCTGCTGAAAGTTCTGATATTTCTATGAAGGTTTTTGGCCGTCGTCGGCGGCGAGGTCTAGGCAGGATTTCTTCTTTTGCCCGTCGGATGCCGAAGGTTGTTCCGTATGACCGACATGCCCGTGACGGCGACAACGATGGGATCGTTCAGGAGGGGACGATATGGGAACGTCCAGCGGGTGCCGTGTTCAGGGGTATTGCTCAGGGTGCAAGGCGTTTAGTCAGTTCCGGAATTCTTGAAAATGATCGTGGTCATCGGATTGATTACAAGCCGGGAGACCATGAACGTTCTCCTTTGCGACAAATGTCTCGTCGGCAGGTTCGTCGGGCTGGTCGGGTGGATCGTATCGCCGTCGGGCAGGAGGGTCGTATTGGTGAACGAGATCGTCGTCTTATTGCTGAAGGTGAAGCGGTTGACAGGGGCGAAGTAGACGAGTCGGTTGATCGTGTTCGTCGGCGTGTTCTTCGTGCCATGGGTAGTCCTGAGAGGCGTCGCCGTCGGGCAGGGAGACAAAGGGAACGGGCTGATAGGGATGTTGCCCGCGCCCAGTCGGACATAGAGCGTGCCGGTGAATTGCGTCGTCTTCGTGAAGAGCGTGACGCTTTTGACAGAGAAGTGGCGGAGTTGGATGAACGTCATCGGGAGGAACGGGAAGGTTTGATGGAGAGAGATCCCCGTCAACGTGATCGTCGCCAAAGGCGAAGGGGAGAGCCGGAAGCCGAAGAAGAAGAAGCGGAACCGGCTAGAGATAGAACAGGCCCGTTGGAACGATTCGCTAGGGGTCGGGAGGGGGCGATCCGAAGGCGAGACGAGCGTGAGGGCGCTGAGGTTGATTTTTCAGAACGTGATCGCCGTCGGGAAGAGCGGCGCGAGCGTAGGGCTGCCCGCTTGGATCGTTTTGCTGAGGGTCAGGATGAGGCGATTGCGGATCGTGATCGGGCAGAACAGGCAGCGGTTGACCGGGAAGAGGTCGATGGAATTATCAACAGGATAACTCGTCCATTGCGCCGACTTTTTGAGGAGCGGGGGTTCAACGAACGGCGCGAAGAGGACGATGAAGAGGTTAGGGAAAGAACAGGACACTCTGTTGGAGAACACATAAATGCTTTGGAGGGTAGGGATGCAACGATTTTGGATCCGACTCCGGAAGAGGAAGCAAGGGATGTTCAGGATCTGATTGAGGCGGTTCGTGTCCAAGAGGACGGCAGCCTGCCGGATGATCGTTCTCTACGGAATGTAGGCAATCGTTTCCCACAGCGTGGTCTGCCGGAACGGGCATTTTGGCGCGACGATGACTATGAGCCGGGTGGCGGTCGTGATGCCGTGGAGCAGAGGGAACACCACGAACGTCGTTTTGGTCGTTACTTCGATGAGGACGGGAACATCAACGATCGTGGTCAATTGGTCAACAGGTTGTTGGAAAAGCAGAGGGAGGGGGCTGACGAAAAGGACGATCGCCTGTCGGTGGAGCAAATTCACGAACTAGGGGAAAGGATCCATGCCCCTATGCCCGCAGATTTGGATCCCGAGAAAATTCGTGCCCGATCCGCTGATCAGGCAACTGTGGTCGCCGCAGCGGAAGACTTGATTGCTCGTGAAGAGTGGGATGATGACATGCGTGAAGAA
>Ga0206681_10000143_pt1 | contig 43710 bp, 45 predicted proteins | sample M150012015metaG_FD_161048 | JGI IMG/M metagenome (GOLD analysis project Ga0206681, IMG submission 161048) | Ammonia-oxidizing marine archaeal communities from Monterey Bay, California, United States - M1 500m 12015 | ecosystem: Environmental > Aquatic > Marine > Intertidal zone | place: USA... | reverse complement strand
TGTCGTTACCCGAAGAGAACGGAATCCAATTCACCGGAACACCCAACACGTCGTCGTAAGTCAACTCGAGTTGCGCTACCTGGTTAGCCGTTGGCCACTCCAAAAAGTAAGCCACATTCAACTCGTCTGGTGTAGCGAAAGCTGCTTGAGGGTTGGCGTTACCAAACCCACCAGATGTCACACCAGCCAAGAACGAAGTGTTAACAAAAGCGTTGTAACTATCCAACGCTTCATCAATTTCGCCTTGCGCTAAGAAGAAGTCCATTTGCTCCTTCATGGCTGTTTGAACAGTGCCACCAAGCCATGCATCAGAGAGCTGCGTGGCCGCATCGGGGAAACTAAAGGCATCAAGCAAATCGTTTGACCCAGCAAGTTCCATACCAGCAGCTTCAGCAATGATTGCTTCTTGCGCACCACGATCAGCGGCGTAAGCAGCGTTAGCGTTTTCGGTTACCTGCAAGAAAGTAGTTACGACATCTGCGTGGTCCGCACCGAAAGATTTCGGAATAGAGATCACATCGAAGACGCGAATACCAAGCGCTTCTTGTTCAGAACCGGTCATAACCAAGTTGCCGCCTGCGGCAAGCATGTTGCCCAAAGCGCCACCAAAGGCACAAGACATAGCGACATCACCGTTTTCGAATGCAGCAACCGCAGCGGGGCCACCTTCGGACGGAATCAAACTCACGCTGTCGAGGTCGACGCCTAAGTGCTCCAACATTTTGAGCAACTTAAAGTGGGTGACGTTACCGATAGGTGTGTAAATGCTTTGCCCGTTTAGTGAGGTGGCAGCGTTTTCTGCCGTCACGTTGTAGTCGGGGTGAGCAACACAGTTATCAGCGTCAGCGTAAGCCACTGCGATGCCGACAATCTCGTGTTCCGCTCCAGCGGTTACGTAGTTCGCAAACGGGGTCAAACCCTGTGAGTAAGAGATATCAATATCTCCGGACTCCATAGCCAAAGCCATGTCGTTACCCGAAGAGAACGGAATCCAATTCACCGGAACACCCAACACGTCGTCGTAAGTCAACTCGAGTTGCGCTACCTGGTTAGCCGTTGGCCACTCCAAAAAGTAAGCCACATTCAACTCGTCAAGACCACCGGTGTCGGGAGCCGCAGTGGCCGCAGTCGTATCAGGAGCAGCATCTCCGCCCTCATTGTCGCTGCCGCATGCGCTAGCAACAACAGTAAAAGCCAGCATGATTGCCAGCAATTTCCTCATGTGTTTCATTTTTTCCCCTCTCATGGGATTGTTGCTCAGACCGTTCCCGGTCAGAGATTTTTATTTATTGGCCTGAAGCCAAGTAGTGGTTTGGGTAAGAACTCGATCGGTGCGTTCCACTAAGTCGTCGATGACCGTTTGGTCGGCGATGAGCGGTGGGGAGATGGTGAGACCGGTGTAGCCCCGGTCGTCCGGACGAATGGTAATGCGTTCTTGTTTTACCAAGCCGCCCAACACGCCGCCTTGCAAACCGGCGGCTTGGGTTTCACTGAGTTCTTGGCCGTTTTCTCCATCTGCGCAAAGTTCAATGGCATAGAAGTAACCGGCACCGCGGACTTCCTTGACGCAAGAATGCTGGTTGGCCAACGCTTGAAGTTTGTTGTTGAACATGCCTTCGTTGGCCAGAACATGGTCAAAGAGGCCCTCGTCGCGCATGGCCGCCATGTTAGCTACCGCCACTGCGGTGGCTACCGGATGCCCGCCAAAAGTAGACCCGTGCATGTAAATAGCCTGGGGTGAGTCGTAAATAGTGTTTATAAGTTCTTCGCGGATCACTACCCCACCAAGTGGTTGGTAAGCCGAGGTGACCCCTTTGGCGAAGGTGATCATGTCAGGGACAACCCCCAGGCGTTCGCTGGCAAACCAGTGGCCAAAGCGCCCGAAAGCGCAGATGACCTCGTCGGCCACCAACAACACGCCGTACTTATCGCAAATGCGGCGGAGTTCTTGCCAATATCCGTCAGGTGGAACCAGGGCACCTCCACCGTTTTGAATGGGTTCGGCAATAACCATTGAAACCGATTCTGGGCCCTCGTTTAAAATTGCTTCTTCGATGGCTTGCACACAAGAGAGGGCTGCGGGGGCGGTGCCTTCTGGGGAGTCACACTGGTTGGTGTTGATCACATGGTGTACCCCTTCCCACAAGTTGGGGAGGAATGGGGCACGAAACTTTGGGATAGCGGTGACGGAAAGCGCACCAAGCGTGGTCCCGTGGTAGGCCCAGTTGCGAGCAATGACCTTGTATCGACCTTCGTCGCCGTTGGCCAGATGGTAGTTGCGGGCGAACTTGATGGCAGATTCCACGGCCTCGGAACCAGAGTTCACGAAGAAAACTTCAGAGAGGTCACCGGGAGCAAAGTCGGCAATCATGGAGGCGGCTTCGATGGCTGGCGGGTGGGCTGACCCCCAGTTGGTAGCGAAAGCAAGTTTGTCCATTTGTTTGGCCGCCGCCGCAGTTAGGTCGGGCCGGCCGTGGCCAATGTTTACGCAAAAAAGGCCTGCTAAACCGTCGAGGTACTGGTTGCCGTCGGTGTCCCAGAGGTAGCAGCCCTCACCTCGATCAAAAACAGGCAGCCCTTCGTTACGCCACGCCGTACCTTTGGTGAAGTGCGGAACCAAATTTTTTTGAGCTTGTTCTCGTTGGGTATTCACAAAACTTCCTTGTTGATCTATGCTGCGCGCATCGTTTTGATTTAGAACGTGACCCCGGTCACTGCGTTATAGAGAGTAACATAGTTGATATTCTCTCTAACCACAAGGGCTAATATTCTCACGAGATCATGAGGCACTAACTTGACAAAAGAACTTCCACAACAAGCACAAGTAGTAATCATCGGCGGCGGCATCGTGGGGGCCAGCATCGCCTACCACCTCACCGAATTAGGTTGGAACGATGTGCTCCTTTTAGAACGCCACACCCTGACCAGCGGCACCACCTGGCACGCCGCCGGGTTAGTGGGCCAACTTCGAGCCACCCACAACATGACCCGCTTGTCTGCATACAGCGCCGACCTTTACCACCGCCTCGAACACGAAATGGGTTATCCCACCGGTTTCAAAAAAGTCGGCTCAGTCAGCGTGGCCGACAACGCCGAACGCATGGAAGAACTGGTACGCGGCGCCGGCATGGCCCGCTGTTTCGACGTCGACGTTGAGGTCATCAACAACGAACAACTCGTTGAACGTTGGCCACTCATCAATCCAGAAGGAATCGTCGGTGGAGTATGGGTTCCCGGCGACGGGCAAGCCTCACCGGTCGACACCACCATGGCCTTAGCGGCCGCCGCCAAAGCCGGCGGAGCCACCATTAGAGAAGGCGTGTCGGTTTCTCATATTCGCACCAAAGACGGGCGAGCCATTGGTGTAGAAACCGACCAAGGACCCATAGACGCCGAATACGTCGTGACGGCGGCCGGCATGTGGTCGCATCAACTCGGACGAGACGCCGGGGTCAACATTCCTCTCCACGCTTGTGAACACTTTTACTTAGTCACCGAGCCAATCCCCGACCTTCCCTCTGGGCTCCCCACACTGCGAGACACCGACAACTGCATTTACGTAAAAGAAGACGCCGGCCGTCTGCTCATTGGCGCATTCGAACCAGTAGCGAAACCCTTTGGCGAACACGGGCTCCCCACAGACCGGCCCTTCATGCAACTCGACGAAGACTGGGACCACCTCGCCCCGGTCTACGAACGAGCCTGTGAACGAGTGCCAATATTATCCGACATCGGTATTCGCTTATTTTTTAACGGTCCCGAAGCTTTTACCCCCGACGACCGCTATCTCTTAGGAGCCACCCCAGAACTCGAAAACCATTTCGTGGCCACCGGTTTTAATTCCGTAGGTATTCAATCCGCAGGAGGGGCCGGAAAAGTCCTCGCCGAATGGATGGTTAACGGGCGACCCCCCATGGACCTCTGGGACGTAGACATTCGCCGCGCCCAACCCTTCCAAACCAACCGGCGCTACCTACGGGATCGTTCCGTCGAAGCACTTGGCTTGCTTTACGCCATGCACTGGCCATTCCGCCAAGTAGAAACCGCTCGCGGGGTGCGCAAGTCTCCTTTCTTTGATCGACTCAACGCCTTAGGTGCTTGCCACGGTGAAGCCGGTGGATGGGAGCGCCCCAACTGGTTTGCTCCGGCCGGGGTTGAACCAGAATACCAATACACCTACGGGCGACAAAACTGGTTCGAACATTCAGCAGCCGAACACCGAGCCTGTCGAGAAGGCGCCGCCCTGTTCGACCAAACCTCACTGGCCAAACTGTTGGTCCAAGGGCCCGATGCCGCCCGCCTGCTTAACCATCTTTCCTCAGCCGACATAGATGTTGAACCCGGCACCTCGGTGTACACCACCTGGTTAAACGAAAAAGGCGGCATCGAAGCCGACCTCACCGTTAACCGGTTAAGCGACGACAAGTTCCTGGTAGTCACCGCTTTTTCTACCCAAGGAAAAGACGCCGACTGGATAACCCGGCACGCCGGCCCAGATGCCCGAGTCACCGTCACCGACGTCACCTCAGCCTGGTCGGTTTTGGGAATCTTTGGCCCCCAAGCCCGCAACATCGTGGCCCCCCTCACCGACGCTGACCTCTCCAACGAAGCATTCCCTTTTGGCACCCTGCAAGAAATCGACTTGGGCTACGCCCGAGCCATCGCCGTGCGCCGCACCTACATGGGTGAATTAGGTTGGGAGTTTTACTTACCCACCGAGTTCTCTTTGGGAGCATTTGACCACCTTTGGGAATCTGGCCAACCCAACGGCCTGGTGCTCGCCGGCTACCACGCCATGAACTCACTACGCATGGAAAAGGCCTACCGCCACTGGGGTGACGACATCGCCGACGAAGACACCCCGCTAGAAGCCGGCCTCTCTTGGGGAGTTAACTGGGACAAACCCCACGGCTTCTTAGGACGAGAGGCGTTGCTGGCTCAAAAAGAAACTGGAGTCACCCGGCGCTTAGTGCAGTTTCGTCTAGACGACCCCGAACCATTGCTCTACCACAACGAACCCGTTTACAAAGACGGGGTTCTGGCCGGGCGTATTACCTCCGGTATGTATGGCCATACCGTGGGAGCCGCCCTCGGCATGGCTTACATAAACCACCCCATCGACATGGCACGTTCTGAAGTCATCAACGGGGTATTCGAAATTGAAGTCAACGGGCAACGCATCTCCGCAACTCCGTCTTACCGAGCATTTTACGACCCCGACAGCAACCAGGTAAAGCTTTAAGCCTCAGACTGCGGAGGCCTTAACGTCTTTTCTATAAGTTGCGCCAAGGTTGCTTGTTCTTCTGCGGTAAGCGCACCATAAACCGTTTTTTCGACATCTTGCTGCGCGGTGTAAGCCTCCACAGTGGCCGTGCGACCGGGTGGGGTCAAAGCCAACACAATTGCTCGACCATCTACTTCATGAGGAGTCCGAGTCACCAAATTTTCTCGCTCCAAAGTATTTACGGCACTCGACACTGAGGCCCGTGATAAACCAGAGAGATGCGCCACCCGGTAAGCCTCTAAATCACCACAAACCCACAGAGTAAACAAAATACGAAACCCCGCCCACGTTAACCCTGCCGGGCGATGCACCTCAGACTCCACATGACGCACAAAACGAGTAGCGGCACGAGACAAAGCAAACGACAAACGAAAAAGTTCTAAATCAGCGTGAGGGATTTCAGTCGCTACCCGCTCAACAGCCCGTTCGGTAAACCCTAACGCTTCAGACACTTCAGGATCAGAATCCATAACTCAGTCGGAGGTTGCGGCGGCCAAACCCTCTTCGTCGCCCAAGTAAGCAGCAATTACTGCGGGGTCTTTCTGCACCACCTCTGGCGTACCTTCAGAGATTTTCTGGCCGAAGTCCAAGACCATAAGGCGGTCGGCTATATCCATGACCAAACCCATGTCGTGCTCAACCAAAATCATTGCGATGCCGAGTTCTTGGCGTATATCCATAATGAAGCGAGCCATGTCTTCGGTTTCTTCAAGGTTCATGCCAGCTACCGGCTCATCAAGCAATAGCAACTCAGGGTCCATGGCCAAAGCGCGGCCTAACTCCACTCGTTTTTGAAAACCGTAGGGCAACAAAGCCACCGGGTGTTTACGCCATTGTTCGATCTCTAAAAAGTCAATAATGTTTTCCACCGCCAAACGGTGCTCCATCTCTTCTTTTTTAGCCGGGCCAAACCACAAGGCGCCCGCCAACCAAGAACGCTCCATACGAATATGGCGCCCCAATAGAAGGTTCTCGATCACCGTCATATGAGGAAACAATTCAATGTTTTGAAAAGTGCGCGCCACCCCTAAAGCAGCGACCGCATCGGGCCGTTGGCCCATAATGCTTTCACCCTTCCAGCGAATATCGCCTTCCTGTGGACGATACACCTGGCTGATGGTGTTGAAAATAGAAGTTTTTCCGGCGCCATTTGGACCAATGATGGCAAACAGCTCGCCGGCGCCGACTTCGAACGACACGTTGGTGATGGCTTTAACGCCTTTGAAAGAAAGGCTGATGTCATCAACCTTGAGCAGCGGTTCACTCATGACAACCACCTTTTACGTCGCTTGTAATGTTTTACATCTCTGAAAGATTTTCGCTCAGAGCCCTCGCCGTGCAAGCCGAGATAAAACTCTCGCACATCTTCGTCGCCTAAAAGTTTGCTGGCTTCGCCATCCATCACTACCTTGCCGGTTTCCATGATGTAACCGTAGTTAGCAATAGAAAGCGCCATGTTGGCGTTTTGTTCAATAAGTAAAATACTGGTTCCCGCTTTGTTAATTTCAACAATGATGTCACGTATTTGAGCCACCAACTTGGGCGCCAAACCTAAAGAAGGTTCGTCAAGAATAAGAAGTTTTGGGTCGGCCATAAGAGCTCGCCCAATAGCCAGCATTTGTTGTTCACCGCCCGAAAGGTACCCTGCGGTGGCTTTATGCCGTTCAGCCAAAATAGGGAACATGGTCATAACTCGGTCATAAGCATCTTTGACCGCTTGCTTATTTTTGTTCGTTATCGAACCAGTTACCAGGTTTTCATCAACGGTAAGTTCGGCAAAAACTCGGCGCCCTTCAAGGACCTGGCTGATACCGCCACGCACAATGGAAGAAGCCTCATTGTCGTGGATTTCTTGGCCATTAAAGGTGACCGAACCTTTGGTGATTTTGCCATCTTGAATATCTAAGAGACCAGTGATGGCTCGAGTGGTGGTTGTTTTACCGGCACCGTTACCGCCCAGAAGAGCTACGATTTGACCATCGGGGACCTCAATAGAGAGGCCGCGCAACACGAGGATGACCTCGTTGTAAACCACTTCAAGGTTTGCTATTTCGAGCATTTGGTTCCTGAATTAATAGTGAGTAAGAAAATGGTGTGAGGGGCGGCCAGCGAACTGGCCGCCCCAAAAACCATCAATTATTTATTCTGATTTAAAGCAAGCGCCGTCATAAACATGAGCAGCGGTCACATCCGAAAGGATCGGACCATCATTCATCAATACCGAACCGGTGCTTCCGCCGCCAGCCACGGTGGCTTCAGCATCAAACAGGTCGGCTTGAATGTCAAACATGTAAGACTCACGCACGATGTTTTCATTAGGGGTACCGCTGTAACTTTGATTAGCGGCAAGACCCTGATAATCAATATCAGTGCTGTTGGCGGCTGCAATTACGCCAGCCCGAGTCAAATCGCCGGCGGCAGCAGCTGCCTCGAGGATCTGATGGGTGGCCATAGCGGCAGTCCAACCAGTGGTGTAAACATCTGACAATGGCTTGTCCGGAATGCGTGCTTGCAATTCAGCAACCATGTTTGTCATTCCTTCTGAGTCGCCTGCGTTCCAGGTCAGGTAGTAGCCCGACTGGTAGTAGTAGGCATCCAAGGAAGGAGCCAAGCCGGTAGCCAACAACATGTAGTTGTAGGTTGGCAAGCTTCCTGACCAAACGGCTTCAAAGCCTTGAGCGACAGCCCCACCGAAGACCTCGGCGAAGACCGAAGGGCTCGCAGTGATCCACACGAAGTTGGCACCTGAATCAACCAAACCAGAAATAACTGGTGTTTGGTCGGCTCCGGGAACCACTTGGGCTTCAGCGTCATAGACGATTTCGATGCCCAATGCTTCGGCAGCTATTTTGGCGCCAGCGGCCGCATCTTGACCATATTCACCTGGGTAGGTGAGGATGGCCAATTTGGCGTCGCCTTCAACCACGTTGCTGGCTAAGTAGTCAACAGCGTTAATGGCTTCGTAGCAGTAGTTGGTACCTGACTCAAAGATGTTTTGACCAAAGTCGGGATCTGGCCAACCGGAGTACCAAGACAGTGGGATGATTCCCAAACCGTCACTAACAGCATCTTCAGCAATTGCTGAAGTGTGTGGTGAACCAGTTGACTGAGAAATAAAGACAACACCGTTGTCTTCATCTTTCATGATTTCGTACTTCTCTAAGTGAGTGGGCACGTCGTAGCCGGTGTCTTCAACAAGAAGTTCAACCTGGCGTCCGGCAATACCACCGTTTTCGTTCACCATGTCCCAGTAGGCCTGTTGGGCATCCATAATTTGGATAACCAACGGCGCAAAGACACCACTTAAGTCAGCAAGAGCACCAACACGAATGGTGTCTTCAGTGACCCCATAATCGTAAATGATGTCTGCAACAACCTCCGGAGCAACTTCCGTAGTTGCCGGCGCAGCAGTAGTTGCCGGCGCAGCAGTAGTTGCTGTTGGCGCAGCAGTAGTTGCCGGCGCAGCAGTAGTTGCTGTTGGCGTTTCTTCGTCACTACCGCAAGCGGTAGCGATAACCGTGAAGGCCAGCATGATTGCTAGCAACTTCCTCACGTTTTTCATTTTTTTCCCCTCTCATTGGGAGTATTGCTCAGGCCCGAAAGCCAGAGTTCTTGTTTGCGGCAGATCAGTAACTGAACGGCCAGCCTTTCCAATAATTACGAATCTTTATCCAAATGCCATAAAGCCCGAGCGGCTCAAACAACATGAAGACCACGATAAGTAGACCATAAATAACCTCATCTAGTGCGCTGGCCGGCAAGGGGTAACCCAATGCTGATTCGCTTAAGGTAATAAAACCAAAGTCGCCGTTTTCTACAGAAATAAGGCCATCCCAAAGAGCAGCAAAGGTCCCTTCGCCTTCCGCTTGGCGACTGGCCCATTTCACTACTTCTTCAACCAAGCGATGCGACATAACCACAAAGAACGTGCCGTAAAGCACCCCAGAAACCCGGCCCATGCCACCAATTAACAAAATGGCCACAAACTCAACCGAAAGAATCAAGTCCCAAAACTCGGGTGGCATCTGTCCCACCATGGAAGCCAATAGTGCCCCGGCTACGCCGGCATAAAACGATGAGATAGCAAAAGCGATGGTCTTGTATTTAGCCTCGGGCACGCCCATGATTTCGGCAGCCACGTCACGGTCTCGAATAGCGGCCAACGCCCGGCCGGTACGAGTACGCCCAATGTTGGCCGCTGCTAAAGCAAACAGCACTGTTAAACCCAACAACAAAAGATACGTTTTTTGGTTGCGGCTTATATCAAACCAAAACCAATGCCCTTTATCAGAAAAATCAATAAGGGGGGTTTCTTCTTTCCAAATACGGAACTGCAGTTTGGGCCACTTACGCCCCAAAGACCCTGGTCCGGCAATTTCAGTAAAAATACGCGACAGATGCAAGCCGATGAAGACCAGGCCGAGCGTCACGATAGCCAAATAAAGACCACGGACTCGTACCGCAGCCGGAGCCACCAGAATACCTACCCCAGCGGCGACAGCCCCAGCGGCCGGAAGCCACAGCCACATGGGAAGACCCCAACCCCAAAGAGAAGACGTGTTAGCCCCGCCCATAAGTACTGCGGTGTAAGCCCCAACCCCCATGAAAAATCCGTGGCCCAGAGAAACTTGACCCGCCACCCCGGAAAGAATATTTAAACCCAAAGCCGAGATACAAAAAATCAGCATGCGATTCACTACCCGAAGCCAGGTGTTGTCCCCAAGAAAGCGAACAAAAGGAATCTTGTCAATTATCGGCAAATCGAAAGGCATGAGTACCAGCACCACAAGAAACAACACGATGGCCACTTTTTGCGTACGGGTGGAAAAAAGTTGCGTCTCGCCCTGATAGGAGGTGTAAAGATTCGGGCGGCCTTTCATACGCGGCGCACCTCCTCAGTACCAAACAAGCCGTACGGCTTAATAAGCAAAGCAATAAGCATCACCACGTAGGGCACAACTTGTTGATAGCCGACTCCTAAAACCCCCACATAGCCAGAAAGGTACTGACCAGCGAAGATTTCCATAAAACCAATCAGCAAACCACCCACCAGGGCCCCAATGACTGAATCCAAACCGCCCACAATCACCGCAGGGAGGGCACGGAAAGCAAAGAACGCTCCTTCACGGCTGGCCGTACCGGCCGCCGCCCAAGGGGACATAGAAGAAAAAATCCCTGCCATGGCAGCCAAAGCCGCACCAGCAGCCCAAGCAATAGCAAAAATGCGTCCCACGTTAATGCCCTGCGCTAAAGCTGCTTCTTGATCAAAAGCGGTGGCGCGCATAGCCACCCCAGTGCGGGTTTTAAGAAAACGCCAAGTAATAAGGAAAACAATTGTTGTGGCCACAATGGCCGAAATGTATGACCAAGAGACTACGGCCTCACCGATTTTGAAGGTTTGGATTCCCCACGGAACCCCCAAGATACGAGGTGTCAGGCTCACCGCATCAGAAGCCACCACACGAATCGCTACCTCTAACCCAAGGGTGATGACTGCCATAGAGAAAATCGGTTCGCCAATCATGGGCCGAATAGCCAATCGTTCAATAATCAAACCAAATACTGCGGTAGCGGCCATAGCCAGCAGCAACGCAATAACCCAGTGCATGTAATTGGGGCCCGGCAACCATCGGCCCGGGACATCCCAGTCAATGAAAATAATGGACAAGAACCAGGTTCCAGTCAAGGCGATTGCCCCTTGGGCAAAGTTTACTGTTTGGGTGGCTTTGAAGATAAGTACAAAGCCCAAAGCCAACATGGCGTAAAGCGAGCCTAAGGCCATGGCCTTAAAAAATGTCTGCACAAAGGTATCTACAGTAGAAAGAGCAAACAGCATCGGTAAAGAACTCATTGATACATCGATTCCACTAAATCGCCAAACATGTCGGTCATGGCCGACCGCTTAATTTTTTGAGTGGCCGTCAACTCGCCGTCCTCGTGGTCTAGTTCTTTAGGAATCATACGAAACTTTCGGATGCTCTCTACTCGGGCAAATTTTTCATTGGTTTCATTTACTATCTCTTGAATTAACTCCAGCACTTCAGGTTTTTCTGAAAGATCCCGGTAGGTGGTGTACGGAATGTTCTTCCGCAACGCCCAGTTGCCCACCGTGTCTAACTCAATGCCGATAAGTGCGGAAAGAAACTTGCGGCCATCACCAATAACCATGGCTTCTTTAACGTAGATAGAAGCCTTAAGGCTGTTTTCAATTTCTGAAGGCGAAATGTTTTTTCCGCCCGAAGTAATAATGATGTGTTTAATACGATCAACGATGCGTATGTGGGTTCCATCTACCCACTCGCCAACATCGCCGGTCATAAGCCAACCATCTTCGGTAAAAGTGCCGGCGGTTTGTTCTGGTTTATTCCAGTAGCCAACAAAAACTGCAGGATGTTTAGTTTGGATTTCACCGGTTTCTTCATCAATGCGAAAACCAATATCGTTATACGGTTCACCCACCGTGCCCAGCTTGGCTCGGCCAGGCACATTCGTAGTGGCCACCGCTGAGTTTTCAGTCATGCCATAGAGCTCATATACCGGCACCCCGATGCCAATAAAAAACTCCAATACTTCAGGAGCAATGGGCGCCGCACCAGAACCGGCATGCCAACACCGACGCAGACCAATACGTTCCAACATGGGGCGAAAAATTAGTGGGTAGCCAAGAAGGTTCAGCAACCAACTTTTCATGGTGTGGCTTCCGCCGTTAGCTACTTTTTCTTTGCCAATGACTTCCGCCAGTTTTAGGCCGAACTTCAGCCAAGCGCGTTTAAAAGGCGAAGCGTCGGAGGCTCGAATGAGCACCCCAGCGTGAAGTTTTTCCCAAATGCGCGGGACGGCAAAGAAAAGCGAAGGTTGAATCTCTCGCAAGTTAAGGGTCACTGTTTCGATGGATTCAGCGAAATTTAAAGTAACCCCCACTCCCACCATGTGCCAGGTAGAGAAAATTCGTTCTGCTACGTGACAAAGTGGTAAATAGGTAAGCACTGAATCTTTATTGCTGGGCTCGCGTTTACCTCGCAAACCGTTAGCTCCGGTCAAACGGGTTAAGGCAAAGGCCACATTAGCGTTGGTCAACATGGCCCCCTTCGGTGGGCCGGTAGTACCCGAGGTGTAGACCAAGGTCATGACATCGTCGGGTTGAGCGGCGGCCATACAATTTTCAACTGCTGCGGCATTTTCTTGCCGGTGTTGACGACCCAGTTTGAGAAAATCTTCCCAATAGAGCAAGCGCTCATCGGTATAAGAGTGCAGGCCTCGGGGCTCGGTGTAAAGAATGTGAGTAAGGTCGGGTAGGTCGTTGGGGCTTATTTCTAAGACTCGGTCAACTTGTTCTTGGTCTTCGGCAAAGTGAACACGTACCCCAGCATCGGTGAGCAAATACTCCACTTCGGTTGCCGGGTTAGTTGGGTAAAGGCCAACGGTGATCCCGCGAATGGCCACCGCAGCAAGGTCAAGAATCACCCATTCGGGGCGGTCTTCGGACTGAATAGAAACTCGATCACCAGTTCCGACGCCAAGAGCCAACAAGCCGTGGGCGGCATCCATGATGATGTCCCAAGTTTTTTCCCAAGTGAGCTCTTGCCAAATACCGAAGTCTTTTTCGCGCATAGCGATGGCTTGAGGGGTGCGCTGTGCCCATCCGCGAGCCAACGAAGCCACCGTTTCTGTTACTTCGCCGTCTTGTGTTTGTGCTTGTTCGTTCATGGTTGCAACCATGTTTACCCGTACGCCCTCTCTAGGTGCCCGAAGTCACAGAGTATAGACATTGTTTGAAACCAACTCACATTCCAGAACCAAAATAATAAAAACTTTTACATTCCCGAAACAAATGGCTATTTAGAAAACCTGCGCTCACTAAAATAGCGGCATGGCCGTCGACGAAGAGCTCCCGATACTTACCACCACCGAGTTAGGAAACTTGCTTAAAAATGGTCTGCGCACAATGTTTCCTGAACAAGTTTGGGTTGAAGGCCAAATAACCGGTTTACGCATTCCTCGAGCTGGCCACGTCTATTTTGATTTAATCGACCCACCGGAAGAGCCCGGGCAACCGGCGCCAGCAAAATTTAGCGTGGCCATGTGGCGCGGCACCCGCGCCAAAGTAGAAAAAGTTTTAGCCGAAGCCGGCAACCTGGCTTTAGAAAACGACCTTCAGGTACGTATTTTGGTCAAACTCGATTTTTATGTACCCCATGGCCGGTTGCAACTAATCATGGAAGGCATCGACCCAAGCTTTACTTTGGGGAAACTCGCCGCCGACCGGGATCGCCTGCTCCGTGCCTTGGCCGACGAAGGCCTCATTGATCAAAACCGCAACGTATTTTTAGCCGACCCTCCTTTACGGGTTGGTTTGGTAACCAGCATTGGTTCGGCCGCCCATGCGGACTTTGTAACAGAACTCGAAAACAGTGGTTTTGGTTTTAATCTGTTGGTTTGCGATACCCGGGTGCAAGGCGAAGGGGCCGCCGAACAAGTGGCCCACAATTTACAAGTGGTGGCTAGCCATAAACCTGACGTGGTGGCTCTGGTGCGGGGCGGTGGTTCTGCCGCCGACCTTTTAGTTTTTGACAACGAGTTAGTGGCTCGAACTATTGCTGCTTTACCGGTACCGGTTTTTACGGGGATCGGGCACGAAATTGATCAGAGTGTGGCCGACCTGGTAGCGCACAAATCCTTTAAAACACCTACCGCTTGTGCGGGGGCTTTGGTTGATGCGGTGCGCCTCTACGACGACCTGCTTACCGGGTTACGTGCCGCACTAGGCGAACGAGTTCATGTAGTTCTTGATTATGCACAACAACGGCAAGACCATCTTTCTCAACGCATTACTCAGTCGGCAAGCCACGCCATCAATCGTCAAGCCGACCGTTTAAAAAACTTATGTCAGAGGTTGGTGGTTACTGCGCCGCAGCGTCTTGATCGCTGCCACGACCAACTCGAAACTCAAGCTTTACAGTTGCGAGCCCTCGACCCGGCGCGGGTGTTGGCTCGCGGATGGTCAATTACCCGTACCGTTGATGGGCGTTTAATTACCCAAATAGACGATGTTTCTGCCGCCGATGAACTCATCACCACCCTCGCTGACGGTACGGTCAGTTCTACTGTTACCGCCAAGGAGGCTTCATCATGAGTAGCGACGACAAAATTATTGAAGGTTTGGGATACGACGAAGCACTCGCTGAGTTGCGGAGCATTCTGGAGGCCCTTGATGGTGAAGCGGTAGACGTTGACAAATTGGCATCCCAGGTAGAGCGAGCAGATCTTTTGATTCACCATTGCCGGAGCCGCATAGATGCCGCTCGGTTACAGGTTGAACAAGTCGTTGAAGCCTTGGTTGAGGAAGCCTGATGTTTATTCGCAAGCTTTCGTCGACCACTGCTTTTGTGGCCGTTGATCTCGCTGACTGCCCTGGCCATGGAGTGGCGCGATCGGCGCCCAAAATTTTACAAGGCGGGGCTAAAGATCTCGCAAGGTCAGTGACCTATACCTTGGCTTGTTTGGAACGCCAAGAAACCGGCATCTCGGCCGGCATTAGCGCCCCAAAAGAAACCAAAAATGAAGCGATCAAACATTTTGCCGCTGAACTTGCCGGCTGGGACGCTGGTTATTCTTTGACCGCCGGCAAAGGGGTCAGCGGTGATGCCGTTGCTTCTACTGACCATGGCGCAGTTTGGCAAAGCGTGGTAGCCGCCGCACAAGTGGTTTGCCCAGACGCCACTACGGCAGTTACCGACTTGCCTGCCCCCACTGATTTAGTGGCGGCCCTAGCCGGTACCGGTATTTCTTTAGTGGCTAGCGAGAAACCCTTTGAGACAGCAGCAGACATTTTGTTTGTCGGGTCCAAAATGCGGGTGCTGGACCATGACATGGCAGATCAGTTAAAAGTAAAGGCCGTGGTACCGGTTACCCGTTTGGCCTTAACCACTCGAGGGTTAGCGCGCTGCACTAGTCGAGGAGTGGTGGTAGCGCCAGATTTTATTTCGGCCGCCGGCGCACTTTTAGGTGCTGAAGTGGCAGCCACTACCCGCACGCTTTTAACGGACCTTGTTGATCACCCGGCGGGCCCGGTAATGGGTGCTTGTTTGCAGGCCGAAAAGTTTTTACAAACCTGGCAAGAGTCTTTACCCTTTGGGCGCCCTCTCTAAGGGTTAAAAAGATCGCCCATTTTGATTAGCGATAACGCCCGGCAGGTAAGCCAAAATACGGCCGTCGCCTACCGTTAACACGCCGTAGACCTGACGCACCACACCGTCGAGACTCACCATGGTGGCTTCGTACCGTACAACATCACCATCTTCGGCAAAATGGTCGGTTGACACCAACACGCTGGGGCCTTCGGTGGCAAGGCACTGGGTAAACCATTCGCCAATAGCTCGGTGACCGCGAGAGGTGCCTTCGAAGGTCACTATCTCGGCTTCTGGGGAGAAGAGTTCAAGCAAGGGCTCAATTTGACCGTGTTCGTAACGACCCATGAAGCGTTCAAAAAGCAAACGCCCGGCCGAGGCAGTGATAGTTGGTGACGAGGTACCAATTGTGGTGTTCATGTTAAATAACGCTAACTACACCAAAAATAATGTTTGTGGAAAGGTGACCCGATTCACCGGTGACTCGTGTCACGAACCTCTAGCCTGTAGAAGTCGGGGCTGTAGCTCAGTTGGCTAGAGCACCTGCTTTGCAAGCAGGGGGTCGTGGGTTCGATTCCCATCAGCTCCACAAAGGGTGGCCAGTATTTTTGCTGGTCACCCTTTTCGTAACCCGTGAGGGGGGACTGTCCCCACCTCACGAACTTTTTAGAAGTTGAGGTGACCGAGGAGAACATTGACCGTGTTGGTGCCTATTTCTTCTACGGCGTAACCGCCCTCCATGACATACAAGGTGGGCAGACCTGAAGCAGCAATGCGTTGGCCGATGCGCAGATAGTCCGGGGTGTCTAGTTTAAAAAAACTAATCGGGTCATCTTTAAAGGTGTCCACCCCCAACGAAACCACCAACGCATCCGGTCGGTAGTCGACAATGGCTTGACACCCAACCTCCAGAGCCGCCGCCCATTGGGAAAACCCGGTGCCTGGAGGTAACGGCAGGTTCAAATTGGCGCCCTCTCCTGGGCCTTGACCAGTTTCATCGGCGTAACCCAAAAAGTAAGGAAATGCTTCAGCCGGATCGCCATGTAGTGAAACAAACAACACTTCAGGCCGATTATAGAAAATGCTTTGGGTTCCGTTGCCGTGGTGGAAGTCCACATCGAGCACCGCCACCCGTTGCGCACCGTCATTTAAAAACCCTTGGGCGGCAATGGCGGCGTTATTTAAAAAACAGTACCCCCCAAATTGGTTTGCTGAAGCATGGTGGCCCGGTGGCCGGCACAAAGCAAAAGCATTATTAGCACCAGCAGAAACTCGCCGTTGTGCCGTCTGGGCCAACGAGGCTGCTGCTTCTACCGCCGACCACGTGCCGGGAGTGATTGAGGTTTCGGCCGCCAAAGCATAAAAACCTAATTGACCATCAATGTCCGCCGGGACCTTGTCGTCGCGCAGCCCTCTTACCGGAAACATGGTAGGGATGGCCTCGCCGGTATGCCCAGCCGCTAACCAGTTCGCCCAAAAGTTTTGTAAAAACTGTACGTAATCCGCCTCGTGTACCCCGTGCACCGCAGCAAAATCTAAAACATCAGGGCCAGAGCGGTGAGTGAACCCGGCCGCATCAAGCGCCGCCACAATATGGTCCCAACGCTCCGGGCACTCAAACGGCCGAATCAGTTGGCCCTCGTAAACCTCCCCTTGAGGAAAGTGCGTCTCATGGTCAGTGCTGTAGATGACTTCCATAGCGGCACCCTAGACAAAGAAACCCCTAGGCTACGAATGTGTCACAAATTGTTATCGCCATATTGGTCGCTGGGGCCCTAATTTGGGTGGGTTTTATTATTTTAAAAATGTTGGCTACCCCGCCACCCGAACCACCACCCGCCGGAGAGCTCCGCAAAGTAAAACTGCAATATCGTTGCAGCCTCTGCGGCACCGAAGTGCGCATGACCACCGCCAACAACGAAACCCCTGACCCTCCTCGTCACTGCATGGACGAGATGGATCTTTTAGTCATCGAAGAGCTCTAAGTTTTCTCACCCTCCGCGCGAAGTTATCCACAGGCTGGGGATGAACCTGTGGGAAATCACACGCGTGTGACTTGCCCACTAAAAATACTAAAAGCACAGGTCAGCGATACTGCGTAGAGGTAAGAATCCCGCCCAAAATCCCGCCCAAGCCCAGCATCAGGTAACCGTTGCTGGTGCCGCCCGGCAACCACGCCACGTAGTTAAAGAAAATAACCAACATGCCTAAGCCCAAAAAGCTAAACATGAGCACCGGTACCCAAGTTGGGGACGAAGAATCGCTCTCCGGCGTAGGCGCCTGGTAACGAGAACCCGACGGCCTTCCCTTTGGAGTAACTCGGCCACCTTCAACACGACGTTTCTGCGGTTTGTTCATAACCCTGAGGATAGGCCGCTCAACTAATATCAACGACGGATCAGTGCCCACTTTTGGCTAGCGTGGCTGCCGTGGCCACAAAAGTCTTAGTTATTGACAATTACGATTCTTTCGTATACAACTTGGTGCAGTACCTCGGCGAGTTAGGGGCCGAACCGCTTGTTCACCGCCACGATGCCCTCACCCTCGACCAGGTAGAAGCGCTCAACATCGATGCAGTACTTATTAGCCCCGGGCCAGGTCGCCCCGAAGACGCCGGCATCTCTACTTCGGTCATCCAATGGGCCGCCGGACGAGTACCACTGCTCGGGGTTTGCCTAGGCCATCAAGCCATCGGTGCCGCATGGGGTGGGCAAGTAGTGCGCGCCCCAGAAATCATGCACGGTAAAACTTCGTTTATTGAGCACCAAGAAAAAGGGGTATTCGCTGGGCTACCTTCCCCATTAGAAGCCACCCGCTACCACTCGCTCATTGTGGATCGAGACACCTTGCCCGACGAATTAGAAATCACCGCCACCAGCAGCGACGGCCTCATCATGGGTTTACGGCACAAAGAACACGCCATCGAAGGGGTGCAATTTCACCCCGAATCAATCCTCACTGAATCTGGCCATCAACTATTGGCCAACTTTTTAGCGCAGGTCAACTAACTCTTTACGGGGCCGGCTCTTCTGGCGGTGTGGTTTCTTCTGGCGGCTCGCCTTGGCGGCCCACGCTAATCACCACAAACGATTCCGGCGGAACCTCTACACCAGCAGCCGGAGACTGGCTCATAACCCGGCCATCGTTCACGCTGCCGTATTCCACATCAACAAAGTTGATAGACACCGAGAAACGCAAACCGATTAACAAGTCGTTGGCGGCCCCTACTTCTAAAGCCACCACCGAAGGTACAGAAACTGGGGACGGGCCATCAGATACCACGATTTCTACTGTGCCCCCGGGTGCCAACTCCGCACCGGCTGATGGGGTGGTGCGCAACACCAAGCCCGCTTCTACCGTTTCGCTGTTTTCTTGCACGGTGGTTGCTCGCCAACCCAACTGGGTCACGATGTTCATGGCGTCAATAGCCGGGCGGTTTTCTAAGTTGGGTACCGTTTCTACCGCCGGGCCCGAAGAGACATACAGGGTGATCGTTTCACCAGTCGCCACTTCAGCACCGGCTTGCGGGTTTTGTTCAATTATTTCTCCCGCTAAAACCACCGGGTCTTCGGTGTCTACGAGTTCAACCAGCAGCCCCATTGATTCCAAATCTCGTTGGGCATCAACCGCCGCATCGCCGACCACGTTTAGTAACACCATCGGACCAGTGCCTTGGCTGACCCAAAGTTGCACTATGTCATCGGCTTCGAGCTTGGTGCCTGCTTCTGGGTCTTGATCAAACACCGTGTTGGCCGGGAAATCACTGTTTGATTCGAGTTCCATTTGCACACTTAACCCGGCATCGCTGAGCATTGTGCGGGCTTCTTCTAGTGAGGTTCCAAGCAGCGTCGGCACCTCAATTAATCCGGCTACTGGGTCGTCGCCACCATCGCTACCAACCCCAAGCGTGTCAACAAAAGCCACCATCAAGTAGCCCAACAAGCCAAGCAGCGCCGCGAAACTCACGGCAAACAACAGTGTGCGCAACCAACCATCGTCACGACGGGTGCGCTGACCTTTGCCAAAATCGGTTTCTTTTTGTTGCCCGGTTCCAGAAGACTGGCCACCCACCCCAACTGGTGCTGCCGGACGCAAATCGTGGGCTCCCTCGCTGTAACGACGCAAGTCGCTGCGCAGGTCTTCGGCCGTGGGGTACCGGTTCACTGGGTTTTTAGCCAGCAACTTCATGGTGATGGCTTCTAGCGAAGCGGCCACCGAGGCGCCAGATTTGCGCAAAGACTGCGGGGCATCTTGCACATGTTGGTAGGCCACCGCTACCGGGGTATCGCCAGTGAACGGAGGGCGCCCTAACAACATTTCGTAAAGCACCACGCCTAAGGCATACAGGTCGCTCCGGGGGTCTACTTGATGGCCTTGGGCTTGTTCAGGAGAAAAATACGTTGCGGTACCCATGACCGTGCCCGCCTGGGTCAAGTCGCTTTGCCCAGACACCATGGCAGTAGCGATACCAAAGTCAGTCACCTTGACCTGCCCATTGGGGGCCACCAGCACGTTGCCGGGTTTCACATCACGATGAATCAGCCCATTGCGGTGAGCAAAACCCAAAGCAGCCGCAATATCGGTAGCTACCTCGGCGGCCCGGTCGGGGTGCAGGGGGCCTTCGCTTTGTAGAATCTCGGCCAAACTCCGGCCCTCTACGTATTCCATAACAATGAAGTAGGTGCCGGCTTGTTCGCCCCAGTCGTAAACGCTGACAATATTAGGGTGGTTTAAGTTGGCGGCCGCTTGGGCTTCTCGACGAAAGCGTTCGACAAAGTTGGCGTCGCCAGAAAACTCGTCAAAAAGCACCTTGACGGCCACCGGGCGGTCCAGTAACAAGTCACGCGCTAAATAGACCTCGGCCATGCCCCCGCGAGCAATTTGGCGATGAAGTTCGTAGCGGTCGTTGTAGACCGTGGGCGCCTGTTCAGACATAGACCAAGATTCTACCTTCCTCGCGGCGACTGCTGGAGGCAGGGGGGCCAGTTTTACTCAGAAATGTTAAATAGTTCAAGCAGCACCTCTCTCGCTATTGGTGCAGCAACCCGTCCCCCGGTTTGTTCTCCGGCTTCTTGGTCGGCGGCCACGAACACGGCAAAAGCCACCGCAGGGGCTTGGTTGGGTAAACCGGCAAACCCGACCAGCCAAGCATGGGTAGCGATTTGTCCGGCCGCTACTTGGGCGGTGCCGGTTTTGGCGCCCATGACCAGACCGTCAATATCTAAGCGTCGGGCTGTGCCTTCGGCCACCACGCCTCGCATGCCTTCGGCTACCAGAGCAGCGGTGGCGGGTTCCATTGCTTCAAGCCAGGGGCCACTTTCGGGGCGAGAGATTACCTGGCCAGATTGGTCGCGTATTTCATCGACCAAGCGAGGCCGCGGTACGTTTCCGTTGTTGGCTACCGCGGCCGCTACCAAAGCCATTTGCAACGGGGTGGCCGCTACTTCGTATTGGCCAATGGAAGCTTGGGCCAACAAGGGGGTGTCTTCAACCACCGGAATCAACGTGTCTTGGCCAGTTTCGTCGGTGACCATAGAAAGCACTTTGCCAAAATCGTCGGGAAAGTTTGAGGCCGCTACCGGCAGGTCAAAGGGCAGGCTTTGGTTAAACCCAAAGCCTTCAGCAATAGCCACCATGGCGTAAGGGCCTACGTATTCGGCCCCGATTTGGGCAAAAGCAGTGTTGCAAGAGGCCCGCATGTTTTCGCGTAAATCCCCGCCGCAGGTGCTGCCGCCATAGTTGGTGATAGCCCGGTTAGTTAACGGTGGCACATAGCCGTCGGTTTCGTTAAGCAACGGTAGGTCCAACGTAAAGCCCGCAGTTTCTACCGCTGCGGTGGCGGTTACTACTTTAAAAGTGGATCCCGGAGCAAAGATTTCTCCGGTGGCTCGCGGCAACAACGGGTTGGTGGGGTCGGCCAACAAGACCGACCGAGCTTCGTTGGCGGCCGTGGTGTCTACCGACGACAACGGGTTGGGGTCGTAACTCGGTGAACTCCAAAGAGCCAACACATTGCCGGTAGCAGGATCAAGCATCACCACCGCTCCTTCACGGTCCCCTAATGCGGTGGCTGCTGCTTGTTGCAGTGCATGATTTATGGTCAGCACCACATCTGCTGTTTCGGGGTCGGCGGCAAACAAGTCGTAAAGCGGGTCGGCGCGTTGTTCAGCAGTGCGGCCACCGAGCACTTCGTCGTAGGTGGATTCAAGGCCGGCTACCCCCGAGGTAAACGAGTGGTAACCCGTCAGGTGGGCGTACAAAACCCCATGCGGGTAGTGGCGTTGTCGATCAAAACGGCTGCTCTCAGTGGAAAGCGACTCGGCGACCACCACCCCATCAGCGGTGGCTATTCGTCCCCGGGGCGCCCCAAATGCTTCGATCGCTACCCGAGCGTTGGTGGGGTCTTCAACCAATCGTTGGGCTCCATAAACCTGCACTCGGTTGAGTTGAGCGAACAACAATAAATACCCCAACAATAAGCCGAGACCTAAGCGGCGGATGCGCACGTTCATGACGTAACCTGCTCATTTTGTGCCGGTGCGGTAGTTGTTTGTAAGGCCACCCGGTCACTAAGACGCAGCAGCAAAGCCACCAAAATGTAGTTGGCCAGCAGCGACGAGCCGCCGTAAGAAATAAAAGGCAAAGTCACTCCGGTGAGGGGCAACAAACGCACTATCCCACCCATAATGACCAAAGCTTGGAGACCCATAAGCGTGGTGAGCCCTACGGCCAGCAACTTGTTAAACGGGTTGATGGATTGCACGGCAATACGTAACCCGCCGCCAATCAACAATATGAACGAACCCACCACCAAGGTGGTCCCCATTAAACCCATTTCTTCACCAATGGCGGCAAAAATAAAGTCTGTTTCTACTTCGGGTATGCGGTTGGGTTCGCCGGCGCCCGGGCCAGTGCCGGTTAACCCGCCGGTAGCCATAGCCAACGCTGCTTCAACCAGTTGATACCCCGACCCGGAACGCGTAGCCCATGGGTCGAACCAAATATCTACACGGTCCTGCACGTGGGCAAAGATGCGCCAGGCCACCACTGCTCCAGATACAAACAGACCGCCGCCAATTATTAAAAAGGCCGGGCGTTCGGTGGCTACCCACAACAACACTACAAACAGGGCGTAATACAGCAGGCTGGACCCTAAGTCTTTTTCTGCCACCAGTACCAGCAGCGAAACCCCCCAAGCCGCCAGCACCGGCGCTAAGTGCCGTCCGTCGGGGATTTCAAATCGGCCGATGCGACGACTCCCGACTTGCAATAGTTCTCGATTTTCCACCAAGTAAGCGGCTAAAAAAATCGCTAAGGCTAAGCGAGCAAACTCCCCGGGTTGCAAATTAATGGGGCCAATGGAAGCCCAAATACGCGCCCCATTTATTTCGCGTCCCACCACGGGCAACATGGGCAGCATGAGCAACCCAATACCAATGAGCCCAAAGGTGTAGCGGTGGGCGGCGAGGTCTCGGGGGCGACGCACAATTATTAAGGTGGCCACAAAGGCTCCGACCCCTAAAGCCGTCCAGGTGGTTTGCAAAGCCGGAAGCTCATCAGCGATACCAGATTCGTGAGAAAGCCGAATAATAAATACTTGCCCCAAACCGTTTAAAAAAACTACGACCGGCAAAATTATTGGGTCGGCGTGAGGAGCAAACCTTCGTACCGCAAGGTGGGCCACTACCCCGAGGGCCAAAACCAGTAACAAAAAAGACCCTAAATCTGCGGGCAGCGAAGCCGAACGGCCGAGCCCCGCTAAAGCGTAAAGCAACGCTGTGGTGAGGCCCGCTAATGCAATGAGACCTAGCTCGGTGCGGCGACGCTGGGTAGCCAGTGCGCTGGTCATCCGCCAGAACGCTCGTTGAGGCGTTCCATAACTTCACGGGCCGCCGTTAAGGAGTCTGCTTCTATGGCGGCTGCTACGAGGTCTTGGTCGTGTTCGCTGAGTTCAGCCACGGATACCCCGCCAGAAACTGCAAGGCGTGGTTCGAACCACAACAAGCCATCGGGCCGTCCTTGAAAAACCGAGACGCGTCCTTCGTGTTGGCCCACAAACCATCCACTTTGGGCGTAATACCAGATGGACCCAAAAACGACGCCGGCCAGCACCAGCAGAGTGGCAAAAAATACACTCACCCGCCAGGTAACTATTTTTCGCCGCTTTTTCGGCAAAGCAGGCACCACACTTTGTATTTTGGTGTGTGCTTCGCTGGTGGCGACCTTGGCCGTTTCGGGGGCTTCAGTTACATCCACCACTAGTACGGTGACGTTGTCGTGGCCCCCGGCGGCAACCGCTGCCCCGGTTAAGGCATCAGCGGCATCTTGAGGTTCTTCAAAATTAAGCAACGCATCGGTAATCGTTCGGTGGTCAAGTTCGTTAAACAACCCGTCGCTACATAACAAAAATCGGTCGCCGGCTACCGGGGCGAGTTCCCAAGTGTCTACGGCCAAGTTGACCTCTATGCCCAAGGCTCGGGTTAAAACATTTCGTTGCGGGTGCCGAGCCGCTTCGGTGGCGGAAAGTTCCCCGGCCCGCACCAAGTCGGCCACCAGGCTGTGATCTTCGCTTACTTGGCTAAGCGCTCCCGCCGTTAGGCGATACACCCGACTATCTCCTACGTTGGCCACAGCCAAAATTGGGGCGCCGTCTTGACTGGTGGCGGCAACGATGGCACACAAGGTGGTGCCCATGCCACGGAGGTCTGGGTTGGTGGCCGCTCGTTTAATAACCTCGTGGTTGGCGACCGTTACTGCGTTTTCTAGCCCGCTTCGACTGCGACGCTCCGCGGCTTTTCTTCCTCGGCTCGGTTCGCTAAAAAGTTTAACCACCGTGGTGGCCGCTACTTCTGAAGCGACTTCGCCGCCGGAATGCCCTCCCATTCCGTCGGTCAAAACAAAAACCCCGTCGGTGACGGCGTAAGCGTCTTGGTTGTTGGCTCGTACTTTGCCTTGGTGGGTGGCGCCTCCACTGCGCAAGGTTATTTTTTGCCAAGACTCAAGTCGCCGGTTCATGTCAACTCCAGCACCGTGTCACCAACTTGGAGTTGATCACCCAACCGCATCACCATGGGGGCCGATACTCGTTGTCGATTCACGTAGGTGCCGTTGGTGGAACCCAAATCTTCGACCACTATTTGGTCGGCTCGTTGAAATACCCGAGCATGCATTTGAGAAACAAAATCGTCATCAACGGTGATGGTGCATCCGGCGGCTCGACCCAAAGTTATTTCGTCAGCCAAGTCGTAACTGCGGCCGGCGTTTTGTTTAGGTGCGGTTATGACCAAGCGTTGGCTGCTGTTTAGGGAAACCGTTGTGGTTTTAGGGGCTCTGGTTTCTACCCATACGGCTCGTAGCACGCGAAAAAAGAACAGGTAACAAAGGCCCAGCAGGCAAAGCCGCAAAATGGTTAAAAGTTCGTCGCTCACGAAGCGTCAAAACGCAGCACGGTGGTGCCGATTCGTATTTCGTCGCCGTCGTTGAGTTGCCGTTCAACAATGCGATGATCGCCTATCCATGTTCCGTTGGTGGAACCTTTATCTATTAAGTGCACCCCGTCGCTGCGGCGATGAATTTCTGCGTGGTCGCGGCTGGCTGCTTTTTCCATCAAAATAATGGTTGATTCTGGGTTGCGGCCCAGGGTGGTTATTTGTTCGGTGAGGTCTCGGCGTTGACCAGCAGTATTGACTAATGATCCGGCGGCTCCGGCGGTGTCTTCACGCATTATGGCTACTACGTCAATGGTGCCGGTACGCCGCTGGTCGTCGGTAGTGAGGTCTACCTCTACTGGGCCGGCGAAGCGGTACCCCTCGTCTTGGGCGTGTTGGCGCACTGCTTCGGTGAGTTCTCGTTTGAGGGTGCGGTCAATTTCTTCAAACCGTTGGGCATCGGGAGGGCTGAGGTGCACGGTGAAATGGTTGGGGACCACCACCTTGCCGTCTACGCCAACCGACCGATGGGCTTCGAGCACCCGCACTAAGCGGCGGCCTACTTCTACGGGCCGTAACCCGCTTTTAAAAAGCCGCGCAAAGGTCCCTTCGACCATTGCTTCGAGCCGACGCTCCACCCGGTGCCTTGCCATAGGGGCGACCCTACCCGCTGAGGGTTGCTGGGTTGTGGCGCGTGAGGTCGCACCACGGCCCGAAACGGTTACGCTTTTGGCTTGTTACTCGCGCGAGTGGCGGAATTGGCAGACGCGCAGGATTCAGGTTCCTGTGTCCGCAAGGACGTGAGGGTTCAAGTCCCTCCTCGCGCACCACTCGGTTGGCTTTTAGCTAAAGCCAACCGTTTAGGCGTTTACGTCAACAACGAGGCGGCCCCGTACTTGGCCGGCCAAGATTTTTTCGGTGGCGGTAAATACTTGATCGAGGCCAATGGTTTCGGTCATAGAAGCCAACTGGTCGAGGTCGAGGTCGGCGGCTAAACGAGCCCACGCTTCGAGGCGTCGCGGCCGAGGCACGGTTACCGAATGCACGCCGCGCAGGGTCACGCCCCGCAAAATAAAGGGCATGACCGTGGTGGTGAGGTCCATACCTTGGGCCAGTCCGCAAGCCGCTACGCATCCTTCTGGTTGTATGGCGGCCAGCACGTTGGCCAACGTGTGGCTACCTACGGCATCTACGGCGCCCGCCCAACGAGTGCGCACCATAGGGCGGCCACCAGATTCTGAGAGTTCGGCTCGGTCTACTATTTGGGTAGCGCCGAGGGCTTTGAGATAGTCGGCTTCTTCGGGGCGCCCGGTAGAAGCATGCACTTCGTAGCCCAACCCAGCTAGCAAAGAAATGGCTGTGGAACCTACCCCGCCCGAAGCTCCGGTAACCAGTACCGGGCCAGATTCTGGGGTGACCGCGTGTTCTTCTAAAGCCAGCACGCACAACATGGCGGTGTAACCGGCGGTGCCGATGGCCATAGCTTGGGCCGTGGTGAAACCTTCGGGCACCGGCACGGTCATGTCGGCATTTATGCGAGCCCGTTGGGCGTACCCACCCCAGTGGTCTTCGCCGAGCCCCCAACCGTTTACCAGCACTCGTTGGCCTACCGAAACCAACGGGTTGGTGGTTTCGGCCACCGTGCCGGCCAGGTCAATGCCGGGCACCATGGGCCAGTTGCGCACGATGGGCGAAGCGTCTTGAATGGCGAGGCCGTCTTTGAAGTTGACGGTGGAGTATTCCACGTCAACCAGCACGTCACCTTCGGGCAAATCTCCCGTGGAGAGTTCGGTTAATTCAGCCGAAAACCCGTCATCATTTTTGTTGACCAAGATGGCGTTAAACATGTTTTTCCTTTTTGATGGTGGTGCTTATTGACCGAACATAGCGAGCCATTGTTCTTCGCTGGTGGGGGCGAAAACGAAGTTATTTTGTCGCGTGTCGCCCAGGGAAGCCGAAGGGGCCGGCGAATACCGGTGGCCGGGAAACAACACGGCGCTGTCGGGTACTTTGCCTAAGCGTTGGGTGAGGCTTTGGTAAAGTTGTGCCGGGTCGCCGCCGGGCAGGTCGGTGCGGCCGCATCCTTCTAAAAACAGCGTGTCGCCGGCCACCAAACGGTTGTCAACCAAAAAGCATTGGCTGCCCGGAGTGTGACCGGGAGTGTGGATCAGTTCAATATCAATACCGCCCACCGTTACCAGATCACCACTGGTGTGTTCCACCACGTCGGTGGGGCCTACCCCGGTGACTTTGCGAATGAACTCGGCTTCTTTGACTTGGGCGTGAATGGGCACCGATACCTGCTCTAAGAGTTCTTTGGCTCCAATAATGTCGTAGCCCATCATGGAACCGCCCACGTGGTCGGGGTGGTAGTGGGTGGCCAGCACACCGGTACAGCGCATGTCGTCTTCGGCCAGAATGTCTAGGATTCCAGTGATGTCGTAGGCCGGGTCCACGATGACTGCTTCGCCGGTTGATCGATCACCGATGAGGTAAACAAAGTTGACCATTTGTTGCGCCAACGGGTCGTCTTGAGCAAAGTCTTTACCAGAAAGCAGTTGGCGAAAATAAAGAGTGGTGTCGGTCATGAACGCCACGCTGCTTCAGCCCGGGCCACTACTTCGCGCAGCGGTAGCCCGAGTTGTTTAGCCGCTCGAGCGGCATCGTCGTGCTCAATTTTGGCGCGTCCGGCAGTGACTTTCACGGCAATAGTGTGGCCTTCGACTTCCACGGTGTCCATTTGGCGGGCTGCGGTCCAGCGTTCTAGGGTTTGGCCACGTACCCCCAGCGACCCAGTTTCAGTGGTTAACACTGCGGCTAAGGCTGCGCTTTGGGTGGGGTCGCAAAGCGCACTTACCACATGGGCCGGGCGGCCTTTTTTGCCCACAATGGGGGTGATCCAAGCGTCATGTGCGCCTGCTTCAAGGCAGCAAGTAACGGTGTGGGCCAGGGTTTCGCCGGTGGCGTCATCCACGTTGACTTCTAGCAAAGTAACCGGATGGCCGGGGGTGGTGGCTTCGGCGGTTGTGCCCACAATTACTTGCGTCATGTTGGGGCGGCCTTCAAGGTCACGGTCGCCAGCACCGAATCCGCTGGCTTCTATTTGCATGGCCGGCATAGGGCCCCAACCGGTGGCGTTGGCTACTAGTAAGGCGGCCCCCGTGGGGGTGGTGAGTTCAAAAGGCACTTCGGTGCCGCGGGTGGGTACCCCGGCCAGTAACCCGACGGTGGCCGGGGCAGGGACGGGGATTTCTCCGTGGGCAGCCTGGGTGGTGCCGGTGCCGGTGGTTATGGCCGAGGCCCAGATTTCATCTATGTCGAGTGCTTCTAAGGCGGCGCAAGTGCCGACAATGTCAATAATGCTGTCAATGGCTCCTACCTCGTGAAAATGCACTTGTTCGGGGGGTTGGTTGTGCATGCGGCCTTCTACCTCAGCTAACGCCCAAAAGGTAGCGAGCGCTCGTTGGGTCACCCGAGAAGGCAGTTGGGCTTTTTCAATCATGGCGGCAATGTCGGTAGCGGTGCGGTGCACGTGGGTTTCGTGGGCCACTACTCGGGCTTTGATGCCGGCTAATCCACCGCGTAACACGGGTTCGAAGGTAAGTTCCCAATCGGCTAAATCCAGTTGGTTCAACATGGCCAGCACTGCGCCGCTGTCGGCCCCGGCGTCGATCAGAGATCCGAGGGCCATGTCGCCGGCAATGCCAGAAAAACAATGGAACCAAGCGCAGCGGGTCATGAGGTAGCCGACCCTAACTGGCGCATGACCGCACACCCCGCACCGAAACCGTTGTCTATTCCGGTGACCGTTATACCCGAAGCACACGAAGCCAACATGCCCAACAAAGCGGTGACCCCTTCGAGTGAAGCGCCGTAACCGACGCTGGTGGGCACAGCCACTACCGGGGCGCTGGTAAGACCACCCACCACGCTGGCTAAGGCGCCTTCCATGCCGGCGACCACTACCACGGCGTCCGCGGTTTGGAGGGGTTCGAGTTCGCCGAGCAAACGGTGTAAGCCAGCTACCCCGATGTCGGTGAGGCGAAGGGCGTCAACCCCGTGGGCCCACAACACGGCCGCACATTCGTCGGCTACCAAAAGGTCGGCCGTGCCGGCGGTAGCGACCACTACTTTTTCGGGTCGTGAAGCAGCGGGCCGCCACACCACGGTTTGGTTGATCACGGTGCCGGTGTTATCTACGGCGAGGGCGGCCGTGCGTTGGGCTTTGTCGGCTCGGGTTAAAACCACGGGGCCGTGGCCGTTGGTTAAAAGTTCAGTAATTACTGCGGCGGTGTCTTCGGGGGTTTTGCCTGGCCCAAACACGGCTTCGGGTAGCCCTTGGCGTAAAGATCGGTGGTGGTCAATGCGTGCAACGCCTATATCTGCGAAGGGCAATGCACGTAAACGCGTCACGGCTTCGTCGGGGGCTATTGCCCCAGAAGCCACTTCGGCGAGTAATTGTTGCAGGTCTGCGACGTCCACCTCACTATCCTTACCTATTGTGAACAACAACGCACCCTCCGACACCCCAGTTCTTTCTTTCTTAGGACCGCAAGGCACCTTTACTGATCAGGCTTTGCGCACCCAAGAAGACCTAAAAGAAATGAGCCTCACCCCTACGGTTTCTATTTCTGAAGCTTTACAACGGGTTAACGATGGCCGAGCCGACTTGGGTTTTGTGGCTATCGAGAATTCCATTGAGGGCAGCGTCAACATCACTCAAGACACCTTGACTTTTGACACCGATTTGTTGATCCAACGTGAGGTGGTTATTTCAGTACAAATGAACCTGCTGGTGCGCCCTGGCACCAAGATTGCTGACATCACCGAAGTGGTGTCGTTTCCTCATGCCACCGCACAGTGCCGCGGGTGGTTGGCGGAAAACTTGCCGCAAGCCAAACATCAGGCCGCCAACTCCACCGCTGATGCAGCCCGCCAGTTGGCGGAAAGCGGAGAGCCGCATACCGCAGCTATTGGTACTGCTCGGGCCGCCGAGGTTTACGGGTTAGACATCTTGGCCAGCGCTATCGAAGACCACCACGAGAACCAAACCCGTTTCGTGTTGGTGGCCAAAGAGGGCATTCCAGCCCCTACTGGCCATGACAAAACTTCGCTGGTGGTGTTTCAACGTGCGGATCGTCCAGGGAGTTTGTTAGGTATTTTGCAGGAGTTTGCCGCCCGGGCTATCAACTTGACCCGGTTGGAGTCTCGCCCCACCAAACAGGGTTTAGGCGATTACTGCTTTTTGATGGATGTTGAAGGTCACGTGGCCGACGAGTTGGTAGCGGACTGTCTGCGTAACTTGCATATGAAACATGGCGAGGTCAAGTTTTTGGGTTCTTACCCGTCGGGCAGTGGTAGCGGAAACGGTGACGCCGATTTGCGTAGTGCGGCCTCAACGGAGTCTGCCGCTGCTGACGTTTGGCTAACTGAGGTGCGAAAGCAAATCCAAGGCTAATTTCTTTAAGCCTTGGTGGCGGAGGGAGGGGGATTCGAACCCCCGGAGCCGTGAGGCTCAATGGTTTTCAAGACCATCGCGATCGTCCACTCTGCCATCCCTCCATCTCTTAGCGTAGAGGTGTTCAACCTTGCGCCCACCGGCGATAGCCTCCTTATTTCATGGAGAGGTGGCCGAGTCCGGTCGAAGGCGCTCCCCTGCTAAGGGAGTAAGGACCTAACGGTTCTTCGTGGGTTCAAATCCCACCCTCTCCGCCACTTGTCACATGGGTGGGGGAGCCTCGCTTGAGGCTCCTACACTCAGGTGTCTGCGCTTGTAGCTCAATTGGATAGAGCATCTGATTACGGATCAGAAGGTTGGGGGTTCGAGTCCCTCCAAGCGCACCAAGTGTTTGTGCAGGTCAGAGCCTTCAACTGGTTTGATCACCCACTCGGGGTTTTGCGGTTTCTGGGCGGAGGTTATTTCTCTGGTTCTCTAACAAAGCACTAACACAGCGCTCTTATGGTGTTCACCAAGCACAGAGGTGATGTGGTTGTTCCCAAAGCGGGGGCATGCATACACCAGGAGAATATCAATGAAAAAGTTTCTGATTAGCGCAGCCGCCGCTGCCACCCTCATCGGCGGTGGAGCCGTAGTCGGTGGTGGCCTGCGTTGAGCACTAAAAAGAATTTTAAAGAGCAGTACACTGCTCAAGACCAACTTGTGCCTATCTTTTAAAGCGAAAATGAACTTTCTTAAACTCTCTTCACTCACATTTTTTACATTTCTCCTCTGCATCTCTTGCAGCGGTGGCAATAGTGGAAATGGCTCGTCCGAAGAAACAATTGCTGGTGCCCAAGGCGGCCAACAAGTAGTAAGCCAAGACATAATTGATGCGGCCCAAGCCCAAAGAAACAACACGAGTGAAACTATTGAAGAGATAGCAGAAGAAGCTATTGAAGAGATAGCAGAAGAAGTAGGTGTTCTTTCTGTCGAAGAAGTAGAAGTTGAAGAACTTGTCACTGAAATAGAAGAAGAAGTTGAAGAAGAAATAGATGTCGCCACCGCAGAAGAAGATCCGTTAGAAGGAATCTTGAACGCTTTATCTATTTTCAACACGTGCATGGATGACGAAGGATTTGAATTTATTGGTGTTCCTGGCCAACCTGGCCCGGACGGCGAGACTCTTGATCCCGATCAAATTGAACCGGGATACATTGAAGCACTTCAGAAATGTGCAACTCAAAGCAATATTCTTGATTCCCTTCAAACTTATTCTGATGCCCAAGCCAACTTAACCACTGAACAAATAGCTCAAATAAACTTTGGTATTCCTGTGTTTAAAGAATGCATGGAACGCCTTGGTTGGGAAGTTGAAGAACTCGCCCCAGACGCTCGTGGTTTACTTCAATTTGGTCAAAACGGAGCGGGGTTGACTCCTCCAGAAGGCACCGAACAACTCGATCCTGAAGACATTTTTACGTGTCGGAGTGAAGCCCAAACTTACACATCTGATAATTATGTAACAGAAGAAGAGTAGATATTCCCATGAAAAGAAAACAAATACGGATATTGAGTTGCATCGGAGTAGCCGCACTTCTTCTTGTAGGTTTATTTGTCTGGCCAGGTGTAGGTAGTGACAGCAACTCTTCTTCTCAAACAAGCGATGGGCCAACTTTTGTTGTTGCCCCCGTTGAACGAAGAACACTCTCAGACGAGATAACCGTACGCGGGGAAATACGCAGAAATCAGCTTCAGCGGATCACTTCAGGTGTAGATGGGCAAGTAAGTTCCGTCCTCGTTGACGACGGTGACACAATAAACACTGGAGATGTTCTTTATGCCATTGATGGCCGCGCTGCCGTAGCTGTTGACGGAGACTTTTCATTCTTTCGCCGACTAGACGTCGGCTCCGATGGCCCTGACGTACTCCAACTTGAAACAATCCTCTCTTCCGAAGGTTACGACGTAGGGGTCGTTGACCAGCTTTATACCGAGTCAACCCGTGCGGGGCTGCGTGAATGGCAAATAGACCGCGGATATGGAGGGGCGAGTCCTGAACCTAATGAGAACATCATTGTGTCACTTAGCGCTAACTCAGCCGGTTACTCCATCGGCGCTAAAAACACAGTGGCTATTGAACTTCAACCCAGTGTCCCGAATCAAGCGTTGACTTCCGGTACTAGCGAAAGGTCTACAGCAGAAACTCTTTACGTTAAATACGTTCAAAAAGAAAGTTCTAATCATTTCCTTAAATCAGCAATTGGATTCTCTGAGAATGACGTACCAACTATTCAAGTAGATAGACCAAGTATTGAAGTTACTGTGAGCCCTTCATCAGTTGCCGAAGGAGGAAGCGCTACCTTCACATTCACTTCTGACATAGCTATGCCTTCCGATACCGTTATTGAATATACGGTTGCTGGGTCTGCTACTGCAGATGATGACTACGAAGATGATCCATTAGATGGAAGTTTCGTTTTCCCTCAGGGTCAAACAACATTCACTCTTGAAGTCACCACGTTGACCGATGAAGTAATTGAAAACGTTGAAGAAATAACCATTGAAGTAGGCGATGGCTTTAACGTCAGCCAAGACTCTGCCTACATACCAGGCCCATTAAACGAAGCAAGCCTTGAAATCATTAGTCCGACAGGAGACGTGCAGACTATTGAGGTGAGAGCTACCACTGTTTCCACTTCTGAAGGAGGGAACCTTTCCTTTGAATTTGAAACAGACTTAGTAAGAAATGAAGAAACCACAATCACTTTCTCTGTTTGGGGTACAGCCACAAGTGGCTCCGACTATTTCGCTGAAGACCGTGAAATTGATCTCCCTGCCAATGCGGAAACTGCCACAGTGACATTTCAAACTCGAGATGATAATTGGGTGGAGCAAGATGAAACCCTTTGGGTGACCATCACCTTGAACCCTGATGAAAGTTATGTCCTCGGGGGTAACGCTTCTTCTTTAGGGATAATTGAATCAAACGACATACCAGAGTTAACAATTGAAGGCGGTGGCAGTGTTGGTGAAGGTGGAAATGCCCAGTTCACAATAAAAGCAGATCAGCCTGTCGTAGAAGACACTTCAATCAACTACCGATTAAGCGGAAGCGCTTCTCCTGGATCAGACTATAAAGAGCTTCCAAGTACTGTCATAATGCTTGCTGGAGAAAGCGAAGTCACAGTCCAAATTGAAACTATAGACGATGACGTCATTTTTCTTCCTGGAGATATGGTCGTGGCTTCTTGGCCTGCACGGATCGGTACAGTTTCCGTGGATGATGGAGAATTTATTCTTCTCGGCCAGCAGGTACTCACGTTAACAGAGTCTGAATTCACGATCACTTTGGCTCTGAACCCAACAGATCGAGGGAATCTTGAAGTTGGGATGGATGTGGAAGTTGAACTCCAAGCAAGTGATCAAGACGCTGTTCCTGGAGTGATCATTGAATTGGATGAAACTGCGACAGTAAGTGCCGACGGGTCTGAACGGTATGAAGGTGTAATAGAAACCTCGGAAACCCTTGATGCCGTTGACGGTGCCAATATAAACGTCGATGTTACTCGTGAAGAAAAAATTGATGTAATCACTGTGCCAGTTGCATCAGTTCTACAAGATGGTCAAGGAAATGACGTTGTCAGAGTTGTTTTGAGTGATGGAACGACAACGCAAGTAAGAGTAGAAGTTGGTCTTTCTGAAGGAGCGTTTGTAGAGATCACTGACGGGCTTACCGGTAACGAATTGGTCTTGGTGGAAACATAATGAACTCAACTGGGTTAAAAAATCCCAACCCGGCAGGTTCCAACAAAGTACAGCTTTTCTCTTTAGATAATGTCTACCGAATCTACGGTGAAGAACCAGTAGCTGTTCATGCTTTAGATGGTGTTTCTTTAAATGTACATTCCGGGGACTTTATGGCAATAATCGGACCCTCTGGATCGGGAAAATCAACGTTGTTGGGGCTTCTCGGTTGTCTCGATTTACCCTCTCGTGGGTCAATAAAAGTTTCCGACACTGAAGTAACTGAGTTAGACGATGGTGCACGCTCCAAATTACGCGGGGACTCTATAGGCTTCGTTTTTCAACAATTCCATTTGATCCCTCATTTAACAGCTTTAGGCAATGTTGCAACTGCTCTTCTCTATCGGGACTTGACAAAAAGCGAAATAAGTCAGCGTGCATTAAAAGCTCTTGACACTGTTGGTTTAGCTGAACGTCTTGATCATCGACCAGTTCAAATGTCTGGAGGGGAACAGCAACGAGTTGCTATAGCTAGGGCAATAGTCACTGATCCGCTCATGATTCTGGCGGATGAACCAACGGGTGCTCTTGATACGAAGAATGCAAAAATGGTGATGGATATCTTCAAAAACCTCCAAGGTGAGAACCGTGCAGTTGTTCTCGTGACCCACGACCTTGAAATCGCTGAACAAATGGATCGGGTTGTTTCTATGCGTGATGGAAAAATTATTGCAGATGATTTACGCAGCGAACGCACGAAATCGTTGCAAAACACTTTCTGGGAATCCGGCAGCGGTTCCAAGCTTGAGTAATTATGAATTGGTTTCGCGAAATACTTAGCGTCGCTATTAGCGGCTTAACGGCGAGGAAAGCTCGCACTTTACTCATCATGCTCGGCCCAGTATTAGGTGCAGCAGGTATTGTTGCAGCCGTTGGGTTAAACGAATCCGCTAAAGGCGATGTGCGTCAAACCCTAGAGAGACTTGGCACAAACTTGATTGTCGCTTCAGCTGACGGCTCTTTCTCTGCAGGCCAAGCACCAACCCTCCCTGAAGATGCTGTCGAAAGAGTTAGGAACGTTTCAACAGTGGATCGAGTAGCTGGAATTACCGAAATAGGCAGTCTCACTGTTCACCCCTCTCAAGGTGGGAAAGATTTTTTTCGAACTATTCCGGTTCCGGTATTAACCAGTGACCAAAACCTTCTTAACGTCTTAGATGCCCAAATGCTTTACGGTCGATTCATTAACGGCGCGGACGAAGACAACATTTTTCGTTCTGCAGTAATTGGGCAAGATCTCGCTAATTCCTATCAATATCTTCCCGGTGAAGTCCGGACAATAGATGTAGACGGGAAAACCTACGGAATAGTCGGTGTTCTTGAGAACGTCGATCTTGTACCGAAACTTGACACCGCGGTGATAATCCCTAAATCTGCTGCTGAGGAAGACTTCGATGTTGAACAAAAACCAACCACACTTTATGTGAGAGCAACTGAAGAGAACGTTGACTCAACAGCAGATGCTTTAGCTATGGCAATTAATCTCGGGGGGGACGAAGCAGTTACCGTCGCTGTTCCTTCTGACTTGCTAGAAGCGCAAGGGGCTGTTGATACCACTCTTCGAAACATTCTTTTCTTAATGGGTGGTTTAGCGCTTCTCGTTGGTGGAGTTGGAATCGCGAATGTTATGTCAATTTCTGTGATTCAACGTTCTGGAGAGATAGGGATTCGTCGTGCTCTTGGGCATACAAAGCAGACAATAGCTTTACAGTTCGTCCTTGAAGCTTTATTTGTGGGAGTTCTTGGCGGAATCGTGGGAGTTATAACCGGAGTGAGCGTTATCTATCTTGTCTCTTCGATTCTTGGCTGGATAGCGACACTAAACATTCCACTTTTTTTAGTTGCGGGTGGGATGGCTTTGATCGTTTCAGTAATCGCCGGTTTATACCCGGCTTGGAAAGCAGCACGCCTAGAACCACTTGAAACCTTACGTCTCGGTTAAACGCTCCGCATCCGGGTACTCCTGTTCCAAAAGACCCAAAAAACCCTGCAGCGACATCATAAGAACATCATCTCACAAGACTTGAATGAAATTCTTGGCTTCTTACCGTTCTTCACCAATCGCCTTCCCAGTTATAGGCGATTTTAGGACTATAAATGTTGCTGCTATACGTTCGTTCCGTTTAAAGGTGGAAATCGTCTTGAATTCAAGACGATCTTTTCATCAGCGGCAGCGAAAAGGTCAGCCTCAAGTAAGTCTCCTAAACGCGCAAGATAAATAAAAACATCAGCCATCTCCATTCGAATCGATTCGGCCGACTTTGATTCCATCGCTTGTTCGGACTCTTCTGGGGTCATCCATTGAAACTCAGCAAGTAGTTCACCGGCTTCTCCTACTAAGGCCATAGCCAGATTCTTTGGTGTATGGAACTGCCGCCAGTCGCGCTCGTTGGTGAAGGCATCTAATTGTTTTTACGGATCAGAAGGTTGGGGGTTCGAGCCCCTCCAAGCGCACCAAGCGTTTATGCGTGATCGGGTGGTTCGTTTTTTTGTGACGGTAGGAGAACCCAATATTTTGGCTCGGCTATACTTGCAGTATGGAAAACCAGTCGACCGCTGACCCTTTAAACCTGCTGCGATGGTGGGACTCAAGGAAAATCCTGTCTGACCAAACGAAAAAATTGCCGGCTCGGCAATAACGGTATGCATCGAACGGCAGGCAGTATCGCCGAGGTGGTCACCAGCGGGCTGTGTATTGGGTGTGGGCTATGTGAGGCGGTCACCGGAGGTCGGGTTCGTATGACCATGACCCCGCTCGGTGGCCTCCGGCCGACACCGGCCGACCAGTTCTCAGTGGTCGAAGAAGCGCAACTGCTAGATGCCTGTCCTGGGGTGATAGGTGAGCCACGCCTCGACCCCGGTGATGGCCCCCCACCCGACCCGATCTGGGGCTCCTATAAGACCATGCGTTATGCATGGGCTGGCCATCCTGACGTTCGGTTCCGCGCCGCTACCGGGGGGGTGTTGACGGCGCTGGGAATGCACCTCTTAGCTCGCAAAAAGGTGGCATTCATTTTGCACGTTGGCGCCAACCCAGAATCGCCGATGCGAACCAGGTGGGTGCACAGCGAGACCCCCAAACAGGTGCTGGCCAACACGGGCTCCCGATATGGTCCGACCGCTCCACTGGCCGGCTTGGGTGCAGCACTCGATCGGGCCGAGCCGTTCGCCATCATCGCGAAGCCCTGTGACCTCGGTGCCGTTCACCGGTTCGCCGCCATCGACCCACGAGTTGACCGTCTCTGTGTAGCTCGACTAGCGCTGGTCTGCGGGGGTCAGTCCCGACTCGGCAAATCCCAGGACGTACTAGACGACCTGAACGTTGACGAAGACGATGTCACTCTCTTTCGCCATAGGGGCTACGGCAACCCAGGCCCCACCAGAATCGAGACCAGGGATAGCCGGACATTTGAAAAAACCTACCTTGAGATGTGGGGCGACGAGGCCGGTTGGCAACTGGAAACCCGATGCAAACTCTGCCCAGATGCTCTGGGCGAGGCGGCCGACGTCGCAGCCGCCGATGTCTGGCCAGGAGGGTCACCCACAGGGGAAGACGAAGGGTTCAACGGGATCATTGTCCGAACAGCGGCCGGAGAGGCCCTAGTAAGAGAAGCGGTCAGCGCAGGCGACCTGGTCTTAGGTGACCAGATCACCCCTCGGCAATTCGACGACCTCCAACCACACCAGGTTCGCAAGAAGCACGCTCTGGCAGCCCGGTATGACGGTCTGACCGAGGCTGGCTATCCAACAATTGAAGCGCCCGGCCTCAGGCTCAGCGAACTGGGGGAGAATCTTGATATAAACCAACGGTCGGCTGAAACCGCAGGAACGACCAGGCGGGTCCGAGAGGGCCGAATGAAAGAACCGCTGCCCACTCTTCCTGAAGTAGTCGACCCACCAAGCACGCCCACCGTTTGTGAGTGATCGGGTGTCTTTGGGGAGTTGAACTGCTTGGGTGTGGGCGCATTAACCAAGTTGGGGAACAACTCTTCTAAAGGCACCTTGAGAAAATGGATCAACTAAAAGCCCTCCTTGTTCGCCACCGAGTTTTTTTACTTATCGGGTTAGCCACTATTGTTTTAGGGTTAATAGGGGGAGCAATCATTGGTCTCGCTCCCCCCGTCACCTTGATCTTGGTATTAATAGTGATTGGCGGGAGTTTTTTTACCCTCCGCGGGCCGGGCCGCCAACAAACCCCTCGGGTGTTGGCTCAGTTTGCTTTGCTTACCTTGGTCACCCTAGTCATCATCCAAGTTGTGCCTTACGGACGCCAACATAGCAACCCGTCAACACGCAACGAACCCGCTTGGGCCACCCCAGAAACCCGCGACCTTATGGTGCGGGCCTGCTTTGACTGCCACAGCAACGAGGTCACCTGGCCGTGGTACTCCAGCGTGGCCCCGCTTTCTTGGGCGGTAACCCGCCACGTGGATGAGGGACGCGACGAGGTCAACTACTCCGACTTTGGCATCGACGACAAAGACGACGACGACACCATTGAGGTCATCGTGGATAACGAAATGCCGCCCGGCTACTACACCGCCTTTGGCCTCCACGCCGCCGGCACCCTAACTGCTGACGAAAAAACAGCCCTGCTGGCCGGCCTGCGCAACACCCCAGGTTTTGTTGAGGAAAATGACTAAATTAAAAAAAAATGATTTGTAGTACTCTTGCAAGATGACCAGCCGCTTCAGCAACTCATTTGCTCGCCTTATTGGTGTTGTCCTCGCTTTCACTCTCTTGAGCGGAGCTTGTTCAAGCAGTGAACCTAACCCAGAATTAACAGCCGCCCTAGCTGCTCTCAAAGAAGCCGAAAAGGCACTAGAAGCACACGAAGCCGCCTTAGAAGAACTTGCTGCCACCCCAGTAACCACCACCCCAGTAACCACCACCCCGGCAACCACCACCCCAGTAACCACCACCCCAGTAACCACCACCCCGGCAACCACCACCGAAGCCCCGGAGGAACCACCCTGCCCACCAATCCTCCCAGTACCCGATGAAGCAATCATTAATGCTTCCGTGTTTTCCGATCTTGACGGAGATGGTATTGATGAAGAAGTATTTACTTGGATACTCCCTGGCGGCGACCATTGGCATCTTCGAGTTATTGACGGTGTAGACCAAGCCGGTCACCAAATTTCTGATTCTCACGGGGTTTATTTAAGCGAAATCCTTGGAGTTCTCTACATAGACGACGACACCATTCAAGAACTTTTCGTCACGGTTACCGGTGGTGCCTACACCACTGCTTTTGGGGTTTTTCAATATCACGACTGTGAAATCATTCGCACCACCACCGTTGATGGGCCTCCCGCCGTCTGGCACTTCGGGGCTTCAATATCCAACGTCCTGCAAGTAGTTTGTGACCCCGAGATGCCCTTTATTCGCACCTATACCGCCACCATCTCAGAAAGCAGTGACGATGGCTACCCCTTAATCTGGTCTGTACACATGACCCGAGAAGGCCTTTGGGAAAGCCAATGGGAGCCTGTGGGAATGAGCGCCGGTGGCGACTACGAAGCAGACGGGCCCGAGCCACCTATCTCTGGTGACCTGGACTGCGGCTTTGAATAGTTTCTTCTATTTAACAATCTCCCTCAAATGCGCTTCCCAGCGGCCGCCGTTACCGGCCATCAACACTTCGTAGGATGGGATTTCGTACACCGTTACCCGGTGGTCTAAAAAGTCGCTGTAAGCCAGCATGGTGCCGTCGGGTGACACATCAAGCCCCGTGGGTTGATTACCGCCAATAATGGCATCCAAATATGCTCCAGTTGCCGTATCAATCACCGCGATAGACCCCCACTCTGGGCCTCGCAAATGATAACTCTCCGGGTTGTTGCGTCCCCGGCTCGAAACATAAAGCACCCGGCCATCGGGGCTTAAATCAATGGTGTTGGGCACATTGTCTACCTCAGCCAAGATCTCAACCTCATCGGTAGCCGTGTCAACCACCACCACATAATCTCGTCCCAACTCTGAGGCATAAAGCAACCCGGTGGCATCATCGCCCACCAAATGGCGCATCGCCCCGCCAGTGCGATGAATCACCGTGCTTTCTCGGGTAACCAAATCAATCATTTCAATATCGCCGTTTTCAAAACCCGCAACATAAAGCCGTTGATTATCTGGGGTTACCCAGAGGCCTCGAGGAGTAACCACCGTACGCATACGCATACGCACTTCACCGGTCACCAAATCAATCTCGCTGACATCGTTACTTGACCAATTAGAAAGCCACAGAGTTTTCTCATCCGAAGACAAAACCATCACCTTGCTCCAGTTGCCTTCCCCGTCAAGGGTGCGCAAAATTTCTCGCGTGGCTACCTCTATTTCGTAAACCGACCCGGTTTCCATTTGGCTGACATAAGCCAAGGTGCCGGCCTCATTGAAAATAACCTCCACCGAACCGCCATCAGGCAAACTCACCGAACCCAACAGTTCCCCCGTGCGAGGAGCAAAAGCCTCCACCCCGTCACCCACCAACTGTGTCACCCAAAGTTCCGTACCATCTGGAGTAAACGCCACCTGCTTTGGCGCTCCACCTGACCGCCACGCAGCCACCTTATGTAAAAGTTGGTCTGGGAGATCTAAATACAAATGAGCTGATGTATTTTCTTCCATGGCAAAAAATTGAACAAGTGGAGCAAACCCCTCTGCTTGGACCTCCACGGTGACCGCACCAACAACAAGACCGTCAAACGCTGCCTCTGCCGCCAACACCTCACCGTTAACCAAAGAAAGCACCATGGTGGCGTTTTCTTGTTCCACAGTGATCTGCAACAACCTTGCTGGAGTCAAGGTTGTAGTGGTCGTAGTTGAAGTAGTTGTAGTGGTCGTAGTTGTAGTGGTCGTAGTTGAAGTAGTTGTAGTGGTCGTAGTTGTAGTGGTCGTTGCGGCCAGTGAGGTTGTCGCAACGCTTTCACTAGTGGTTAAAGGAACAACCGCCCTCTTTTCATCAGCACAAGACGACAAAACGAATATCATCAGCACATAAAAAACCAACCTGCGTTTCATAACAAGGCATATTAACCCTCACCATCTCCAACGGTTAATATCAGGGCATGCGACGCTTTGGCCTCTTAATTCTTCTTATCTCCCTCGCCGCCACCGGGTGTTTTGGCAACGACAACCCAGCCAACCCAGTAGTAGAAATCGGAGCGATCGAAGAGCTCCCTGTCGAAAACCCACTCCCTGATCTAGTTCCTCTTCAAGATGAAGAACTTCCTCCGTTAGTTCCGTTAGGGAGCAATAGCGATCTTGGACTCAGCGGTGACTTTTGTCAAGACTGGATCGTTGTCCAGGGGCAAACATTCGCCCATGTAGACATGGCTGGCCTTATGTCTCTCGATGCTGAAAGCCCTGCCTGGTGGGGCGCTATACAAAGCCTTTGGGAAGCCCATGCCAAACAGGCCGACTGGGTCAGTAGTGCCGCCCCAAAAAACGAAACCGAAGTGATTGCCAACGCGGAAGCCCTTGCCGAAGCCTTCCGTTCAGAAATCCCTCTACTCACAAAAGAATCTAACCAACAAGTAGATGGATCCGGAATTACTTTTCATTACCCGATTGTCTATAAATATCTCTTAGAACGCTGCGCCATCTGGATGGGCGAAGATCTCTCGGTAGACGATATTTTTGACGGTCTTTTTGATTTCAACAACGAGCCTTAATTAGGTTGGGTATAAGCCCACACTTCATCAAGAGTGGTCACCACGGTTTGGCGAGTTCCTCCTGTTTCTGCGGTGCCCCCCACCCAAGTATGAAACACCACCAGTGACTCTTCGCCGGTATCTACCACGCTGACCCCACCCGGGCCAACCAACGGGCCGACGGTGCCTACCTGACGATCAGAAAGTTCACAAGGGCCAACAGGAGACTCACAACGGGCTAAGCCCACCCGGTAAGTATCATCGGCCCACCACCCCGCAGAAAACACCAGCCACAAGCTGCCGTTAGCCGCACGAACTATCTCAGGATTCTCAATTATCTCTTCACCTACCGTGACGGCATCAAGCACCACCACCGAAGCACCAACCAGCGCTGTTCCATCTAACGAAAGTTCTTGCACAAACAACTGCACCCCGGTAGACGCATGTGGTGCATTACCGTCAGATTTCCACACCAACCACGAAGTGCCCCCGGCATCAACAAAAGGCGACGGATCAATTGACCCACCTAACTCATGTTGACAAACTAAAGGCTTGTCCCGTTCGTCAACAAACGGCCCCCACGGATCATCCGCCACCGCCACCCCAATACATTGCTCCCCGGCCGGCAACGCTGAGTTTTCTGTAGTTCCCGCTACCCGAGCCGTGTAATACAACACCCATCCAGTGTCGGTTTCTAACACCCCCGGCGCCCACGTGTACCCAATTTCAGCCCACACCCCAAGCGTTGGTAAAGCATCGCCAACAAACTCCCACTGAGTCAGGTCACTTGATGACCACACCGGCACATTAAAAAACCCGTTGTTCATCAACACATTGGTGGCGTACAAAAACGCTTGGTCTTCTTTCATCACCATTTCGGGGTCGGGAGCGCCAAAGCCTGTTGGTTTTGGCCGTCCGGTGCGTTCTGTTTGCTCACTAGTGGTCGTTGGCACCGTTGAGGTCGTTGGCGGGCCTTCCGGTAACACGGTTGTTGTTGTTGTAGGTATTGAGGTAGTTGTGCTCACCGTTGTCGTCGGTGCTTGCGTGGCAGGGGAAACAACCGTTGCTTCAAGCGTTGTGCAGCCCACGGCAAACAACAAAAACCCTGCACCAATCCATCGCATCATTCCTGCAGCGTAGAGCACCTTCATGATGGATTTATTAAGACCAAATCGAACCTGTTAGAAACCTCGCTGCTTTTCATCTCCTTTACGAACCGCACCAAACCCTGGTGCCCAACCCAAGGAGAAACCAATGAAAAAGCAACTACGGATACTGGCCATCATTTTAGTGGCCGCCCTTTCCCTCTCAACTGGGGGAACTGCCCACGCCCGGCCAGCAATTGACACCGACTCTCTTGTTCCCGGCGGAATTATCGTTGAAGACAGCGCACCAGACTTTCCTGACTTCAGCCCAGGAAGTTTTGATATTGAACTCACCAGTGACTTTGAAACCCACTGCGACGCCGACGACGGAACCTTCACCGTTTCGTTCATGAATAACTACACCGGTGCAGGCATCACTGCTGCCGATCGGTGGGTCGCTATAAGTGTGGAAGATAACGACGGCATTGGTTGGGCACCATCAGACGGCTCAACTCCAAACTTTGAAAAATTTGAAGAAGGAGACGGGTCCAGTTATACCCAAGATGCCCTCCCTGGAAGCTACCAAGCAACCGTGACCTTCTACCTCAGCCTCCTCGAAGTTGATCCTGCTGATGCAGAAAGCGTTGTCGCCGAAATGGCCGCCGACGGTGAAACCTTTTGGCAAGAAACGGTCAGCGTTGACTGCACCCCAGACGAACCCGTCGAGACCACTGAAGAAGTTGAAGAGCCAACTGAAACCCCAGAAGAAGTTGAAGAGTCTGAAGTAGACGAAGCCATCGAAGGGTCCCCCCTCTTCACCGGCTAATCCCTTCCCTTATTGAGATGCCGGCAGCACTAGCTGCCGGCATCAACGCGTAAAAACCTTTTTG
>Ga0206681_10000138_pt1 | contig 44462 bp, 42 predicted proteins | sample M150012015metaG_FD_161048 | JGI IMG/M metagenome (GOLD analysis project Ga0206681, IMG submission 161048) | Ammonia-oxidizing marine archaeal communities from Monterey Bay, California, United States - M1 500m 12015 | ecosystem: Environmental > Aquatic > Marine > Intertidal zone | place: USA... | reverse complement strand
TTAAATGGATCTATTGATATACTATTTAAGTTTACTGAATTTGAGGGTAAACTATCATAAACAATATTGTTCCAATTTGAATTATAATTACTTATTCCTTTATATTTTAAGGGATGAGGATTATAGTATAGACTATATTCACCAAATGTAACCCATAAATCATTATTAAAATTTTCTATTGAAAAAATATTGTTATCTAATGGTCCTTCTGGATATATAGCAGTATAATTATCAATGTTATTAGAATTTAGTTTTAATATTCCCGTATCCTCTGTTGCTATGTATATATTATTTGAATTAAATAACGCAGCATTAAAATTTGTTTGAAAATTAGAACTAATTATTGAGGTGTTTATAATATTGAAATTAATATCATATGTTGATGTATTGTTCTGCGTTGTAATAATAAAGCTATCAGATATATATCTAATGTCCTTAATAATCTCATTTGAAGTAAATACTTCGGAGATAATACCATTTACTATATTATATATTTTATTCTGATCTGAAAAATAAATCGAATTTTCTATTGATAAAATAGCATGAAAACTTCCTGAGGCAACTTCACTCCAATTATTAAAATCAATTAAATTAGAAGAAATTAATGATCGTTTTATCCCCTCAAAATCCTTGCATGCTGCATAAACATATTCGCCTAAAACTGTAGTCTCAGCGACTCTTACTTGAGCTCCACTAATGCCTATAAAAAAAGTATCTCCAAATTCTAAACTATCTAAATTAAAAGCTGAAATTCCATAATCAGTAGAGATATATATATGCTGATCAAACTCATTAAAATTATTTATTCTCTTACTATCTGGGGATATAGTTGTCTTATCAATAATATCATAAATGCTAAAAATATTGCTTGTGTTAAAATCTATGATTTGAATAAGGCCATTGACAAAGCCAACAATTAGTTTATTATGATTTGAACTAAAATAAATTGAGGAAATAGCTTCTCCAGCTAACCCTTGTTTTGTTGTAATTTTAGTCAATTCAGAAGTTTGAGTATTATATATAAAAATAGAATTATCTGATGAAGCATATATATACGGCTCATTGGATTCTAAATCATTAACATTATAATAAGAAAAATGAGTTTCCCAAAGAGAATTTACTTCTTGGGCAGTTGAATGAAAAAGATTCAAAAATAAAATAAAATATATGAAGTACTTATACATAAAAAAATATTCTCATGTACTAAACGAAAAATATATCACTATAATATATATAAATTGAATTAAACTATGCCTTGAGCTAACATAGCATCTGCAACTTTAACAAATCCAGCAATATTAGCGCCTTTAACATAATCAATATAACCATTGTCTTGCTTGCCATATTCTATACAAGAATTATGAATATTGAGCATTATATCTTTTAGTTTTTCATCAACTTCTTCTCTAGACCAATGGTATCTTAAAGAATTTTGAGTCATTTCTAACCCTGAAGTAGCAACACCTCCTGCATTTGATGCTTTACCTGGGGCAAATAATATTTTTGATTTATGAAAAACTTCTATTGCATCTTTAGTAGACGGCATATTAGCCCCTTCACTAACACATGAACAGCCATTTGATATTAACTTTTTTGCATCATTTTCATCAAGCTCATTTTGAGTTGCGCATGGCAAAGCAATATCACAAGGAGTAGACCATGGCTTTTGTCCTTTATTAAATGTAGATTTTGGATATTTTTTTACATATTCACTAATTCTTCCTCTTTTGAGATTTTTTAAATTCATTATATATTCCAGTTTCTCTTCATCAATTCCATTGTTATCATAAATAAAGCCTGAAGAATCTGACATTGTTAAAACTTTAGCTCCTAAACTAATAGCCTTTTCAGCTGCATATTGAGCTACATTCCCTGATCCCGAAATAACTACATTTTTGTTTTTAAAACTATCATTTTTTAATGACAGCATATTTTGTGCAAAATAAACAGTTCCATAACCAGTTGCTTCCGGTCTAATTAAAGATCCTCCCCAAGTAACTCCTTTTCCAGTAAAAACCCCTGTAAATTCATTATTTAATTTTTTGTACATTCCATATAAATACCCTATTTCTCTACCACCTACTCCAATATCTCCTGCAGGGACGTCAGTATTAGAGCCAATATGTCTAAATAATTCTGTCATAAAAGATTGACAAAATCTCATTATTTCATTTTCGCTTTTGCCCTTAGGATCAAAATCACTTCCTCCTTTTCCTCCACCCATTGGTAAAGTGGTTAAACTGTTTTTAAATACTTGTTCAAAAGCAAGGAACTTAAGAATACTCATATTGACTGTTGGATGGAATCGCAATCCTCCTTTGTATGGCCCTATTGCTGAATTCATTTGTATTCTGTAGCCTCTATTTACCTGTATTTCTCCATTATCATCAACCCAACATACCCTAAAACTTATAACTCTTTCTGGTTCACACATTCTTAATAGAATATTATTACCACGATAAATATCATTCTTGATAATATATGGAATAACTGTTTCAGCTACTTCTTCTACAGCTTGCATAAATTCTAATTCTTGTCCATTTCTTTGTCGTACTAAATCTAGAAATGCTTCAATCTTTTGTTTCATAATAATTCTTTAAATTGAAAATAAACTCAATTATTATATAATTGGTAAAAATTTATAATTAAAAATAGTGATTTAATAAATAATCTACTCATAAATTAGTAAAAATCAATTCTTAATTTATAGCCTGGTTTAAATCTTGAATTAAATCTTCAGAATCTTCAATTCCTACACTTAATCTAATTAGTGAATCAGATAATCCTGACTTTTCTCTCTCTTCTTTAGGTATGCTTGCATGTGTCATTGATGCTGGATGGCCACACAAAGATTCAACGCCTCCAAGAGATTCAGCTAGTGTAAAAATTTTAAGCCTTTCTAAAATTTTAACTGCATCCTTGGTATTACCTCCCTTTACTTTAAAAGAAAGCATCCCCCCATAGTCATCCATCTGTTTATTTGCAATATCATGATTCTCATGAAAATCAAATCCTGGCCAATACACATGTTCAACCTTTGCGTTAGAATTTAAAAAGTTGGCAATTTTCTTCGTGTTTTCACAGTGCCGCTGCATTCTAACATGCAATGTTTTTATTCCTCTAAGAACCAAAAAACTATCTTGTGGGCCACATATTGCTCCACTTGCATTTTGAATGAAGTACAATTTATCTGCCAATTCCTTATCGTTTAGCATAATTGCCCCTAAAACTACATCACTATGCCCCCCTAGATATTTAGTTGCTGAATGCATTACTATATCAGCCCCTAAATCAATTGGTCTCTGTAAATAGGGAGTTGCAAAAGTATTGTCAACAGCTAAAAGAATATTATGCTTTTTTGCTATAGTAGATAGTCCTGCTATATCAATAATATTTAGCATTGGATTTGTCGGTGTTTCTGTCCATATTAGTCTAGTATTTTGATTAATTAATTTTTCAATACTAATAAGGTCGTGCATACCAACAAAATGAAATTTAATCCCATAAATACTAAATATTTTTGTAAATAATCTATATGTGCCTCCATATAAATCATTGGTTGAGATAACCTCATCTCCAGGTTTTAATAATTTAATTATTGCATCAATAGCTGCTAAACCAGAAGCAAAAGCCAAGCCATAGTTTGCATTTTCTATACTAGCAAAAGATTTTTCGAGTGCATTTCTAGTAGGATTATGTGTCCTAGAATATTCATATCCTTTATGATTGCCAGGACTTGATTGAGCATATGTTGAGGTCTGATATATTGGAGGCATTACAGCATTATAGCTAGTATCTAGTGATTGCCCCCCATGGATAGTTTTAGTGTTAAATTTCATACAGGAAAGTATATTAAAAACAAATGTAAACTATAAATAGATCTATACAAAACTTTGAATTATCTTTAAAGTAATCTGCTTAAGATTCAATGAATAAGAGCCTTTTAGCACTAATTACAACTTCAATATTTAGTTTCAAAAAAATCATTAAAACAATAATCGAATTCACTTTTATATATTTGTTAAAACAAATTACAGACCATGATTAAATCAATGACTGCTTATAGCTCAACTATTCTAAATCTTAAGAGTCATAAAGTAATTATCGAAATAAAGTGCTTAAATAGTAAAAATTTAGACTTAAGCTGTAAAATACCAAGTGAATTAAAAGAGAGGGGTAATAGTATTAGAACATTAATTTCTAAAAATCTCCAAAGAGGAAAAATTGACTTTATACTATACTATGAAAAGGCCTCAAATTATAATCCTACTAAAATAAATTCTGCAATAGTTGGTGATAATATTAATGAGCTTAAAAAAATAGCAGATGGCAATGCAGCAGACCTGTTAAAAATTGCAATTCAAATGCCTAATGCATATAATGTCATTAAAGATAGTCCTGCAGTTAACGAATGGAGTAAAATTCAAAAAGAAATAAAAAAAGCTATCGTACAAGCAGATAAATATAGGGTAAATGAAGGTGTTGAAAAACAAAAAGACATAACAAATAAAATAAAGAATATTAAAAAATTATTGATTAAAGTAGATAAATTAAAACATAGAAGAATAATAAAAATAAAAAAGAAAATAAAAGAAGATATTGTAAATTTAAATCTCAAAATTGATAATAACAGATTTGAACAAGAGCTAATATATTATTTAGAAAAATATGATATAAATGAAGAGATAGTTCGACTAAATAGTCATATAAATTTCTTTACAAGTGTAATTAAGACCAAATCGCCAAATGGTAAAAAGTTAGGATTTATTAGCCAAGAAATTGGTAGAGAAATTAATACTATCGGATCTAAATCATATGATGCAGATATGCAAAAAATTGTAGTAGAAATGAAAGATGAATTAGAAAAAATAAAAGAACAAATTCTTAATATACTTTAATGAAAAATGGAAAGTTAATAGTCATTGCTGCCCCTTCAGGATCTGGAAAAACTACGGTTGTTAAAAATTTGATTTCTGATAAATCCTTGAATTTAGGGTTTTCTGTTTCAGCCACCTCGAGAGAAAAAAGAAAAAATGAAATTGATGGAAAAGATTATTATTTTTTATCAAAAGGTGAATTCGAAGAAAAAATTAATTTAAATGAATTTGTTGAATGGGAAGAAGTATATAAAGACACTTTTTATGGAACTTTAAAATCAGAAATAAATAGTTTAAATAGTTTAGGTAAAAATTTGATTTTTGATATTGATGTAATTGGTGGCTTATCAATAAAGAAAGAATTTCCCGAAAGTACATTAACTGTTTTTATTTGTCCTCCAAGTTTAGAAGAATTAGAAAATAGATTAAGGAAAAGAGGAGCCGATTCAGAAGAAAAAATAAAAATAAGACTTTCAAAGGCCTCGAAGGAAATATCGATGTCTTTACTATATGATTATAAAATAGAAAATTACAATCTTACAGAAACTGTAGTTAAAATAAAAACACTAATTAATAATTTTCTTTAATAATACTAATGAATATTGGACTTTACTTTGGGACATTTGATCCAATACACCGTGGACATATTAATATTGTCAATTTTCTTATTGATAATTCCTTAGTAGAAAAAGTTTGGTTTGTTGTAACCCCTGAAAATCCAGACAAAATCTCCAACAATTTAACTGATTTTATTCATAGATATGAAATGGTTAAAATTGAAGTAAAGGATAATAATAATTTGTTAGCTAGTGATGTGGAATTAAAATTAGAAAGGCCTAACTACACTATAAATTCATTAAGATATATTTCCAGCGCTTTTCCTAATAATAATTTTAGTTTAATAATAGGTGAAGACAATCTTGTCAATTTTAAAAAGTGGAAAGATTATAAGGAAATAATGCATAATTTTAAGATATATGTTTACCCTAGAAAGACTAGATTAAAAAGAGACATGAAATTACTTATGAGTAATAATATAGAGATGATAGAGGCTCCATTAATTGATCTAAGTTCAACTAATATAAGAAATATCATAAATGACAAGAATTATGCTAAACAATTTATTTCTGATAGTGTATATAAATACATAACTACTAATAATCTATATAGCTCAAATAAAGTCTTATGAGAAAAAATCTTAAATATTGTGTAATTGGAAGCGGGAGCTGGGCTACTGCTATAATTAAGATTCTATCTGAGAATCTTAAAGAAATTAATTGGTATGTAAGAAATAAAGATAATGTTGAATATATCTACAAAAATTGTCATAACCCAAATTATTTAAGTTCAGTGGAGCTAGACATTAAAAAAATATATATTAATGATGATATAAATGAAGTGTGTAATAAATCCGATGTATTAATTATAGCTGTCCCCTCTGAATTTACAAACAATATCCTTAATAAGATTTCAATTAATATTGCAGACAAAATTGTTGTATCCGCTATAAAAGGGATAATCCCTGAAACAAATTTATTAGTAGGTGAACATCTTGAGAAAAATTTTCAAATAAAAGAGAACAATTTCTCAGTTCTTGGCGGGCCATGTCACGCAGAAGAAGTGGCTCTTGAAAAACTATCTTATTTAACAATAGGATCCTCAAATAAAATATTAGCAAAAAAGATAGCTTCAAAATTTACATGCTCCTATATCTCTGCCCAAACAAGTGATGATGTTATAGGTATAGAATATTCTAGTCTGCTAAAAAATATCTATGCAATAGCAGCTGGTATTGCGCATGGTCTTGGATATGGTGATAATTTTCAAAGTGTCTTGATGAGTAGTTCCATAAAAGAAATGAATAGGTTTATAGAAAAAAGATACCTGATGAAAAGAGATATTAATGACTCAGTATATTTAGGAGATTTGTTAGTTACAGGATATTCGCTTTTTTCAAGAAACAGATTATTTGGAAATATGATAGGTAAAGGATATTCTGTAAAATATGCTAAAATGGAGATGAGGATGATTGCAGAAGGATATGTTGCTACTAAAAAAGCTTATTTGTTAAATTCTGAATCAAGCAAAAAAGCCAAAATTCCAATTATTGAATCAGTATATAACATATTGTATTTAAAAAGAAGCCCAAAGAAAACTTTTAAAAATCTATGTGAAAAAATAAATTAGAAAGTTGACTTAAATTGTCTAATAAACCTAATATCATTTTCACTAAGCAATCTAATATCATCTATTTGGTGCAACAAAAGAGCAATTCTGTCAATACCCAGGCCAAATGCATATCCAGAATATTCCTTAGGATCAATTCCGCAGTTCTCTAACACATTTGGATCAACCATTCCACACCCCATAATTTCTAGCCATCCTGTCCCTTTAGTCATTTTATAATCCACATCATTTTCAAGACCCCAATAAACATCTACTTCAGCACTTGGTTCTGTAAAAGGAAAGTAAGATGGCCTAAGTCTGATTTTTGACTTTCCAAATAGCATTGTTGTAAAATATTCTAAAGTCTGTTTTAAATCTGCAAAACTTATATCCTTATCAATACAAAGTCCTTCAATTTGATGAAAGAAACAATGAGATCTTGCAGATATTGCCTCATTTCTATAAACTCTTCCAGGAGAAATTGTTCTTATTGGGGGCTTATTATTTTCCATATATCTTACTTGAACCGAGCTAGTATGAGTCCTTAACAAAATGTCTGGATCTTTTTCAATAAAAAATGTATCCTGCATGTCTCTTGCAGGATGATATTCTGGTAAATTTAAGGCAGTAAAATTATGCCAGTCATCCTCAATTTCTGGTCCTTCACTTATAGTAAAACCAATCTTAGAGAAAATATCAATTATCCTGTTTTTAACTAAAGAAATTGGGTGTCTAGATCCAATCTCAATAGGATCTCCAGGCCTAGTAATATCATTAATTGTTGTTGAGTTTTTTGACTTTTTTGAAAGTTTTAAAATTAAGTCATCTACTTTTTGTTGTGCAACATTTTTTAACTTATTGAGAATTAGACCTACTTCTTTTTTCTGCTTATTATCAATATTTTTAAATTCAACAAAATATTTATTTATTATTCCTTTCTTCCCTAAGAATTTAATTCTGAATGACTCGATTTCCTCTAGAGAATTAGAGTCAAAAGAAGAAATTTCATTAATACTAGATTTAATTTTATCTATCATCATATTATTATGAACAAATCAAATTTAATAAAACTTAGTCAATATAGTCTGTTTTTAAAAAATAGTTAACTATAGCTTCCTTCATTAAAATTCCTTGTTCTCCGGGTTTTAAATTTGGGAGCTTTTCAATTAATTTATAATGAGGCCATCCATCATTATCAATATAGTCAAATATATAATATCCATAATCACTTAATAATTTGCAGACTCCTATATGCATTAAATCTAATTTGTTGTTTTTAGAAAAATTTGTTTTTATAAGGCCCAATTCCTGAACTCCAATTAAAAAAATAATTGATTGCATATCTATTAATTCATTCTCAGAAAAATCTTCTGATAATTTTAAAATCAATTTATCCCATCTTTGTTTTAATCTATCGTCCATTTTAAAAATGCATCATCTAAATGTTTTCTCATTCGTATTAATCATCTCCAAAAACTCTTTCATTCCCACTCAATAGTTTGACCGTCTGAATCCCTTATAAACAAAGGGTTTATTTTTAGTATGTCGGAAGTATGTCTTTTTTTAAAATTCATTTCAAAATCTTCACATTCCACCAAAAAATAACTGGTGTTATCAATGCTGTTGGAAGCACCCACCATACCCATGCTGGTTCTAAATCAACATTTACAACCAGAACAGCTGTAATAACTGCAATGGTTCCACCCATCATATTAGTTAAGTGTCTTGATAGTCTTTTTTTTCCTATGGCTGTTTTGTTCTTATGGCTCTTAAAATCAGCGTAACCCAAAGCAATAGCTAAAAATCCGAAAACTAGAAGAGGTATGTATTGCGAGTTGTTAATCGAGAAGTAAATTGCAGCCAGTATCCACATTCCTACTCCTGATAAAATCATTAAGCTAACAATAATCCAATCCAAAGTAGTTGCGACACCCTTTCTATTCCTGGCAAAGCGCATACCTGCGAAAGCTAAATAGAAAGAAAAAATAGCTATTAGAAACAAAAAGATGTTGCTGGTGATAATCGACATTGGAATAGCTGTTAAGAAGATAGCAACCATGCACCAGAAATATGTTCTACCTGAAAGCACATGGAATCTTTTACCTTTCTCAGATGAAACTGCCAGAGCAGCACAAAGCAGTGCAATTGTTCCGGCTAGGATATGTATTGGTAATAGAATTTGCATCATTTAACTAATATCATATTAATATAACAACTAAAATTTATTATTTTGTAATATAAAGATTTCTTAATGAGCGGTAGTGGTATTGACATAGTAATATCAATAATTTTAATTTATGGAATTATTAGAGGATTTTATAGAGGCTTCTTTCTGGAAGTTTCAGCACTAACAGGGCTGTTATTAGGTATATACTGCGCAATAAACTTCAAAGAAGTTATTGGCTATTATTTAGAAAAAATCCTGTCATGGGAAGAAAATTACATAATTATTGTATCATTTTTAGTCACATTAATTATAGTTGTAGTTGCTTTAAATCTAATTGCAAAATCTCTAACCAAGTTAGCTAATATTATGGCCTTAGGATTACTAAATAAAATTGCAGGAGCTTTCCTTGGATTAATTAAATATAGTGTTATTTGTATTGTCTTTGTTTTATTATTTGACAAGATTAATTCATCCTTGACCCTAATAGATGAATTAACAATTCTAAATTCAACTTTCTATCCTTTTATAAGATATATCAATCAAGAATTATTCCCGCTATTTTTTATATAACTTTAAGAAACTGCGTTATATGGCTGTGATGAATGATGTAGATCAATCTTCAATTGATTATTAACAAGTTGATATCCAAAAGTAAATTCAACTTTAATTATATTGCTATTGTTGGCCTGAAAATAGTAATTACCCATCGCAATAGCTCTAGTGCCTTCTAGTATTATATTGTGATTTTCAAATTTAATATCTGTCCATGCTTTTCTAGCATACCCCTCGTCTTCATTGCAAATAGAATTATCTCCACCTATAAAATATGATAATGCCATTTCTTTAGTATTTCTAAATTGTTGTAAAGATGCCATAGTAGGCTTAAAAAGAACCGTGCCTAATTCAAAATAATATAAATCATCCAGAAAATCACTAGCACATTTTTTACAAGCACTATTGTCTTTTATACTGCCTATTTCAATAACTCCTTTAGCCCATTCATTTTGGGCTTGTACAACTTGCTCTTTAGTTATCATAGTATCTTTGCATCAATTAATTGTATAAATCCTATTTGACCATTTACTAACTGAATTTTAATCCAATTATTATAATTTTCTAACAACTGCACCTTTGTCCCTTCATGTAGCATAAATAAAGTTTCTGATCTATTATTTGGTTCAGTTTTTAAATCAGTTTCATAAGAAAAAATAATAGCATATTCAATATTAATATGGTTATTATAGCCCTTATATCCATTTACTAATGTAATAGACATCAATATAAATGATATACATAAATTAATAAATGTTATTCTTTTTATTTTGCTATCATTAGAGCAATAGTAAGTTAAAAATAATGCTATTATTAAAAAACTAAAAGCTATAGAAATATAGCCCCATGTTTCAAAATAAAAAATATTTGAAATTCTACTTAACATTGATTCTATTAAAGGATCTGCAATAGGCTCAATATCATCTACAAGTGTTTTATTAACTAATATTAAATTATCAATTATATCCTTATCATTTGGATTAAGTTTAAGTGCTTTTTCATAATAATAAACTGAAGAGGGGATGCTGTCTAGCTTATAATACGTGTTGGCTAAATTATAATATAGCTCTGCAGAGTGAAATTCACTTTTTATTATTTTATTATAATAAGTAATGGCTTCGTTATACTTGCCTTCATTATATAATTCATTGGCTTCGGTAAAAATATTTTCAATATTTACCTGAGAAAATAAAATAGAGGCAGAAAACAACCAAACTATATTTAAAAGGAGTATAATCTTTTTCATTTTACTTGATTTCTTTATCAATTAATGATAACACCTCTAAAGCTCTAGAATAATCCTTGTCCATTTCAACTTGATCAAAGGGGGTATATCGTGCTATTTGACAATTGTTAAATATATCCTCCAATAAATCTATAGTTTTTAAACTAACTGACTTCTTTAATAGAGACTCTTTAAGTTTTTTAACATTAAATTCACTATTATCAAATAATAGAATTGATTTTAAATAATTCATCATCGCCTTATCTAAAGCTTCATAGAATTTATTCTTATCATCTATGTTTTTCTTTGCATCTGTTAAATATTTTTTGCCTAATTTTTTTGCAGCATTAGATGCAATCCAATTTTTATCATTTTTCTTTTGATCCAATATATTTTTAATTATAATGATAATTACAACAAGTATAAATGGGATAAAAAATAATGTCCAAAACGTTTTTGAATTAAAAAATATTTCTTTATTAATTTTTTCAAATTTTGTTTTTGTTTTAAATGATGTAATTCCATATTCTATTAAACCTACTTTGTTTGTCTTTTTATTAGTAATTACATTTTTATTATTGTTTTCTACTATAGAATTCTTAATAATGGCTCCTTTGACATTTACATAAGTAATATTAGAAGTTTGTGTTTTATATTGAGAATCTTTTGGATCAAAATAAGTAAATGAAATTCTTGGAATTGCATATTTCCCAGGAGATAAAGGAACTATTGTATATTGATCCTTTATACTCCCTCGAATTCCTAGAGAATTAGTATTTATTTTTTCTAATTTCTCAGGCTCATACACTTCTAAAGATGAAGGTAAATTTATAGAAGGAAAGTTAAATAAGTTAAAATTTCCCGTACCTCTAATTTCTAAATTTAATTGAAATGCTTCTGAAAGCAATAATTTCTGTTTTGATGTGCTAACTACAAACTCAAATTTTCCTACTGCGCCTGAAAAATTATTAGGTTTCCCCTGCTCAGGTAACGATTTTACATTAATTTTCAAGTTCCCGGCAGAAACAGTTTTATTAACAGTATTAGTTAATATCTGACCAAAAAAATCTCTTCTATTGCTAGGTGTTTGAACTGTTATGTCTAGGACAAGGGGCTTAATAGACAATTTGCCTACTTTCTGAGGATACAATATTGTTTTACGCAAAACTACATATCTATATGGTTCTCCTTTGTATGTTCCGTTTTCTACCGTTAAATTTTTAATATTAATATTCTTACTCCAAAAATCTGCATATCTAGGAGCATCTAATTCTCTCCAATTATTAACACCAGTATCCTGAGATACATATAATTTATATACAATTGATACAGGTTCATTTAAATATGGATTTGTTTTTGAGACTTCAGCAACTAAATGTATATTTTTATCTGCGACATATGATGGGTCATTTGGATTTACTGGCTTATCAACTGCACTTGTCACGATTACATTAAGAGTCATGGTTTTATATGTTTCACCATCAACTTCAACAGAGGCCTGGCCAATTTTAAAATTTCCTTTTTTTATAGGAGATAAAAAATATGTATATGTCTTGGAATATGATCTCTTACCATTAATCCATGAGTTTTTTATTGACTGACTTGGTCCGGCTACAATTCTAAAATTTTCAAATTCTGGAGGTGTAAAATTATCACCATCCTTGTCTATTATAAAATCAATCCTAACTCTTTCATTAATACCCAAGGAGTTTTTACTTAAATTTGTTCTAAAATTAACTTGAGCTGATAAAACGCAGCTAAAAAATCCAAAAAATATAACTAATATAATATTTCTCATTACCAATCTTTTTCAGTTACAATCTTAATCCCTTTTTGTTTCTTTTCATTAATTTTTGCTTGAACCTTATTTTCTTCATTATTCATTGCTTTCAACAAATTCTTAATTTGCTCAGGAGATAATTTGGCTGATCCTCTATCCTTTGACGGATTATTCTTTTTATCGTTTTGCTCATTCTTATTATCATTTTTTTGATCCTGCTTATTATCTTTTTGCTGATCATCTTTTTGATCGTCTTTTTGCTGATCATCTTTTTGATCGTCTTTTTGCTGATCATCTTTTTGATCATCCTTATTCTCATCATTCTTGTCATTATTCTTGTTTTGCTCATCAGCACAAAGCTTTGCTAAAGATAAGTTATATCTTGTTTCATCATCATTTGGGCTATTTCTTAAGGCATTCTTATAAGCTTCTAAAGCTTCTTTACAAAGATCTTTCTTCATCAAAATATTACCAATATTATGATTAATTCTATGTTTTTCATTACTAGAGTTTGCATTTTTTAATGCTTCCGCTTGTCTTATTAATGCCTCATCATACAATCCTTCTTCATAATATTTATTTGACAAATTATAAGAACCCTTAATATTGTCTGGATTAATTGATATTGCCTTCCTATAACTATTTTCCGCCAAAAGAAAATCCTTGTCATAATTTATATTACCATCATATAAGTGTTTATTATAAGATTCATCTTGACCAAATAAATTAATGGAAAAGAAAAATATAATTATAATATGTTTATGAAATACCATTCTAAATATTAATTTTCATTAAATAAATTTAATTTTTTTAACCAAAATGTTTTAGTATCAAATAAAAAAACTTCAATAAAAAGAAATAAAAGCCCTATAGCTAAAAACCATTGGAATTGATCCTTATATTCCGAGAACTTTTTAGATTCAAATTCTTTCTTTTCAGTTTGATTTAAAATATACTTGATTCTATCTATTACAAATTTTGTGTCTAATCCGTCAATATATTCACCATTTGTTTCCTCAGCAATGTTACTCAAAACTTCCTTATTTAGCTTAGTTATAACTACTTCGCCTTTATTGTCCTTTTTATAGCTCTGCACAATTCCATTCTTTTTTATTGGAATTGGAGCTCCTTTTTCCTTTCCAACTCCTATTGTATAAATAATAATTCCTTGTTCAGCTGCAATTTTAGCCTGATCTAATGATACATTATTATGATCCTCTCCGTCAGAAATAATAATTAAGATTCTTTCTATTTTATTTTCATCATTAAAATATGTTGTTGCTAATTTTATTGCTTCATCAATTGCAGTTCCTTGTGAAGATATCATGTCTGTATTCATGTTTTGTAAAAACATTTTTCCAGAAGAATAATCTGTTGTAATAGGTAATTGTGGAAATGCCTTGCCAGCATATGCTATAATTCCAATTCTATCTCCATTTAAAGTATTTATAATTTGATGAACGAGTTGCTTAGATTTCTCTAGCCTATTTGGTGCTACATCCTCGGCTAACATACTTCGTGAAACATCAATTGCAAATACAATATCAACCCCAAATCTTTTAAAAGTTTCCATTTTAGTCCCCATTTGAGGATTAATCATAGCCAATACAAGAAAAGATAAAGAAAAGACAATCATAAAAATTCTTAAGTATGGTTTAAATAATGAAATATTTGGACTAAGCTTTAATATAACCTCATTTGATGCAAATCTATTTTGAATCTTTGATTTCCAAATTCTATCAATAGCAAATAGAATCACTACTAATATTGGGATAATCCCAAGCCACAACCATGATATTTCTTCTATTTGATACATTATATAAAACTTCTAAACAAAGTAAATTTTAAAATCATTTCTAATCCAATTAACATTAGTGCAGGTAAAAGAAAAAGTCTGTATTTTTCCTGAACATTATAATATTTAAATTCTTCAATATCTGATTTTTCAAGCTTATCAATATCATCATATATCTCCTTTAATTTATTATTATTTGTTGCTCTAAAATATTTTCCTCCAGTCATATCTGCTATTTCATTTAAAAGCTTTTCATCTATTTCAACTTTAGCATTTGCATAATTGAATTTTCCTCTTGAATCAATTCCTATAGGAGATAATGCCATACCATTAGTCCCCAATCCAATTGTATATATTTTAATTCCAAATTCATTTGCAAGTTCAGCGGCAGTTAAAGGGTCTATAAATCCTGAATTATTTACACCATCAGTTAATAGAATTATTACCTTACTTCTAGCCTTACTATCCTTTATTCTATTGACTGAGGTCGCAAGCCCCATCCCTATAGCTGTTCCTCCTTCAATAATTGTATTATACTCTATTTCCTTTAGAGACCTTAAAATAATTGATTTATCACTAGTTATAGGTGTTTTTGTATAGCTCTCTCCAGCATATTCCACAAGTCCTATTCTATCAGTTGTCCTGCTTTTAATAAAATTCGACGCAACATCTTTTAATGCTACCAATCTGTTTGGTTTTAAATCCTTTGCTAGCATACTTGCTGAAACATCAATAGCCATAATAATATCTATCCCCCGATTGTTTTTTGTTCTTGTAGAGATATCTATAACCTGGGGTCTTGCTAATGCAATAATTAGTAGCATTAAAGCAATCATTCTAAAAATTCTAAGAATTGGTTCAATCATTGTAATAAATGATTTTGATTCTGAAAATGCTGCTGAATTAGAGAAATTCAGGATATTAGATTTATACTTTCTTGTATAGGAATACCATAAAGCCAATAATGGTATAAGCACCAATAACCATAAAAATTCAATATTTAAAAATTCCATTTTTAAAATCATTTTTGTTGGTTTTTAATTAGTTCAACTGAAGAGATAACTTTATCTGTAATTTCTTTTAGATAAATATCATCTTTATTCAAAATAATTAATTGTTTAAATTCATCTTCGGTAAAAAACCCTAATATTGAATATTTACCACTTATTATTTTACTACTATTAGAATCTATAAAATCTGCTGAGCCATATACTTTAATGCCCTCTGCTTCATTAGCAGTAGTAAAATTTTCATACTTAACTACAATATTACTTAAGCCCTTAGCTTCAATTATATCCAGAGTATAATCGATATATTTCTGGAAATCTTCTGGCTTAATCTTATCATTGAATCGTGTATTTGAAACATAAATTTGCATTGAATTATCATTATTAGAAAATGCGAATTCAGATATATTATTAGAGTTTAAATATGTAAAGTTAGGATCTAACACTTTTCTTGTTAAAACTTCTGGTGTTTCAATAGTAATGCCAGGGGCACCATATTCAGTAGTAACCCAATTTTTTGTTTCTAATAAAATTAAATTATCATTTCTAAGTATGGAATCCTTAACATATGTAAAACCAAATAAAACACTTGCAATAAACACAGCAGAAATCAGAAGACTTATAAATACTATAATAGCTTTTTTAATATTTTTATTCCTTTCCTGTTTTAATAATTTTTGATGGAATTCGTAGTCTTTCTTTAATTCCTCTATTGTAGGTTCTGGAAGAATATTGTTAATTTCATCTACTGTAATATTAATCACTTCAGTATCTTTTTTTGCTATATCTTCATCTGGCTGATATTTTGCAAATTTTACCAAATCTGCTGTTTGTAAAACCTTCTGTAAATTATTCAATGTTAATGAAGCCAGGTTTAATTCACCTTTTGATTTTATTCTTTTTAATTCATATAACAACTCATCTGTTGTACTTTCTAATGAATGATCAAAGACTTTTATTTCTAAAAAATTTTTAATAATAAAACTTAATTTGGAATAATATTCCTTTGCGTTTTGAACAGCAGTATAGCCAGATTTCGATATTAAATTAATTTCATCCTTAGCTTTTTGATACGGAGGCTTCTCATATTGAAACTTCTTGCTTTTAAATATTTTATTTCTATAGATATATAGAAAACCCATTATTAAAAGAAGTATTAAATAAGATATGTACCTAAACAAATTATGTTCCTTATTTGTTTTAAAAATTGGTTTTATATCATATAGTCCCTGCTTAGATGTATCAACCGCCACAAGTTTAACTTCAATCTTTTTAGAATCTGAAAATAATGTAGTATCTCCAAAAACAACTTTCTGTTTTGGCAAAATATAGCTTGCTGCATCAAAATTAGTTAAGCCGTATTTTTTTGAAACTATATATTTTTCATTAGATATTATTGTATCTGAATCATAAGTTTTCAAAACTTCCATTGGAATAAAACTCTTTGGTTCAGGGAATTTAATTTGGGCTAAAGTGTCTGAATGTATTTCTAATTTATATGTAATTTCTTCACCAATAAAAATACTAGTACTATCAATTGAAGTCACAAGTTTCTGAGACATCATAGATGTCGTAACACCTATCAATGAAATTATTAATATTAATTTTCTGAAGTTATTACTGATCATTTTAACCTATCTATTTTTAAAATATCTTAATAATTTTTTTTGATAACTATCCTCAGTAGAACAGTCAATAATGCCTGCACCAGCCTTTTTGAAATTCTCTTCAAACAGTTGTATTCTGTTTTGATAATACTTTTCATAGTTTTTCCTAACCTTTTTTGAGCCAGTATAAACCAGTTTCATTTTATTTTCCTCATTGTCCATTAGAGGAACTAATCCTAAATTAGGTATTGTAATCTCACTTTTATCATATACTCTAATCCCTGTAATATCATGTTTAGATGAAATAATTCGAAGTGAATTAGAATAATCATCTGAAATAAAATCAGACATTAAAAAAACAATAGCACGATTTTTTAAAATATTAGATAGAAATTGAAGAGGTACATTTATATCAGTTTTTTTATTGACAGGTTTAAATTCAATTAATTCTCTTATAATTCTTAATATATGGGATCTGCTTTTTTTAGGAGGAATATATAATTCAATCTGATCTGTAAATAAAATTAATCCAACTTTATCATTATTTTGATTAGCAGAAAAAGCTAATGTTGCTGCTATTTCTGTTAAATATTCGTTTTTAAAAGTCGAGGAAGTTCCATAAAATTCTGAACCAGAAATATCAACAAGCAACATCATTGTTAACTCCCTCTCTTCCTCAAAAACCTTTATAAAAGGCTCGTTATATCTTGCTGTTACATTCCAATCAATAGTTCTAACATCATCTCCAATTTGATACTGTCTAACTTCGCTAAAAGTCATTCCTCTGCCTTTAAAAGTAGAATGGTATTCTCCTCCAAAAATGTGATCGGATAGTTTCCTGGTTTTTATCTCAATCTTACGAACCTTTTTTAGTAACTCCTTTGTGTTCATTAGAAATTTCTCTAAATATTAGATGAATTATGGGACTTCAATCTCATTGACTATCTTATTTATTATGTCAATTGATGTTAAATTTTCAGCTTCTGCTTCATATGTAATTCCAATTCTGTGCTGCAATACATCATGTACAACAGCTCTAACATCTTCAGGAATTACATAGCCTCTTCTATTAATAAATGCATAGCATTTTGATGCTAAGGCTAAATTTATACTCCCCCTTGGAGATGCCCCGAATGAAATTAATGGTTCTAATTCTGATAAATTATATTTTGCTGGATATCTAGTTGCAAAAATAATATCTAGTATATAAGATTCTATTTTCTCATCCATATACACTTCATTAACAAGTTTCTGGGCCTTTAAAATTTGTTTAATACTAACAACTGATTTAATTTTTTCTTGAACTCCTGAAAGATTTGATCTAATAATACTTTTTTCATCATCCTTATTTGGATAATCGATAATTGTCTTGAGCATAAATCTATCTACCTGAGCCTCGGGAAGAGAATAAGTCCCTTCTTGGTCTATTGGATTTTGAGTAGCCATAACTAAAAACGGCTTATCTAAAATAAATGACTCATCGCCAATTGTAACTTGCCTTTCTTGCATTGCTTCAAGTAACGCAGACTGTACCTTAGCTGGTGCACGATTAATTTCATCTGCTAAAACAAAATTTGCAAATATTGGTCCTTTTTTTACAGAAAACTTAGTCTCTTTCATATTATAAATCAAGGTTCCAATGACATCTGCTGGTAATAAATCAGGTGTAAACTGAATTCTGCTAAAACTACCACTAATAGCCTTAGACAGGGTGTTAATTGCAAGAGTTTTTGCCAATCCAGGGACCCCTTCTAAAAGTACATGTCCCTGGCCAAGCAATCCTATCAATAATCTCTCAATCATTACTTTTTGACCAATAATTACTTTGTTAATCTCTAAAGTTAACAGATCAATAAAGGCACTTTCCTTCTTTATTTTTTCATTAATTTTCTTTATATCAACTTTCTTTTCCATATTGTTAGAATTTAATTAGTTTAATAATCATAATTTAATAGATATGCAAATTCGAAAATCATTAAGGAATAATCTGTTAAGAATTGGTTAAAAAAATCAATTTTAACATAATTTTTAACATTTTGTTTGATAAATTAGTTGTAGATACAAAAATATGGGTATAAAAACGGTTTTAATAACAGGAGCTACCAGCGGAATAGGCAAAGCAACTGCCTATAGACTTGCGCTATCAAAAATGCAATTAATTATCTGTGGAAGAAGAACGGAAGAATTAGAAAAAATTAGAGAAGATTTGTCCAAATTAACTGCAGTTACATCTTTGTGTTTTGATGTATCTGATAATAATCAGGTTGTTAAATCTATTGAAAGTATTCCTGAGGATTTCAAGCAAATTGGTATCCTTATAAATAATGCTGGTAATGCCCACGGATTAGATAAAATTCAGGATGGGAATATAGAAGATTGGGATAAAATGATTGATAGCAATGTTAAAGGACTTCTTTATGTAACTAAAGCAGTGATTGGAAGTATGGTTGAAAAGTCTGCAGGACATATTATTAATATAGGCTCACTTGCAGGGAGAGAAGTTTATGAGAAAGGAAATGTTTATTCTGCTTCAAAGCATGCTGTAAATGCAATTTCAAAAGGCATGAGAATTGACCTAAATAAACATAATATTAAAGTATCAGAAATAAATCCTGGACTAGTTGAAACTGAATTTTCTAAAGTTAGATTTAAAGGAGATCCAAAAGCTAACAAAGTATATGAGGGTTATAAAGCTTTAGAAGCTGAAGATATTGCTGAAATTATAGAATTTGTAATCTCAAGACCTCATCATGTAAATATAGCAGATGTACTGGTCCTTCCCCAAGATCAAGCAAGCAGCTCGATTATAAACAAAAAATAATTTTAAATTATTTAACAAATTTTTATATGTAACCTTTGCGTTTCATTAAAAAAATGTTAAGTTTGCGTTACATAACTTAAAATATATAAAATTATGAAAGAGTTTATCGATTCATTAGGAGCATTAACTCCCATCATAGGAATTCTATTCCCAGTATTTATTGTTTTGATAGTTTTTATCTATGATTCAAGAAATAAAAAAAATAAATATGACGCTATTATTGAAGTTTCTAAAAACATAAAAGATGGGGAAGAAATCCAAGAACTACTTGATACTTTGACGGAAAAAAAATCATCTACTGATTTAAGAAGAACTGGTTTAGCTACAATTTTTACAGGAATTGGTTTATCACTTCTTGGTTATTACGGACTTGGGATAGATGCTGTTTTTGGAGCTGGCTTATTAGTGGCATTTATCGGCATTGGGCAGATGATTGCAGGATATGTTTACCCAAATCAAGCAGATGAAATAAATAGAGCCGTTAAAGGTTATGAAAAGAAATAGTTGTGGGTAAAAATCACAAATATCTTCATAATAATCTTGAAGAGATTAGAAAATCTGCAGGGTTAACTCAACAAAAACTTTCAGAGAGTGCAGAGGTTTCAAGAAAAAGCATCAATGCTATTGAAAACGGAATTTATGTTCCTTCAACTGTTCTTGCATTAAAAATTGCAAAAACTCTTAAATGTAATGTTGAAGATTTATTTATATTACCTAAAGCAAATTAATTATAGGTCAAATTTAATTCCTTGGGCTAGCGGTAATTCATCAGTATAATTTATTGTATTAGTCTGTCTACGCATATATATTTTCCAAGCGTCTGATCCAGACTCTCTACCACCACCAGTATCTTTTTCTCCACCAAATGCACCGCCAATCTCAGCACCAGAAGTTCCAATATTTACATTAGCTATTCCACAATCAGAGCCATCTGCAGATAAAAATGCTTCAGCCTCCTTAAGGTTATTTGTCATGATTGCAGATGATAACCCTTGCTTAACATCATTTTGGATTTGAATTGCAGAACTGACATCGCCTGAATATTTAAGTAAATATAAAATTGGTGCGAAAGTCTCTTGTTTAACTATTTCAAATCCTGGTTCAGCCTCTACTATAGCTGGCTTTACATAACAACCGCTCTCATAACCTTTACCAGATAAGACTCCTCCTTCAACAATAATATTTCCACCTTCATCTTTTACTTTTTCCAATGCTTCGCTATACATTCTTACCGCATCAGTGTCAATTAATGGGCCTACATGATTGCTTTGATCTAAAGGATCTCCAATTTTTATTTGCTTGTATGCGTTTACTAAAGCATCTTTTACAGCATCAAAAATATTTTCATGAATAATTAATCTTCTCGTAGATGTACATCTCTGACCGGCAGTACCAACTGCGCCAAAAACCCCGCCAATGATTGTCATTTTAATATCGGCATCTGGAGTTACAATAATTGCATTGTTTCCTCCAAGTTCAAGTAATGATTTGCCTAGCCTCTTGCCAACCTCACTTGCAACAATTTTACCCATCCTTGTTGAACCAGTTGCTGATATTAATGGGATTCTATTATCCTTTGTCATAAATTCACCAACCTTATAATCCCCATTAACTAAACAAGAAATGCCTTCAGGCAAATTGTTTTCTTTTAATACAGATGCAATAATATTCTGACATGCGATACCGCATAATGGTGTTTTTTCACTAGGTTTCCAAACACATACATCTCCACAAATCCAGGAAAGAGAAGTGTTCCATGCCCAAACCGCTACAGGAAAATTAAATGCAGATATAATCCCTACTATTCCTAATGGATGATATTGTTCATACATTCTATGGCCTGGTCGTTCACTATGCATAGTGAGCCCATGAAGCTGTCTTGATAATCCTACTGCAAAATCACATATATCTATCATTTCTTGAACCTCTCCCAGTCCTTCCTGAAAGCTTTTTCCCATTTCATAAGAAACTAACATTCCTAATGGCTCCTTTAATTCCCTTAATTTATTGCCAAATTGTCGAACCATATCTCCTCTTTTAGGAGCTGGCATCTTTCTAAAAAATGTAAATGCGCTCTGAGCAGATTTAATTACTTTTTCATAATCTTCAGAAGTGGTAGAAGTTACTGTTCCTATTAAACTTCCATCTACTGGAGAAATACTGTCTATTTTATCGCCAGTAGCAAAGAAGTTTGAGCCTGTAGATGTGCCTAAATTATTAACATCTATACCTAATTTTTGTAGGGAAATATCAATTTTCATAATAAATTATTTTTATCTTGAACGAAGATAATGATTTCTAATATTTAATTTAAATGAGATTCACTTATGTTTTATTAGTATTGTTTTGCTTTAGTTGTAATAATACTATTAATAAACAGCCTGCAATTGCTATCCATGGTGGAGCTGGTATAATATTAAAGGGGAGCCTGTCTTCTGAAAAAGAAAAATTAATACGGGATAAATTAGATGAGGCTATAAGTCATGGGTATGAAATTCTAAAATCCTCTGGTAATAGTACAGAAGCTATTATAGAAACGATAAAAATTTTGGAAAATTCTCCACTGTTCAATGCTGGTAAAGGAGCTGTATTTACCAATAATGGAACAATTGAACATGATGCTTCAATAATGAATGGAGAGAATCTTAATGCAGGGGCTTCTACAGGGACTATGCACGTAAAAAATCCTATTGATCTTGCGCATTCTATAATGACAAAATCAAGCCATGTCTTTCTTTCAGGAAGTGGTGCTGAAGACTTTGCAAAATCACAAAATTTAGAAATGGTTGAACAAGAATACTTCTATACTGATTTTAGATTTAATCAACTTGAAAAACAAAAAAATAGTGTTTCAAAATTTGGAACTGTTGGGTGTGTTGCAATAGATATAAATGGGAATTTAGCTGCAGGTACATCTACAGGAGGAATGACAAATAAAAAATGGGGGAGAATTGGAGACTCTCCAATTATTGGAGCAGGGACATATGCTAATAATAAAACATGTGCTATTTCATGCACAGGATCCGGTGAATATTTTATGAGATCTGTTGTTGCTTATGATATTTCAGCATTAATGGAGTACAAAGATTTATCATTAAAAGAGGCTGTATTCAAAGTGATCCATAAAAAGCTTCCTTCAATTGGAGGTGATGGCGGTCTGATTGCTATAGATAATAAAGGCAATATAATTATGGATTTTAATACTCCTGGTATGTATAGGGCATCAATTAATAAATATGGAGAAAAAAATATAGCTATATATGTAGAATAACTTTATGAAATCTCAGAAATTCTTAAAGTATTGACCATTCCTTTTGTTTTTCTTCCATGTTCACTCACTGGCATAGCAGCTAAATTAATTACCATATCACCCTTTTTTGCAAATCCTTTAGAAGTTAAAATTTCATTAATGTGTACTATTGTTTTATCTGTAGACACTTCTTTATTATAATAAAAAGCTTTGACTCCCCATAGTAAACTTTGGCGACATAAAATTCTTTTATTAGAAGTAAAGACTAAGATATTACAGTGCGGCCTCCATGATGAAATTTGAAACCCAGTATAGCCACTATGAGTCATAGTGGTAATAGCAGCCGCATTAATTTCATTAGCAGTCTTAGCTGCATGATAGCAAATAAATTTAGTTATATATCTATCAGTTTTCATTGTAGGAGGTTCTTCTGGAACATTAATTTGATCTGAATATTCTACAGAATTAATTATATTAGAAATCTGAGTAACCGTTTCAACAGGATTTTTACCGACTGAAGTTTCTGCTGACAGCATTACTGCGTCTGCTCCATCCATAACTGAATTAGCAACATCATTAACTTCTGCTCTAGTTGGAGTTGAAGATTCTATCATGCTTTCCATCATTTGAGTTGCTATAATTACAGGTATTCTTGCCATTTTTGACAAATTCACCAATTTCTTTTGAATTAAAGGGACCTCCTGAGATGGAATCTCTATGCCTAAATCTCCTCTTGCGACCATTATTCCATCAGAATTTTTAATAATATCCTCAATATTCTCTAATGCCTCAGGTTTTTCAATTTTAGCAATTATTGGAATCTTAGCTTTAGAAAGCCTAGCTTTAGAAAACTTATCAATGAGGGTTTTTAATGCAATTAAGTCTTTTCCCTGTCTTACAAAAGATAAAGCAATCCAGTCTACCTCAAAAGAAATAGCAAATTTTACATCCTTGACATCTTTTTGAGTTAATGAAGGGGTCGATATTTTTGAATTTGGGAGATTAACTCCTTTTCTTGATTTTAAACATACAGCATTCAATGCCTGAAGCTTAACTTTACTTTTTTTATCTGTTTTTAATACTTTAAAGTGGTATTTACCATCATCAATTAAAATATGATCTTCAGTTTTTACATCTTTTGCAAAATTTTTATAATTAACAAAAATTCTATTTTTATTGCCAACAAAAGACTTTCCTGATGATTCAATAAATATTTCATCGTCTTTCTTTAGAGTTATATCTTGTTCTAGCTCTCCAATTCTAATTTTAGGCCCCTGTAAATCAGCTAAAATTGCCGTATTATAATCATGCTCTTTATTTAGACCTCTAATTATATTTACATAATTCAAAACCTCCTCTTTCTTGGCATGTGAAAAATTAATTCTGAAAACATTGACTCCATTTTTTATTAAGTTGTGTATAGTTGTTTTTGAATTACATGCAGGACCAAGTGTTGCAACAATCTTTGTTTTTTTTAAACTACCATTCATTATAAAAAAATTAAGTTTTCCTTATTTTTTAGATCTTTATTTATATCATACAAAGTAATAACCTGTGGGATACTTTTTATTTCTTTTACTATATTTTCCAAATCAACTTGATTATCATTGTTTTCAATTTTTAGCAAGTAATTGACATTTTCATATTCCGTTAGTAAATTAAATTTTTGAACTAAATTATTAGATTTTGCAAAAAGATCATCATGGGAAATTTTACCCGAGAAATTATGATTATAAATGTTTGATATTAAACTCCATTTCAAAAAATTACTTTGATCAATATATTCAAAAACTGAAAAACTTCCCTTTGAATTAACAAAATCTAGATCAAATTCCTTTCGGCATAAATTAATTCCTAAATACTTGTTCAAAAAATAAGCTAACCTATAATCATCTAAATCAGTATGAATTGCAAATAGGCTAAAAATGTCATTACAAAAATCTTCTAAATTTAATTTACTTATAGCCAATTTAAATAACTTATAATATAAAGATATAACTTATTATTGTCTATGACAATCAGATAATATTAAATAAAATTTAAGTTTAATTTCGCTTATCTTTTAGAATATCCTCTTGAAACATAAAAAATGCTCTTTTGGAGGCCTTTTCCTCTGCCTTTTTCTTTGAAGTTTCTCTAGCTTTAGCTATAACCTTATTGTCGATAGATAATTTAACAGCAAAATGTTTTATAGACTCATTCCCATTATCCTCAAAGGTATAATACTCATATTCCTTTTTGTTTTTTTGACACCACTCTATAAATAGACTCTTATAACTTATAATTTTATTTTTGAGTTTTTCCAAATCTACATGCGGAATAATTACATTTTGAAAAATGAATTTTTTACAATATGGATATCCTTTATCTAAAAAAATAGCTCCAATTAAAGCCTCAAATAAATTGCCATGGATATTGTCTCCATAATTTTCATTGGCAATATTAGATTGTACAAAATTGATCAAATTTAGCTCAGAGCCTAGCTCATTTAGGTGATTTCTGCTTACTATCTTAGATCTCATTTGTGTTAAATAACCTTCAGAGCCATCAGGAATATTTTTAAATAAATAAGATGATATTATTGAGCTTAATATTGAATCTCCTAAAAATTCTAATCTTTCATAATTGATTGCAATTCCATTAATATCTCTGCGATTTAGTGAACGATGAATAAAAGCTCGTTTATAATATTCTAAGGACTTAGGGCTAAATTTTAACAGAGATTTAATTTGATAATAAAAGGGGTCTTTTCTTTTGGAAAAAAATTTTTTTAATCTCAAAATTGGCATAATTAATCTACTTTTTTAAACACCACACATACATTATGTCCTCCAAATCCAAAAGTATTACTCATGGCTATATTTATCTCTCTATTTTGTGCTGTATTCAATGTGAGATTTAAATTTTGGTCAATATTTTCGTCTATATTTTTATGATTAATTGTTGGAGGAATAAGTTTATTTTGAATAGACAAAATGACTGATATTGCCTCAATTGCACCAGATGCTCCTAACATATGGCCAGTCATAGATTTAGTCGAATTAATGTTTATATTGGGAGCATGTTTTCCAAAAACAGAGCTAATAGCTTTTAGTTCTGCTACATCTCCTAATGGAGTTGAGGTCCCATGTGTATTAATAGCGTCTATTTCATTAGCTTTTATTTTTGCATCATTTAAACAATTCCTCATTACTGCTTTTACCCCACTACCTTCAGGATGTGGAGCTGTTATATGATAGGCATCACATGAAAGACCTGCCCCAATTAATTCTGCATAGATTTTTGCTCCCCTAGCTTTTGCATGTTCATATTCTTCCAAAATTAATGTACCCGAACCTTCTCCAATCACAAATCCATCTCTAGTAACATCAAAAGGCCTAGAAGCAGTCAAAGGAGAATCATTTCTAGTTGATAATGCACGCATAGCACTGAATCCTCCCATTCCGGTAATATTGATTCCTGCTTCACTACCTCCTGATACAATAATATCGCAATAACCTAGTCTAATATAATTTAAGGAATCAGCTAATGCATTGGCGGAAGAAGCACATGCAGAGACTGTAGTATAGTTGGGGCCCATAAAACCATACTTGATTGCTATGTGTCCGGGAGCTATATCTCCAATCATTTTTGGAATAAAAAATGGATTAAATCTTGGTGTACCATCACCAGCTGCAAAATTTAATATTTCATTTTGAAATGTTTCTATTCCCCCTATTCCTGCTCCCCATATTACACCTACTCTTAACTTATCTATACTATCAAGATCAAGTCCTGAATCATTAATTGCCTCCTCAGTTGAGACCATGGCATATTGTGTAAATCTGTCCATTCTTCTCTGCTCTTTTCTATCAAGAAAATCAGAGATATCAAAATTCTTTAATTCACATGCAAATTTTGTTTTAAATTTTGAAGTATCAAAATATGTAACTGGGGCTCCTCCACTTTTGCCACTGGAAAGGCCTTTCCAGAAATCACCAATATTATTGCCAATTGGGGTTAAAGCTCCTAGTCCTGTAACAACAACTCGTTTCAAAACCATGGAAATTGGATTGTTTAAATATTCTCAATATAAGAAATTGCTTGCCCTACAGTTGCTATGTTTTCAGCCTGATCATCAGGAATCTGAATATTAAACTCTTTTTCAAATTCCATTATTAATTCAACAGTGTCTAATGAATCTGCTCCTAAATCATTAGTGAAACTAGCTTCATTAACTACTTCGTTTTCATCAACACCTAATTTGTCTACTATAATAGCTTTTACTCTTGATGCAATGTCTGACATAATTTTTGTTTTTTATATTTATAATATAGTTAGGCTGCAAAAATAAAAAACTTTATTTTAATTTAACTATTTCAATAGAAAATTTACAATCAGTTATTAAATGAATTCTAATCAAATTATAATTTTTGCTTCTGGCTCAGGATCTAACGCAGAAAACATAGTTAATTATTTCTCTAATAAAAGCCCCAATTACAAGTGGTTGATATACACTAATAATCCAAAAGCAAGAGTAATTGAAAGAGCAAAAAAATTACAGATTGATTATAAAATTTTTACAAAAGATGAACTTTATAATGGTTCTGTTTTAAATTGCATAAATTCATCGAATCCTGAATTAATAATTTTAGCTGGATTTCTATTAAAATTTCCTATTGAGATAATTAATGTTTATAATAAAAAGATTATCAATATTCATCCTGCTTTATTGCCTAAATATGGGGGTAAAGGGATGTATGGAATAAACGTGCACAAAGCAATTATTAAAAACAAAGAAGAGGTGAGCGGAATTACAATTCATTATGTAAACAAAAAATATGATGAAGGTCCTATTATTTTTCAAAAAGAAATTAAAATAAATTCCTCTTACACTCCCAATGATTTAGCGAATAAAATACATGATTTAGAGATGGAATATTTTCCAAAAATTGTAGAAAATTTATTAAATCTGTGAATTCAAATAAACAAAAATATTATGTAGTATGGGAAGGGAATAATTCTGGCATTTTCAATACCTGGGATGAATGTAAACTTCAAACTAAAAATTATAAAGGTGCAAAATATAAATCTTTTACAACATTAAAAGAAGCTGAAACGGCTTATAGCATGTCCTACTACGAATATAAAAATAGTGAGCCTAAAAAAATTGATGTTGATCCTCCAAATTACAATTCAATATCAGTTGATGCAGCATCAAGTGGTAATCCTGGAAAAATGGAATATCAAGGTGTAGATACTCAATCAAAAAAAATCATATTTAAACAAGGGCCGTATAAAGAGGCTACAAATAATATAGGAGAATTTCTTGCTCTTGTTCATGGCTTAGCGCTATTAAAAAAATTAAAAAGCAATCAAATTGTTTACTCTGATTCAATAACAGCAATTAGCTGGGTAAAAAAGAAAAAATGTCAAACAAAACTTATCCCAAATAAAAATAATAAAGAAATTTTTCAGTTAATTGACAGAGCAATACAATGGTTAAATAATAATTCTTATAAAACTCAAATACTTAAATGGGAAACAAAAAACTGGGGAGAAATTCCTGCTGATTTTGGCAGAAAATAAACCAGATTGTCTATAGATTAATTTTTATTATTTACTAGTTTTGTCATTTAACCAATAACTATAATGAATAAACTTCTAATAGTTGGAACCGTTGCGTTTGACTCTATTGAAACTCCTGATACAAGAGTAAATAAAGTATTAGGAGGTGCTGCAACACATATAAGTATTTCTGCTTCATTATTCAATATTAATAGCGCTATTATTTCTATTGTTGGGGGGGATTTTCCAACAGAATATTTTGAAATATTTAAAAAAAGAAATATAGATATCTCTTCTTTAAAAATTGAAAAAAAGGGCAAAACATTTTACTGGAGTGGTAAATATGCAAAAAACATGAATCAAAGGGATACCTTAAAAACTGAAGTAAATGTTCTTGCAGATTTTGACCCTGTAGTTCCCGAAAACTATAGATCTCCTAATGTTATTGTATTAGGCAATCTTGATCCTATTATTCAATTAAAAGTTATGGAGCAAATAATCAAACCTCCAACAATAACAATTCTTGATACCATGAACTTTTGGATGGACAACGCCATGAAAAATTTAAAAAAAATTATATCTCAAGTTGACTTAATTTGTATAAATGATGATGAAGTGAAACAACTTACTGGATTAAATTCACTAGCTGAAGGTGCAAGAAAAATATTAAATATGGGACCTAATTATGTTATAGTAAAAAAAGGAGAATACGGTTCAATGTTAGTTGATGAGTTAAATACTTTTGAATGTCCTGCTTTCCCTGTAAAAAAAGTTAAAGACCCTACTGGTGCGGGGGATTCATTTGCTGGAGGTCTTGCGGGTTATTTAACTACAGTAAATTCATCTTCATTTGATGAAATAAAGAAGGCTATTATGTATGGAACGGCTGCAGCATCTTATTCGGTTGAGGAGTTTGGCATAAATGGTATAGACAAAATTAATTATAATGATATTTTAAATAGAGTTGATTTTATTAATAAACTTTTATAGTTCAATAATAATTTTGTTTTTTTGTAAACCTACATTGATCCAAACAAAATGAGTGATGAGTTAAAACATGAATGTGGAATTGCTCACATTAGACTTCTTAAATCTTTAGATTTCTATAAAAAAAAATATGGCAGTGCATTTTATGGCATAAATAAAATGTATCTATTAATGGAAAAGCAACATAATAGAGGTCAAGATGGTGCTGGGTTTGCTAGCATTAAATTAAATGTTGCCCCTGGGGAAAAATTTATTAGTAGAATTAGATCTATAGAAAAACAGCCGATTCAAGATGTCTTTTCAAAGATAAATACTAGAATTAATTCTGATCTTAAAAATAATCCAAATCTTACTAAAAACACTTCGAAACTAAAAGCTTCTGTTCCATACCTAGCAGAATCCTTATTAGGGCATGTAAGATATGGGACATTTGGAGGTAATAGCGTTGAAAATGTGCAACCATTGCTTAGGCAAAATAATTGGAAACACAGAAATTTAATTCTTGCAGGGAATTTTAATATGACTAATGTTGCTGAACTATTTAATAATCTAATAGAGCTAGGCCAGCATCCTAAAGAATATTCGGATACGATTACAATTATGGAAAAAATTGGACATTATTTAGATGATGCCGTAAGGAAAATGTACAAAGACCTAAAAAAAGAAGGATATTCAAAAATGGAATGTTCTGAGCTAATTTCTGATAGAATAGATATTTCTAGAGTATTAAAAAAAGCTTCAAAAAACTGGGATGGAGGTTATGTAATGGGAGGATTGTTAGGTCATGGCGATTCATTTGTAATGAGAGATCCTGCAGGGATTAGGCCCGCCTTTTATTATAAAGATGAAGAAGTAGTTGTAGTTGCTTCTGAACGACCTGCCATCCAAAATGCTTTTAATATTGATATAAAATATATTAAAGAACTGGAGCCTGGAAGTGCAATAATTGTCAAAAACAAAGGAGAAGTAACGATCAAAAAAATAAACAAGAAAACTGATATTAAAGCGTGCTCCTTTGAAAGAATCTATTTTTCAAGAGGTAATGATGCTGATATATATTCTGAAAGAAAAAATTTGGGGAAACTTATTATGCCAAAAGTTTTAAATGAAATAAATTTTGATATAAAAAATACTATTTTTTCTTATATACCAAATACCGCAGAAACATCTTTTTTTGGGATGATAGAAAGCTTAGAAGAATTTCTAAATAAGAAAAAAACTGAAGCCATAATAAAAAATAAAAAACTTTCAGAAAAAAAAATAATTGATATTTTATCTGAAAGACCAAGAATTGAAAAAATTGCAATTAAAGATGCCAAATTAAGAACTTTTATAACTGAAGATAATAGTAGGGATGATTTAGTTGAGCATATATATGATGTCACTTACGGTGTAATAAAGCATACTGACTCCTTAGTAATTATTGATGATAGTATCGTAAGAGGGACTACGCTTAAGAAAAGCATATTAAAAATGCTTGATAGATTAAGGCCAAAAAAGATCGTAGTTGTATCATCTGCTCCTCAAGTTAGATATCCTGATTGTTATGGAATTGACATGGCAAATCTTGATAGCCTTATTGCATTTAAGGCAGCTCTAGAGCTCCTTAAAGACAAGAAAAAATATGGGCTGGTTAAAGAAATATATAATAAATGTAAAGAGCAAATTAATTTGCCTGATAAAGAAATTGTTAATCACGTAAAAGATATATACAATATGTTTACAGCAGATGAGATCTCAGATAAAATTGCTGAAATTTTAAGTGTTCATGTTAACACTTCAAAAGTAAAAATAATATATCAGAGCATTGAAAATTTGCATCAGGCATGTCCAAACCACACAGGTGATTGGTACTTCACAGGCAATTATCCAACTCCTGGGGGGAATAGAGTAGTTAATAATGCTTTTATCAACTTCTATGAAGGAAATAAAAAAAGAGCCTACTAGGAATTTTTAAATTTCTCAGCCACAACTCTCCAGTTAACAACATCAAAAAAAGCTGAAACATAATCTGCCCTTCTATTCTGATAATTTAAGTAATATGCATGCTCCCAAACATCAATACCCATTATCGGCTGACCACCACAACCAACTGAAGGCATAATAGGATTGTCCTGGTTTGCAGAAGAACAAATTTCTAATTTACCATCTTTAACGCATAGCCAAGCCCAGCCCGATCCAAATCGTGTTGCTGCAGCTTTTGAGAATCCTTCTTTAAAATTCTCAAAAGAGCCAAAAGAAGAATTTATTGCAGACTCTAAGGCGCCTCCTAAATCTTGTTTGTCCTTTGGATTTAATATTTCCCAAAATAAACAGTGATTATAATATCCTCCCGCATTATTTCTAACTGCCATATTATTCATGTCTAAGTTGGTTAGAATTTCTTCAATGGTTTGATCAGAAATATTAGCTTTATCTAAAGCGTTATTCAAATTATTGGTATATCCATTATGATGCTTAGAATAGTGTATTTCCATTGTTCTAGCATCAATATGAGGCTCTAAATCTGCATATCCAAAACCTAACTCAGGTAACAAAAAACTCATAATTTATATTTTTAATTAGTAAAATCAATTTTTTTACAAATTTACAATAAAGCTAAACAAAAATCAACTAGTATTAATTAACTTGTATGGCAAGAAAATGCACCAAAACAACTCATTTAAAATATATAATGCTTCTGCTGGAAGTGGCAAAACTTTTAATCTGGTAAAGGAATATTTAATTCTTCTTTTGACATCAGGAAATGACGATGCTTATAAGAACATTCTGGCCATTACTTTTACTAACAAAGCTGTTAATGAGATGAAAAGCAGAATTGTAGAAAGGTTGATTGAATTTAGTGATAAAGAAAAAATAAATAAAAATAGCGCCATTATAAAAGAGATCATTAAAGAGGCCAGGCTTTCAGTAAATACTATAAATATTAAATCAAATAAGATTTTAAAACATCTCTTAAAAAATTATGCTGCTTTTGAAATTTCTACTATTGATAAATTTACCCAAAGAATTGTGCGAAGCTTTAGCTATGAGCTAAACATTGATAGTAAATATGAAGTAGAAATAGATGAAGAAGAGCTGTTAAGTAAGGCTGTAGATAAACTGATTGCAAAAACTGGAGAAGACAGTGAATTAACAAAAATCTTTATTGATTATGCGTTTGAAAAAGCTGACAATAATAAAAGTTGGGACATATCACTAGATTTTAGAAAAATTGCTAAAACATTAATAAATGAAAATAGCTATGAAATCATAAAAGGGATGCAGCAAAATTCAATTGCAGAATTTATTTCTGTAAAACAGCATCTAAAGTTGTTAAAAAAGGATGAAACTGATAATTGTTCTGAACTTGCACAAAAAGCTTTAAATCTTATTGAATTAAACAGAATAGAACACAAAAGTTTCATTCGTGAAAGCCTGCCAAAACACTTTAATAAAATAATCAATAAAGATTATGAGCGCATATACAATAATCAATTAGAAAGCAATCTTGCTGCTGGAAATTTATATTCTTCTAAAATAGATCAAGAGCAAAAACATTTAATTGATTCAATACAGCCTGATTTATTTGAAATATTTAATAAAATAAAAGCTAAAGTTTTCAAAATAAAGCTATATGATAATCTATTAAAAAATATTACTCCACTCTCTATCCTTAATGCGATTAATGATGAATTAACAAATCTTAAAGCTGATAATAATACTATGCTGATTTCAGAGTTTAATAAAATTATTAATGAAGAAATTAAAAATCAACCTGCGCCATTTATTTATGAGAAAATTGGATGTAAATACAAAAATTATTTTATAGATGAATTTCAAGATACATCAAATCTTCAATGGGAAAACCTGATCCCTCTTTTACAAAATTCATTATCTAGTGAAAATTCTAGTTTAACTATTGCTGGTGATGCTAAGCAATCCATATACAGGTGGAGAGGCAGTCAAGTAGAGCAATTTATAGGTCTTATTAATGAAAATAATCCATTTTATATTGATAAAACCCTGATTAATCTTCCTGTAAATTATAGAAGCAATAGAAAAATTATTGAGTTTAATAATGATTTCTTTAACCACATTGGATCTTTTGTATTTAGAAATGATTATTTCAAGAGTACATATCTTCAGGCTTCTCAAGATTTATTTCAAAAGGAAGAAGGATATGTCAATATTACATTAATAGATCAGAAAAAAAAATCGGAAAAAAAAGAAATATACTGCGAGAAGATTTTAGAGATTATTAATTCATGTTTAAAAAATGGATATAAATCAAAGGATATTTCCATAATTGTTAGAAAAAGAAAAGAAGGAGCCTTGATAGCTGACTTTCTAAGTGAAAAAGGGATAGACTTAATTTCTTCTGAATCCTTATTAATTGATTCATCACCTGATGTGCGCTTTATCCTTGATACTATTAATTATTGCCTTAATGAAGGTGTGATAAGTAAGGTTGGAATACTCAATTACTTGTATAAGAATAGTAAAACCACTGAATTAAGAGATGCTTTTTTTAGAAAATTTATTCATTTAGACTCAGTCAGTTTTTATAAAAAATTAGAAAAATATAACGTTTATTTTGAGAAAACCTTTTTAGCTAAGCTTTCAATATATGAAGCTGTTGAATATATTATTTATAGTTTTAAGATCAATGAACAATCAAATTCCTATTTACAGTTTTTCCTAGATTTTACACTAGATTACTCTAGCAAATTTCAATCAAGTTTTTATGATTTTATTAATTTTTATGAAGAAAAAAAAGATAAATTAAGTATTGTTAGTCCTTCAGAAATTAATGCTGTTGAAATAATGACAATTCATAAATCTAAAGGATTAGAATTTCCAATAGTAATTTATCCATTTGCTGATCTAGACATATACAAAGAGATTGAGCCTAAGGAATGGTTTCCCGTTAAAGAAGAAAAAATTTCTAATTTCTCTCATTTATTAATGAACTTTAATAAAGATGTTGAAAATTACGACTCGTACGGTCAAATGATTTACACAGATCACGTTTCTAAACAAGAAATAGATAATATAAATCTATTATACGTAACCTTAACAAGGGCTAAAAGCGAGCTGTATATTATTGGGTCACAATGTTTTGATAAAAATGGAGAAGAAAACCTAAATATATATTCCGGACTATTAATTAATTACTTAAAAAAAATAAAAAAATGGGATAATAGTAAGGAGTCCTACCATTTTGGATCTGCAACAAAAGCAGAAGAACCCTCTAAATTGGATCATAATATTGTGAGGCCAGAGCAATTTATTTGTAATCCCAGAGAAACACATGGAATCTCATTGGTTTCAAAATCTGGAATGATATGGGATACTAAAAAAGAAAAGGCAATTGAAAAAGGAAATTTAATTCATGAACTTATGAGCCACATCAGCTCTCCAACAGATGTAGAAATCACAATGAATCATTTCTTAGACAATGGCACAATTAATACGGTTCAATACAAAGAGCTTAATCCTCTAATTCTATCAATAATTAATCACCCTGATATAAAGAAATATTATAATTCAAGTTTAGTATCATATAATGAGAGAGAAATTATTCAAAAAAACGATAAAAATTTAAGACCTGATAGAATAGTCTTTAATAAGGATAATAAAGCTATAATTATAGATTATAAGACTGGTAATCCCAATAGTTATCACAAAAAACAACTAGATGAATATGAGAATGCATTCAAGAAAATAGGCATTACAACCCTAAAAAAACTTCTTATATATATAGAAAAAGAGGCTGTTATGGTTGAAAATTGTTGATTTATTCCTTTTACGGAAAAAAATATTCTTTTATCAAGAAAATTTATTCTAAAAACCTTATTTTTAAATACACAAATTTATTTATAGTAAATCCTTAATTATGAAAAACTTTTACAAATTATTATTAATCGTATTATTCATCTTCGGTACAACAAGTGTACAAGCGCAAGATGAGAACAATCCATGGCAAGTTAGCTTTGGTATGCACGCTGTTGATCAGGAAGCAGATACAGCTACATCAATTACTGAATTTTTTGATGTAGATGCAAATTGGAATATTTCTTCACCATTTTCAATGTTTTCTGTATCGAGATACATTGGCAGTAACCTTTCTGTTGGTGTTGGTATGTCATTCAACAGTATTTCAAAATATGCAACAGGTTTTGAAATGTCTGAAGATTCAGAGTATCACACTGTAGATTTAATGTTAAAATACAGCTTAGGCAATGCATTAGACTGGGGAGCCTGGGAGCCATTTGTTGGAGTTGGTCCAGGATCGACTTGGATGGCAGATGAAAATTGGATGACTGGAAATCTTAGTCTAGGTATTAACTACTGGGTGAATGAAAGGTGGGGACTTACTTTTCAAACAGAATACAAACACAGTTTCGATGATGGAGTGATGGATGAAGGTGGATCTATGAGATGGTCCGCTGGAGTATCTGTTAAACTTGGTAGTACTGACACTGATTAAGAATAAATATGAGAATGCATTCAAGAAAATAGGCATTACAACCCTAAAAAAACTTCTTATATATATAGGAAAAGAGGCTGTTATGGTTAAAAATTGTTAATTTATTCCTTTTACAGGTAAAAAAATATTCTTTTATCAAGAAAATTTATTCTAAAAACCTTATTTTTGCAAAAACTAATTTATTTATAGTAAATTCTTAATTATGAAAAACTTTTACAAATTATTATTAATCGTATTATTCATCTTCGGTACAACAAGTGTACAATCGCAAGATGAGAACAATCCATGGCAATTTAGCTTTGGTATGCACGCTGTTGATCAGGAAGCAGATACAAATACAAAAATTACTGAATTTTTTGATGTAGATGATAACTGGAATATTTCTTCACCATTTTCAATGTTTTCTGTATCGAGATACCTTGGAAGCAACCTTTCTTTTGGTGTTGGTGCGTCAATGAACAGCATTTCAAAATATGCAACAGGGTATGAAATGTCTGGAGAATCAGAATATCATACTGTAGATGCAATGTTAAAATACAGCCTAGGTGATGTATTAGACTGGGGAGACTGGGAGCCATTTGTTGGAATCGGTCCAGGATGGACTTGGATGGCAGGTGAAAATTGGATGACTGGAAATCTTAGTCTAGGTATTAACTACTGGATGAATGAAAAATGGGGTCTTACTTTCCAAACAGATTACAAAGAAAATTATGATGCTGTTGTTGAAAATTTAAAAATGGATGAAGGTGGATCTATGAGATGGTCCGCTGGAGTATCTGTTAAATTTGGAGGCACAGACACAGATGGTGATGGCATTTATGATAAACATGATAAGTGTCCAACAATTCCTGGATTAGCAGAATTTGATGGATGTCCTGACACAGATGGTGATGGAATCCAAGACAGTGAAGACGATTGTCCACTTGCTGCAGGACCTGCAGAATATAATGGATGTCCTGATACTGATGGAGATGGATTGCCAGACAATAAAGATAGATGTCCTAAAGAAGCTGGAGACAAGAAACTAGGTGGATGTCCAGATGCTGATGGAGATGGTATTGTGGATGCTAAAGATAGCTGTCCTAACGAAGCTGGTCCTAGAGCAAACCGAGGTTGTCCATGGCCAGATAGTGATGGAGATTCTGTTTTTGATAAGGATGATGAATGTCCTGATACTCCTGGAACAGTTGCAAACAATGGCTGTCCAGAAGGTCCGTCTGAAGAAGATATGGCTAGAATAACAGAATTATCTAGAGGAATTCAATTTGCATTTGGTTCTGCTACATTTACTGAGGCAACACCTCCAGTGCTTAATGATATCGTAGCAATAATTCTTAAATATCCTAAATCAAGCTTTAGTGTTGAAGGTCATACGGATAGCGTAGGGACTAAAGGATTCAATCAAGGATTATCTGAAAGAAGAGCAAATGCTGTAGTTGATTATTTAAGCTCAAGAAATGTTTCTTCATCTAGACTAAGTGCTTCTGGATTAGGAGAAACTAGCCCTATTGATACAAATATAAATTCAGCAGGTAGAGCTAATAATAGAAGAGTTGAAATTGTTTTTACGAAATAAGTAAATAATAAACTCTAATAAAATAGAAAACGCTTCGCTAAATGCGAGGCGTTTTTTATTTTTATACAATGCAGAGTTTTATAAAAATTGTACTTTCAGAATTAAACAAAAAAAAAGTAAATCTTTCTGATTGTGTCTTTATTCTTCCTAATAAAAGAGCTGGATTATTTCTAAAAGAAGCTATTTCTACTACTATTGAAAAAAATATTTTTAGCCCAGATATTCTGCCCATTGATGACTTTATAACATCACTCTCAGGATTATCAAAAATATCTAATACAGAGCTGTTATTTGAGTTTTATTCCGTTTATAAGCTAAGTACACACACACAAGAACAAAATGAGTTTGAAGATTTCATAAAATGGGCTCGGGTATTACTTAATGACTTTGATGATATAGATAGAGAATTAGCTAATTCAGATGCAGTATTTAACTACTTACAGGCTATAAATGACTTAGACCACTGGTCACTGGATGAAGATAAAACTTCAATAGTAGAAAATTATATGTCATTCTGGAAGGATATAAAAAAGTATTATAGCCAGTTATCAAATCACCTCTTAAATAAATCCAAGGGCTATCAGGGATTAATCTATAAAGAAGCAATAAATAATTTAGAAAGTTATATAAACTCTAATAGTAATAAACTTCATATTTTTTTAGGATTTAATGCGCTATATGGATCGGAATCAATAATAATCCAAGAATTACTTCAATCAGGGGTGGCACAAATTTACTGGGATATCGATGAAGCTACTATCAATTCAGAATATAACTCTTCTGGCTACTATATAAATCAGTACATAAATTCATGGCCATATTATAATGGTAATAAGATTGATATAATGTCGAATAATTATTCTACAAAAAAAAATATTTCTGTAATCGGCACAGCAAAAAATGTAGGACAAGCAAAATACATTGGTGAGATCATAGGAAAAATTAAAAATCCTAATGCTCTTAATAATACAGCAATAGTACTAGGAGATGAAAAACTGTTAACCCCTTTGTTAAACTCAATGCCAAATAAAATAGAGGATCTTAACATAACTATGGGGTTACCAATTAAGTTGTCTTCTACTGCATCATTATTTGATAATTTGCTAAAATTACATTCGGAGAATAAAAAATCATTCTATTATAAAAATGTGATTTCAATATTATCGCACGAGCTAATAGTTCCACTATTAAATACTAGTGATGGCGATATTTGTAAAATTATCAATACAAATAATATAGTATACCCAAACCTCAACACATTAATAAAGATTAATAAGTCCAATAGAGAAATATTAGAGCTTCTTCTTAGTGCTTGGGATAATACAAGTAATGCAATCGATAATTGTATCAAAGTAATCTATAGAATAAAAGATCATTTTGACAATAATGCGGCTCAGGAAAAGATGACATTCGAATACCTTTATCATTTTAATAAATTATTTAACAAATTAAAATTATTACAAAACAAGTATGAACATATAAGCTCTATTAGAACATTACATAATTTATATAGAGAAATAATAAAAAATGAAAAAGTTCCATTTAATGGAGAACCCCTTAAAGGATTGCAGGTAATGGGGATCCTTGAATCAAGGGTTTTAGATTTTGAAACAGTAATTATCTCATCATTAAATGAAGGGATTCTCCCTATGGGAAACAAGGGCAGCACATTTATACCATTTGATGTAAGAATTCAGCATAATCTTCCTATATATAAAGATAAAGATTCAATATATAGCTACCATTTTTATAGATTAATCCAAAGAGCTAAAAATATATATCTTCTTTATAACACAGAGCCAGATGTAATAAATGGTGGTGAAATTAGCAGATTCATTAGACAGTTAGAAATTGAAAATATTCATAAAGTATATCATAAAATACTTGTGCCAAAAACTCCTATAATAAAAAAAGAACTGATAGAGATTGATAAAAATTTCGATATTTTAAAAAAACTTAATGAAATATCAGAAAGAGGATTTACAGCATCAATGCTGCTTAACTATATAAGAAATCCTATATCCTTTTATTATCAGACAGTTCTGGAAATTCCTGAAGATAAACAGATGGAGGAAACTATAGCTTATAATACCCTTGGGTCCGTAATTCATAATACATTAGAAGATTTGTATAAACCCGCTGAAAATAAGGAATTAAATGAAAAATCTATAAAAGAGATGCAGGAGAAAAAAGATAAAATAGTTGATAAATATTTTCAAGAAAAATTTAGCCTAGGGAATCTAACTAAGGGGAAAAATTTAATAATAGTAGAGACAGCAAAAAAATATATCGATAATTTTCTAAAAAAAGAACTAAAAGATATTAATAAGGGGAATATCATAAAGATACTAGGGATAGAAACTAAATTTGAAACTATAATTAATCTCTCCTCTGAATTAAAAAATATTAAAATTAGGGGTAAAATAGATAGAATAGATAGTGTTAATGGAATAACAAGGGTTATTGACTACAAAACTGGCGGACAAGTCAAACAAACAGATCTAAATATTAAGGAATACGATAAAATCTTTGAAGACAAAAAATATTCAAATATCTTTCAATTACTATTTTATTCCCTAGCTATTGAAAAAGACAAAAAATATAATTTTCCAGTGGAAAATGGAATTATATCCTTTAGAAATCTAAGTATTGGTCCTTTAAAAACTAAGTTTTTAGATAAATCTAATCTGGTAACACCTGAAAAACTAGAAGATTATAAAAAGGGACTAGAAATCTTAATTTCAGAAATTCTAGATATAGATACTTCATTTAAAGAAAAGAAAATAGAAGAAAATAATAGATATTAATTTCTACTTCATTATCATCTTATAATATAACTAAAAAGTAATTTTTTTATAATAATAGAGATAAATTATATTAAAAAAATGCTTGAATAAAGTTCAAAATCTTACTATTAAAATATTATGTATATTTGCAAACAACAGGTATTAATATAGTTAATTATATTAATAATTGCAAATTATATTGTATTACTTATTGTATAAATATGAACATTTATCTAAAAAAATCAAGTTATATAACAAAACAGGATAAATCTGCTATTTTATTTGATTGTTTTAGTGCTAACTATCGAAAAAAGATAAATGCCAACGTATATGTGTCTCCAGAGCATTATGACGCAGAGGCTAATCAAATCAGTAGAATTGATCCAAAACATGTTAGTCTCAACATAGCCCTGAAAAAACTTGAACAAAAGAGAGATCTTGCCCTTTTTAATTATACAGAAGAAAAATGGAGTAAAGATGAGTTAGAAAACTTCTTAAAATCAGGTATAGAGCTATATTCTCTTGATGAATACGTAACAAATGAATTTGGAGATACTAAGAATAAAATTACCCACAGAGATTATATAAACGTGGTAAAAGTCTTCAAAAAATACCTCAATAAGCCCAGTAGGATTCAGTTTGAAGAATTATTAGATGAGCAATCCATTTTAACCTTTAAAATGAATGCAATAAAAAATGGTCTTAAACAAAGCTCTATAAACTCATATGTAAAAAAAATGAAGGTAATTATGAATAGCGCCTACAAGGATGGCCATATCAGTGAAAGATTTAATATCCCAGAGAGTGTTATTGAGGAAATTCCTTCAAATCCACGGGAAATTATAACATATAAAGAAATAGAGGAGGGGATAGCAAAAATTACTAATATTCATCAGGCTCAATCAATCGCGCTGTTTCTAATGATGCTATCATGTAAAGGCATGTATCCAGCAGATATAATGAATTATAAAAAAATAGAAAAAAATAATGCTGATGAAATTTTAATTAGTGAATTATTTGAAAAGGGGTCTGAGTATATAAAATTTAAAAAGTCAAAGAAAAGCATGAAATATAAGTATGTAAGAATAAATCATGCCATTAAAAAATTAGTAAGAATACTGAAAACCACTTTTTATATAACACATTACCGTAAATACTCAGATATTCTTGCGCCATATAATGATCCTTTTCATGTTTTTGCCGTTGATATTGCTGCAAATAATAATATTTATAAAAACTTATGGAATTTCTATCAAAAAATGATAAAATCTGTTCTTAATTATTCATTTACCTCTGCAAGAGATTCTTTTAATATAATTTTAGAAGATCAAGAAATGACAAATCAAACAAGAAATATATTAACTGGAGATATGGCCCATATGGAATTAACAAAAATGGATATTACAAAATTGAGTGATGCTAGAGATAAAATGAGAAACATAGAAGATCATATTAACAGAGAATTTAGAATAACAGAGCTAGTAGAAATATTAACAAATAAATTGAAATTAATTGGAAATAATCTTGATGACATAACGTTAGAAAACTGGAAAACTCCAAAATCATTTATTGCATCAATAAATAAATTCAAGTAAATTAGAATTACCAGCCTTTAAATAGTCTATCTATTTCTCATTTTAGCTAGCATTCTTAATATTTCTAGATATAGCCATACTAGTGTTACTAAAAGACCAAAAGCTCCATACCATTCCATATATTTTGGAGCACCTTTTTCTGCTCCCTCTTCAATAAAATCGAAATCTATTACTAAATTTAATGATGCAATAACTACTACTCCAAGACTAAAGAGAATGCTAAAATTTGAAGAGTTAGTAATATTTAAAACAGATATGCCTGTGCCAAAAAAGCTCATTATAAGATCAGCTATATATATCAAAAAAATTCCGCCTGTTGCAGCAAACACTCCAAGTTTAAAATTCTCTGTTGCCTTAATTATATTAGCTCTATAAGCCAATAATAGTGATAATAATATACAAACAGTTATAGTTATAGCCTGTAAAGCAATACCTTCATATAACAATTCCCCGTTTTGTCCTTGAATACTTTCATATAATTTAGATACACCGCCTAATGTTAGGCCTTCTAATAAAGCATAGATTGGTACAGTGTACGGCGCCCAATGCTGCTTAAATATTGTGACCATAGCAACTATGAATCCTCCGATGCAGCCAGGCAGAATGAGCCATAACATACTAGAAGTATAGGTAAAGTATCCCGCCACAATTAAAATACAAAGAGAAATTGCTGTCTTATCAACAGTCCCATTGATTGTCATAGCATCTGAGGTATTTGAAGCTAAAGATCCTTGAAATGATTTAGAATTTAGTGCTGGGTTTTTTGTTCTGTATGATAAATGCTTGCTCATGTTTTAATGTTTTTATTTAGGCAAAAATAAAAAATTAATCTACTATAAAGCTTGTTATGCTTTCTATAAGGCCTTGTTTAAGCTTAAGACTTGGATCTCCATAAGTCCGCAGATTTAGAAATCTATTAGCATCTGCCTCTTTTAAAATATGATTCATCCCTTCTATAATGACTAGCTCTGAATTAGAATTAGCTGCTGCTAATTTTTTAGCATCCTCTACTTGAATTTGAATATCAGTTGTGCCTTGAATAATTAAAACAGGGCATTTTACTTTTGAAATTTCAATGGCTGGATCATATTTAAAACATGAAATTAAATACGGTTGAACACTTGGCCGAAAAAGCATGTTAAGCAATGGGGCTACACTATCCACTGTTTTACCTTTTTCTAGTTCCTCTATAATTGGCAAAGACATGGAAAGAACATAGGGAGGTTGATCAACCAGCTGCCTCCTTATGGTTGCCTGCATTGAAACTCCTGGGCCTGCAAGTGAAATAAACTTATCTGGGATTACAGTTTGAGAGGCTATCATCCCAATTAAGGATCCTTCACTGTGACCTAAAATTATAAAAGAGCTGAACCTTGAGTCATCTTTAAGAAGTGAGTGCCATTGTTGGACATCTTGAATATAATGCTCAAATCTTAAATCCTCTTCTGAAGTCATAGCTTTAGCGCTTTTAGCAATCCCTCTTTTATCAAATCTAAATGAAGCTATATTATTGTCATACAGCCCTTGAGCCAACATTTTTAAGGAATTGTTTTTTAAAGAGCCGCTATTGCCGTCTCTATCTGTAGGTCCAGATCCAGCAATAATTAAAACAAGCGGGACATTTTCTTTAGAAGGCACTAGTAAAGTCCCCTCAATATTTCCAGTTGGTGTTTCTAATACAATTATTTCTTCTTGAGCTAAAGTAAAAATAGTAGCAAATAAAAAATATAAAAGAGTTGATACATACCTCATAAATACAAATTTAATTATTTATATTTATTATAAAGAGCTGAAAATATAAATAATACTCCTGGCAATGCCAATGCGTCTATCATAGAAAAATCATATGGGCTGCCATCTAATAAATTAAAGGCCCCTATACTTATCACTGTAATAACTCCTCCAATAAGCTCCCGTTCCCAAGCAATTATTTGTCCTAAGCATACCCCAATTGGAAAAAATAAAAATAGTATCCCCTCCTTCATCGAAAGAACTTGGGTAAATTCATCTCCAGTCAAATGAGCAATGAAAAAGAATGCTATAACTCCTATTGAGATTGCGCTAGAAATTCTGGTAATCCAATAAAGAAATTTTTGCATGTTATATGTTTCTGTTCAATATAGTGCTTCTAATAGGGTGAAAAAATGATATATATCATATTATATCGTCAATCATTCTTGTTCTTTAGCCTTTTAGTATAATCACTCTATTCGCTATGAAGAATTTCATTCTTATCCTTGCGCTTTTCTTTT
>Ga0206681_10000135_pt1 | contig 45182 bp, 50 predicted proteins | sample M150012015metaG_FD_161048 | JGI IMG/M metagenome (GOLD analysis project Ga0206681, IMG submission 161048) | Ammonia-oxidizing marine archaeal communities from Monterey Bay, California, United States - M1 500m 12015 | ecosystem: Environmental > Aquatic > Marine > Intertidal zone | place: USA... | reverse complement strand
TGCCGCCCTTATGGACGGTTCACAATCCACCGGATACTCATTCGGCGACGAATAAACATTAAGTAAACAACAGGGCCGGGGAGCAGACAACAGTCGCTCCCCGGCTCTTTGTGTTTAACCCAGCAAGTAGGGTGCTTCTCTAACACTCTGATTCTGAATATCGGGAGAAAATTTCGTGACATCCGAAGCACCGGCAAAAGCTCCGGCACGCAAAAAACAGCTGAGCGACGAGCGCCCTTGGTGGGATACCTTCCCTTGGTGGGGTGCCTTGATCTTTGCCATTTTACTTTGGATGGGGTGGCAAATCGCCACCAATGAAAACTATGACTTGGCTTGGGACCGCATTATCCCCGGTTTGCGTATCACCATTATTTCGACTTTGCAGGCCTTCGCCATTGCCCTGATAATCGGACTGTTGGCCGGCATGGGGCAACTTTCACGCAACGTGGTGCTCCGCAACGTGGCCCGCACTTACGTTGAGTTCATTCGCGGTATACCTATTTTGCCGCTTATTTTTACCGTGGCTTTAATTGTGGTTCCTGAAACCAGCGAAGCCATTAATAGCCGTTTAGATGCTTGGTTTGGATGGACTTTTGACCTTTCTTTCCAAATGCGGGCCACCGTAACCTTGGCCCTTATTTATGGGGCTTACATGGCTGAAATCTTTCGTGGAGGCATTCAGTCGGTTCCTCCTGGCCAAACCGAAGCCGGCCGCTCGCTGGGGCTGACTCGCCGGCAGTCCATGAACTCGGTAGTGCTTCCTCAAGCCATGCGAGCCATCATCCCTCCGTTGGGCAATGATTTCATTGCTATTTTGAAAGACACCTCGCTTCTTTCTGTGTTGGGGGTACTTGAGATCACTCAACGAGCCCGCCAATTTTCGGCCAGCACCTTTAAGTTTCGCGAGGGTTACTTTGTGGTGGCCTTCATCTATCTAATTTTGACCCTCAGCCTCTCTTTGTTGTTGGGTGTCCTTGAGCGGCGAATGAGCCGCGACCGGAAGGGGCAGCGCTGAGATGATCACTTTGACTGGGCTTTCTAAAACTTTCGACAAGACAATTCATGCCGTGCGTAACGTTGACCTTCAGATCAACGAAGGCGAAGTAGTGGTCATTGTGGGGCCTAGTGGGTCTGGAAAATCGACGGTGTTGCGCTGCATCAACTTGTTGGAAATCCCCACCGAGGGTTCGGTAGTCGTTGATGGCCACGAGTTAACTGACCCAGCAACCGATATTGATGCGGTGCGCGCCGAAGTGGGCATGGTTTTTCAACAGTTCAACCTTTTTCCTCATCTCACGGTGCTCGAAAATGTGGCCTTGGCTTTGCGAAAAGTACGCAAGTACAGCAAAGATGAGGCAAACGAAATCGCTTTACGGCAACTCACCCGAGTAGATATCCCAGAAAAAGCTGATGCTTACCCTCGCCAACTTTCTGGTGGCCAGCAACAACGGGTAGCTATTGCTCGCTCGTTAGCCATGGAACCCAAAGTAATGCTTTTTGATGAACCAACCTCTGCTTTGGACCCCGAGATGGTTAAAGAGGTGCTTGATGTCATGCTGAGTTTGGCCGCTGAGGGCATGACCATGGTGGTAGTTACCCATGAGATGGGTTTCGCTCGTGCCGCCGCTGACCGTTTGGTGTTTATTGACGAAGGTGAAATTGTTGAGGTGGGCCCCCCGGAAGAGGTTTTCACCAACCCAGTGCAGCAACGCACTAAGGACTTCTTCGCCAAGATTCTTTACTAATGGGCGGGTTGACCGAAGAACACCGATCTTCATGGAACAACAATGGCTTTTTAGTTTTTCCTGAGTTCGTGGATCAGCAATCGTTGGCGTGCCTGAACACTCAAATCGATGCCTTGGTTGCCGGCTTCGCCAACCATCTCTCGCCGCAGGCCACCACAATTTTTTCTACCACCGAACAAAGCCATGCACAAGATGAGTGGTTTCTTTCTTCGGGGGCCACCATCCGGCCTTTTTTTGAAGATGGCGCTTTTGATGCGGACGGAAAACTCTGTGTTCCTTTTGCAGAAGCGCTGAACAAAATTGGTCACGCAATGCACGATCTTGACCCAACCTTTGACCATTTTTCTCGAACCCCAGACCTCGCCAATTTGGTGAGTCAACTGGGGGTGGCTGACCCTTTGCTTCTACAGTCCATGGTCATTTTTAAGCCCCCGCGTATTGGCGGCGAGGTGGCTTGCCATACTGATCACACTTTTTTATGGACCGATCCACCGTCGGTGATTGGCCTTTGGTTTGCTTTAGATGATGCCACGGTAGACAACGGGTGTTTGTGGGTGCTTCCTAGTGGCCATACCAAACCGGTACGGAGTCGTTCTCGTTTAACCGCTTCGGGCACGGTCACTGAGGTGCTTGACCCCACTCCTTACGACATGAAGCAACTGGTTCCGGTGGAGGTAAAAGCTGGTACTTTGGTGGCCTTTTCGGGGCTTCTCCCCCACTGGAGCGCACCCAATACGTCAACGACGGCCCGGCGGGCTTATACCTTGCATATCATTGACGGAACTACTCAATACGCCGCTGACAATTGGCTACAAAGGCCTCGCGACCTCCCGCTTCGCGGTTTTTCGTGATTCCTCTTCGCTGGTTGTGGCTAGGCTGAACCATGGACCTTGATTTAGAAATTCTGCGCCAAGCACCCAAAGTGGTGCTTCATGATCACCTCGATGGCGGTCTTCGCCCCGCCACCGTTATTGAGTTAGCCGACCAATACGGCTACCAAGGGCTTCCTTCTACTGACGTTGCAGAACTTGCCCAATGGTTTCATTTAGGCGCAGACCGTCGAGACCTTGGCCTGTACTTGGAAACTTTTGAACACACCGTGGGGGTGATGCAAACGGCCGACGCTTGTCGACGGGTGGCTTACGAATGCGGACAAGATTTAGCAGCCGATGGAGTGGTTTATGCCGAAATCCGTTACGCCCCGTCGTTGATGACCGCGGAAGGCTTATCGCTTGATGAGGTCATTGAAGCCACCACCGAAGGTTTTAATCAAGCCAGCGCAGAGTCGGGGATCATTATTGGCACGCTCGTTACGGCCATGCGAACTTCGCAAGATTCTTTAGCGGTGGCCGAGGCGGCGGTTCGTCACCGTGACCAAGGTGTGGTGGGTTTTGATATTGCTGGTCGAGAAGCGGGCTACCCCCCAACTTTGCATCTGGAGGCTTTTCAATATTTGCAGCGAGAGAACTTTCATTTCACCATTCATGCCGGGGAAGCTTTTGGCCCGGCCTCCATTTGGGAGGCGGTGCAGTTTTGTGGAGCGGAACGTTTGGGCCACGGGGTGCGCATTGTTGATGACATCACCTTTGATCGTGATGGTCAACCCCAATTGGGGCGGTTAGCGAACTTTGTGCGCAACCGCCGTATTCCTTTAGAGCTCTGTCCTACTTCTAATGTGCACACTGGTGCGGTTGAGAGTATCGCTCACCATCCCATTGGTTTGTTGCGGTCGTTGGGTTTTCGTGTCACCTTAAATACCGACAATCGCTTGATGAGCGACGTTTCTATGACTTCCGAGATGATGGCTCTTCACGAATCTTTTAATTGGGGTTTACCAGATTTTCGTTGGCTCGCCATCAACGCCATGAAGAGCGCTTTTTTGCCCTTTGATCAGCGGCTTGATCTCATCAATGAGGTCATCAAACCGGGCTACGACGCGCTTATTGACCAGGGGTAGTCATGCCGTTGCGCCTCACTGCCGAAGACCAGCAGTTACTTGACGGTGGCTCTGGGCCGGGTGCGCAAATGGCTATGCGCATTGTGGTGCGTTTGGCCGAGGCCTTAGAAGCCGAACAACTCCTAACTATTTCGGGTGCGCACGTGGATTCTTGCCTCTACCACGGGCCTTCCACTTTGGCGTTCGCCGAACGTTTGCTGGCTTTGGGTGCTTCGGTAAAGGTGCCCACCACGCTTAATGTTTCTTCGCTGGATTTATTACATCCGGATCTTTTTACCGGTGACCCCAAAGAGGCTGAGCAGAGTCGGCTTTTGACTGAGTGCTACAAAGGTTTGGGTGGTCAGCCCACTTGGACTTGCGCCCCTTACCAACTTGATGAGCGGCCGGGTTTTGGGCAGCATGTGGCTTGGGCGGAGTCCAACGCCATTGTTTTCGCTAACTCGGTGTTGGGGGCGCGAACCGACCGTTACGGCGATTTCATTGATATTTGTGCGTCTATCACGGGGCGCGCTCCTGCTGCTGGTTTGCATTTGCAAGAAAACCGTCGGGCCAGACGAGTCTTTGATGTGTCTGGTCTTCCTTCTGCTTTGTTGGATTCCGATTGGTTGTTTCCGGTGTTGGGGGCGCTGGTGGGGGCGACTACTGGCGTGCAGGTTCCGGTGGTTACTGGGGTGCCCGGTGGCCAGCCGGAGCATCGTTTGAAGTCTTTGGGGGCGGCGGCGGCTTCCTCAGGGGGCATCGGGATGTTTCATATGGTAGGTAGCACCCCAGAGGCCCCTACGCTCTCTGAGGCCTTGGGTGGTGTTGATCCGCTAAGTACCATGCAGGTTTCGCTGACTGACTTAAACCAGGCCCGGGCTTCGCTTTCTACTGCTACGGGTCTTTCTTTGAGCTCGGTGTGTTTGGGGACGCCGCACTATTCGCTTGACGAGTTTGCTGTTTTGGTTCCGTTGTTGTCCGGCCGCCAGGTACATCCTTCGGTGAATTTTTTAGTTTCTACTGGGCGAGGCATTTATCACGAACTGCAACTGCGAGGTTGGTTGGGCACGCTGGAAGCAGCAGGGGTGACCGTGGTGGTCGATACCTGCACTTATTTGTCTCCGGCGTTGACCGGCGGTACTGGCCCGGCCATGACCGACTCGGCCAAGTGGGCTTATTACGCCCCTAGCAACCTTGGGGTGGAGGTGACCTTGGCCAGTACCGCAGAATGCGTTAACTCTGCAATAAACGGCGTGGTGACCGTGGATGAAAGCCTGTGGGCTAATGGCTGACTTCCCGCATTTTCTTTGCCCGGGCCAAGCCGAGGGTTTGGTGCTGCGTCTTGATGAGCCGTTGAGTCTGTGGGGTGGCTTAGATGCGACTACCGGACGCATCATTGATCAACATCACCCTCAAGTTGGGATGTCGATAAGCGGCACCATGTTGGTTATGCCCTCGGGCCGAGGTTCTAGTTCTGCCAGTGCGGTGCTTTTAGAGGCCATTCGTTGCGGCACTGCTCCGGCAGCCATCATTATGGAACACCCCGATGCCATTGTGGCTTTAGGGGCCATCGTGGCCGCCGAACTCTATGACGTGACCCTCCCTGTGGTGGTGGTGTCTCCCCAAACCTTGGCCACCTACATCACCGGTGATTCTTTGTCGCTCTAGCTCTCGTACCAGGATTCGTTGGGTTCGACACCGAGACCATCGGCGAGGCGGTTGACGTAAGCGAAGTAAGCCGTTACTTCAACAATGTCAAGAATGTCTCGATCAGTAAAACCAACCGCCGTGAGCATTTCGGCATCAGTTTTGGTCATTTGACCGGGGGTCACCGTCAACTTGAGGGCAAAAGCCAGCATGGCTTGGCGTTGCGGCGAAAGGCCAGCCGTTGCCCAATCGCTTTCAACGGCCACCAGCAACTCATCATCTTTAAGCAAGCGACGCAGACCGCGTCGATGGTGAACAATTCAATAGTGGCAGTGGTTTTCCAAACTCACTATCAAGGCCACCAACTCGCGTTCTACCTTGCGTAAAGTTTTGGTGCCGGACATGGCCGAGGCATAAAGATACTGATGGGCTTGCATGCCTTGCGGGTTCAATGAATGCACGGCCATGATGTGATCCACCCGGCCAGACTGCTGGTCAACGACCTGAGGGAACATCTCCGCCAAGGCGCCTTCGGTCCATTCGTCATCGGGTACGGTCTCAATCCAGGGCATGCCTGTAGTCTCGCACATTGGCCCATGTAGAACCCAACCGCTCTGGCCTGCTAGAAAAACTATTCGTGCCTACTCTTTCTGAAGCCCACTCCCGCACTTTGGTAGCGGGTGCCGGAGTATTGGTTTCTTCGTGGGCCAGTGCTGAGACCGCCCAACAAGCAGCCCAGGCCGCTCAAACTTTGGGCTTTCCCGTTGCCGTAAAATTGTGCGGTGATGCCATTGCGCACAAAACCGAACGTGGCTTGGTGCGCTTAAAATTGACCGATGCTGCATCGGTTGAGGCGGCCGCCGCCGAGTTGTTGGCCGCTGCCCTTCCCGAAGATGGACCAGTGAATTTACTTATCTCTCCTATGGTGACCGGCAATCGAGAGTTGATTGCCGGCTTGGTACGCGATGAGCAGTTCGGGGCCTGCGTCATGCTGGGCGTGGGTGGGGTATTAGCCGAAGCCATCGGCGACGTGGCCTTTCGCTTGGCCCCGTTAAGCCCCCTTGATGCCCAGGAACTCATTGATGACCTGGCGTCACAAACGTTGTTGGGTGCTTTTCGCGGCGAACCTGCGGTGGACCGTTCCACGCTGGTCAGCATTCTTTGCGCCTTAAGCACCCTCGCTCAGGACCCCAACATTGTTTCTGTTGACTTGAACCCGCTCATCGTGACCGACGGCCAACCGGTAGCCGTTGATGCTCTCGTTGAGGTGGCCGAGGCTCAATCATGACCCGTAACCTCTCCCCTCTTTTTGAACCCTCGGGTGTGGTGGTGGCCGGTGTTTCGAGCCATCCCGGCAAGTTCGGTTTTGTGGTCCTCCACAACCTTTTGTCTTGCGGCTACCAGGGTCAGATTTTTGCTTTGGGCCGTTCGGCTGGCACTTTGCTCGACCAACCGGTCATTGCTTCTTTGGATGAAGTACCGCAAGACGCCGCCGAACTTTTGGTGGTCTGCACGCCACCCGACGCCAACGAAGAACTCCTAAGGGCCGCCGCCGCTCGCGGCATCAAAGCGGTGTTCATGGTAACCGGCGGGTATTCCGAGGCCGGCCCCGAAGGCGCCAAGGCCGAAGATCGTTTGGTGGCTTTAGCTAACCAGTTGGGCCTTGTATTGGCGGGCCCCAATGGGCAAGGCCTGGTTTCTCCCCCGATAGGCCTTTGTGCACAAATCGTTGCTCCTTACCCGCCCCGTGGTCGCATCGGTGTGGCCTCGCAATCCGGCAACTTTGTTTCGGCGTTCGAAAACTACGCCACCCAAACCGGTATCGGTATTAGTCGCGCCGTTTCGGCTGGTAACGCAGCAGCCACTTCGTTGGCCGATTATCTCGAATGGTTTGCCGACGACCCCGAAACCGATGTCGCTCTTTGCTATATCGAAGGCCTCAAAGATGGCCGAGCGTTTGCCGAACGGGTTCGCCAAATTACCCCCCACCTGCCGGTGGTGGTGGTTAAAGGCGGTGCCACCAGTGGCGGGCAAAAAGCGGCCGCTTCACACACCGGCTCGCTAGCCACCAACGATCGGGTTTTTGACGGGGTGGCTCGCCAAGCCGGCTTGGTTCGGGCCGCCACCATTGAAAGCGCTTTCGAAGCGGCCGCTACCTTGGCTACCCAACCCCTCCCTTCGGGTGGTCAAACCTTGGTGCTGACCACGGCAGGGGGCTGGGGGGTCATTACCGCTGATGCCATTACCCGCCACCGCCGACTCAACTTGGCGCCTCTACCTAAAGATCTCCAGGCCAGCATTGACCAACTCCTTCCCCCACGTTGGAGCCGTAACAACCCGGTGGATTTTGCCGGCGGAGAAACTCGGGACACCATTCCGGAAATACTTAACCTGGCGGCCGCCCACCCCGACATTGATGCCATTGTGCAACTGGGCCTAGGCATTCAAGGCAACACCGCAGCGCTTACCCGGTTGGGCCCTTTTTACCCCGATCACGGCCTTGAGCGCATTGTGGATTTTCATGAGCGTCAAGAACGCCGCTACGCCGAAGCAGCGGCCGAGGCATCAAGCAAACACCACACCCCAGTGTTGGTGGCTTCAGAAATCGCCGCAACAGATCCGCGAAACCCGATGGTGCAGGCCGTCAAAGACTCAGGCCGGTTGTGTTACGCCTCCGCCGATCGTGCGGTAGAAGCCCTCGGTCACTTGGTTTCTTACGCTCAGTGGCGCAACGCTCGCCGCTAACTATTTACTAAAAGACCGGAGGGCACTGGCCAAGTTGCCGCGGCGCTTCACCACGGTTTCTTGCAACCCAAGAAACTTTTGCAGCTGCTTGAGTTCTTTCGAAAGTTCCCGAGCAACTTTTTCTTTCGCTACGCCGGTTTCTGCATAAACGCCTTTTACTAACAACCGGCCGGTGGTTCGCTCGGCTTTAAGGTCTACCCGAGCCACTAACTGATCACCAAGAAGAAAGGGCAACACGTAGTAACCGTATTTTCGTTTGGCTTCCGGCACATAGATTTCTATGCGGTAATGAAAGCCAAACAGTCGCTCGGCGCGAGGTCGACACCACACCACAGGGTCAAACGGCGACAGCAAAGCCCGAGCCTTTACCGGGTCGGCCTTTGGCCCCCGAGGAACCACCATCGCTGGCTCATCCCAGCCCTCTACTTCTGCGGGAAGCAGCAACCGTTCTTCTAACAACTCGGCCAGGCGAGGGCGCGCCACCCGGAGTTTCATCCGAAAATAGTCAGCCAGATCGCTGGCCGTAGCTACCCCGAGGCAGCGAGCCGCTATGAGTAAAAGTTGTCGTTGAGCTTCTTCGTCAGTGGGGGTGGTTTGGTGACGAATGTGTTCCGGGATGACCTCGGCAAAAGATTCGTATCGCCTTTTGAAATTATCGGTGCGGCGAATACCTACCTCACCCACTCGGTACAACCAGTCCAATGAGCGGGTGCCTTCTGAACGACCGTTCCACCAGTCCCCTTTGCGGGGCCGAGGGTCGTTGAGGTCGGCGGCGCTGAGTGGCCCGTTTTGCTGAACTTCGGCCAGCACTCCCGCAACGTAGCCCGATCGTTGGGTAGCCATTTTGTGCAAGCCGTCCCAGGTAGCGCCGTGGCGGGCTTCACGTTTTGTCCATCGCAGCAAGGGCTCAATTTCGACCGGCACTACCGAGGCTTCGTGCGACCAAGTTTCGAACATTTTTCCTGAATGCCATAGCCATTTATCTAAAGTGGTTTGGTCGTATACCCCGAGGCGACTGTAGACCGGCAAATAGTGCGACCGGCATACCGCTTGTACCGAATCGAGTTGTAACAATCCGAGGCGCTTTATCACGCGTTTGAAGTGCTGCGCCGTTACCGGGCCCTTTGGGGCAGGGTCGGCAAACCCTTGAGCCCGCAAAGCGACGCGGCGTGCTTCGGTGCCAGACAAAGATCTCATGGCCCTAGTCTGGCCTATTTTTACTCTTGATGTTGCCTAATCGTCTTTGGTGAGTGCTCCCACGCCGCCTTGAAACGGAAACAGGTCTTCAAAATCGCTGTCTCGTCCTTCGGCTTGCGACTCAAAAGCTTCTTTCATGTCGACGGCCACAAACATGCCGGCTTGCCAGGTAGCGATGTGATCCAGCGAATCGGCGGTGCTGTGATCACGGGTGTAGTTAATCATTTGTTTGGTGCCCCAAATAGCCAGCGGTGACTTGCTGGCTATTTCGGCGGCCACCAGTTGTACTGCTTCCAACATGGTTTCGTGGTCGGGGAACACTTCGTTTACTAAGCCCACCGCTTTGGCTTCGGCGGCCGGCATACGGCGACCGGTGTAAGCCAGTTCGCGACACACCCCCTCGGGAATCAGTTTGGGGAGGCGCTGCAAGGTACCCACATCGGCCGTCATACCAATGTTTATTTCTTGAATGCAAAAGAAGGCGTCTTCGGTGGCGTAGCGCATATCCGCGGCCGTCACCAAGTCTACTGCTCCGCCGATGCAGCCGCCTTGAATGGCCACCAGCACTGGCATACGAGCTTTTTCTAGAGCAGAAAAAGTTTCTTGCAGGTGCAGCACGTTGAGTCGAGTGTTGGCTGCGGTACGGCCTCGCTCTTTGGTGCTGCCGCCTGCTCCACCACCAAAGACCGCCAGGTCCATGCCGGCGCTGAAATGCTTACCAGTGGAGACAATGACCACGGCTCGTACATCGCCCCGGGCATCAAGGTCGCGCACCAAGGCCGGCAGTTCATCCCAGAACTCGGGGATCATGGTGTTTAAACGCTCGGGGCGTTTCATGGTTACCGTGGCCACGCCGTCAGTAACTTTTACATCAAAACAAATCATTTGGTCAGTCATAGCGGTAACGCTAATACCCCGGGACCTCTTGTGCCTGATTGGGTCACCCGATAATACGTTGCGCTACCTCAGCGAGATCTTCGCCCGGGCGGGCTCCGAGGTGGCTGATTACTTCGGCGGCGGCGATGCTCCCCAAGCGGCCCGCTTGTTCAAGCGCTACCCCACGGCTAAGGCCGTAAAGCACTCCGGAAGCATAAAGGTCGCCGGCTCCGGTGGTATCCACTACCCCGTCGAGTTCGTCAGCTGGCACCTCAATGCGTTGCGATCCGTTGACGACAAGCGAACCTCGTGGCCCCAAGGTGATGAAAGCCAACTCCACGTGACTAGCTACTGCATCTACCGCCTGATCTAGATCGTCAACTTGATAAAAGGCGCAGAGTTCTGATCGGTTGGCAAACACCACATCTACCCGGTCATCAAGCAGGGTTTGCCATTCTTGGCGGTGGCGATCAACGCACATTTGGTCCGACATGGTGAGGGCCACTCGACGGTTAGCTTCTCGAGCGGCATCCATGGCGTACCGAATAGCATCTTTGGCTACTTCACGATCCCAGAGGTAACCCTCGCAATACAACGTGGCTCCCGAAGCCACCAGTTCGGGGTCAACATCGTCTCGGGTGAGGTGCGACGAAACCCCCAGAAAAGTATTCATGGTGCGCTGCGCATCGGGGGTCACTTGAATCAAGCAGCGGGCCGTGGGTAAGCCTTCGTGGGATCCCGGAACCGAAAAGTTAACCCCGGCTTCGGCGAGGTCTCGGCCAAAATGATCACCGAGGCTATCGGCACTGACTTTGCCGATATAAGCCGCTCGCCCGCCAAAACCGGCCACCCCAACCATGGTATTGGCCGCCGAACCTCCGCTGATTTCCAACCCGGGCGGCATGGCTTCGTAGAGTTGTAGCGCTCGGTCGGCGTCGATGAGGGTCATGCCGCCTTTAGCCAGCGAGTGCTGGTTAATGAAAGCGTCGTCTACTTCGGCCAGCACATCAACAATGGCGTTACCGACACCGACCACGTCAAAAGTCGCCGTGTTTTCTGTTGTACCCACCATTGACCCCCGGTCAAAATTATTAGAAACCCATTGTGGCACGAAGTCTCTGCTTCGCCACCACTAGCATCTGTCTTTATGCCGTCACATCGTTTAAGCCGCACCGTACTCCCCCAGCATTACGCCTTGCATTTGGTGCCGGATCTTGAAAATCACACCTTCACCGGTTCGGTGCGCATTGAGGCCACCGCCGACCAAGCCTTAAAGGAGTTGACGCTCAACGCCATTGAACTCAATGTTTCTTCGGCTCAGGTAAATGGCCAAGCGGTAGGTTTCTCCCTTGATACTGACCTTGAGCAACTTACCCTTTCGGGGTTAGTGGCTGCCGGGCCGTTGACTATCGATCTTGAATTTTCCGGCATCCTCAATGACCGGTTGCGGGGCTTCTACCGCAGTACCTTGAACATCGAAGGCCAAGACCACACGGTGGCTACCACTCAGTTTCAATCCACCGATGCCCGACGGTGTTTTCCTTGTTTTGATGAGCCGGATTTCAAAGCCACTTTTGGTATTACTTTGGATGCCCCCTCGGGTTTGCTAGCTATTTCTAATGGCGCAGAGGTTTCTCGTACTTCGTTGACTCCGCAGGTAGATCGGGTGGTTTTTGCCGACACCATTGCGCTTTCTACGTACTTGGTGGCTTTTGTAGTGGGCCCTTTGGCCGCTACCGACCCCATTGATGTGGGAGGTATTCCGGTACGGGTCATTCATCCTCCGGGCAAAGGGCACCTCACTCAATTTGCTTTAGAGGTGGCAGCCCATTCACTCCGCTGGTTTGCCGAGTGGTATGACCTGCCCGTACCGGGCGGCAAGGTCGACTTGGTGGCTTTGCCCGATTTTGCTTTTGGGGCCATGGAAAACTTGGGTTGTATCACTTTTCGAGAAGTGTTGTTGTTGGTAGACCCTGAGCAAGCCACCCAACAAGAACTTGAAGCGGTCGCTGCGGTGCTTAGCCACGAACTAGCCCACCTTTGGTTCGGCGATTTGGTCACCATGCGTTGGTGGAACGGCATTTGGCTCAACGAAGCGTTCGCCACTTTCATGGAGATGAAAGCGGTGGAGACTTTTCGCCCTCAGTGGGACATCTGGACGGGTTTTGGCACCTCTCGAGCGGCCGCTTTGGACGTTGATTCTTTGGCCGCTACCCGGCCCATTGAGTATCCGGTGGAAACCCCGGCCGACGCCGAAGGCATGTTTGATTTGTTGACTTATGAAAAAGGCGCCGCCGTGGTGCGCATGTTGGAACAGTTTTTAGGCCAAGAGGTTTTCCGCAACGGGGTGCGCCGTTATTTGGCTAACCATCTTTACGGCAACACCGACAATGAAGATTTGTGGCAAGCCCTCGAGGAGGTTTCGGGGCAACCGGTGGGTGATTTAATGCAGGATTGGATTTTTCAAGGCGGCCATCCCGAAGTAACCGGCGAGGTAACCGGCGAGACATTGACGTTGCGTCAACAGCCCTTTCGCTACAACCCCGGAGGGGCCGACCAGCACTGGTCGGTTCCGGTGCGTTTGCGTACCACCGAGGGAACGCAAGCAGTTTTGCTGGCCGGCGACCAACCGGTCACGGTGCAACTTGATGCACCGCTGTGCAACCTCAATGCTGATGCTTCTGGGTTTTATCGCTCCTCTTTGCCGGAGGCTCAGGCCACCACTGCAGCCGAACGAGCTAATCTGATTGGCGACCGGTGGGCTCAAACGCTGGCGGGGCGTCAAGACCCTCACCAGTTTGTGGCTGCTATGGAGCCTTACGCCCTTGACGGCGATTTAGCGGTGTGGCAAGCCATTTTGGGTGGACTCACCACCCTTGACTTGTTTTCGCCGGGGCGACCGGTTGCCGGGGTAGTTGACTTGCTGCTTCCTTTGGCCGAAACCTTGGGTTGGTCAGGCCCGCTCCACGAGGATCAACGCACTCAACAACTCCGGGGCCTTCTTTTGGGTGCTTTGGGTCAACTGGGCCATCACCAGCCCACTATTGACCGGTGCCGGGAACTTTGGTCTTCTGGGGCTGTTGACCCGGCGGTAACGGCGGCCGCCGTGAGCGTCACCGCCCGTTTTGGTGATGCTGCTACCTTCGGTCTTTTTCGCCAACGAGCCGACCAAGCAACCACTGCTCAAGAAGAGCAGCGTTTCTTGCGAGCTTTGGCGCTTTTTCCTGGACAACAAGAGCTCCTGGTCTTGCTTGAAGAAATCGTCGCCGGAGGCATCCGCTCCCAGGACGCCCCGTTTATTCTTCGCCAAGCGCTTATGCACCCCGAACACCGCAACTTGGTGTGGGCTACGGTGACCGAGCATTGGGGCACCCTCTCCAGCCAGCTGCCTTCCAACAGTATCGCCCGTTTGTTAGAAGGTGTCCGGGCTTTGATCGACCCAAATCTTCACCCCGATGTGGACCAGTTTTTAGATCAGCATCCGGTGCCCCAGGGAGCATTAGTGGTGGATCAACACCGAGAGCGCCGCCGAGTAAACGTGCGCTTGGCCCAACGTTTGGCTAGTAAGTAAAAAACAGTTAAGTCGTCAAAGAGCCGGCTTGGGCTACGAACGCATCTAACCGCTGACGGTTGGGCATGCCCGTGATGCGGTCTACTTCGTTACCGCCAAGATCACAAAGCATCAGCGTCGGGATACTCATAATACCCAAGGCAGAGGCCAGGCCCGGAGACTCATCAATATTCACTCGAACAAAATGAACGTTTTCCGTGGCCTGGTTACGAGCGATTTCTTCAAATACTGGGTGCAGTGTTTTACATGGGTTACACCAGGGGGCCCAAAAGTCCACCACAGTGGCGTGGCCATCTAGTGAGTCAAAGAAGTCACTTTCACCAAGGTCGGTAATGGGCGCTGGCTCTTGTGGCGCCGCAACCTTTGCCTCTGGTTTGTTTTTATCATTTCGTGCGAAAAATCTTTTGCGCATATTTTTCCTTACTTCTGACAAAGAGAACTATACAAAATTATCTTGGCTGGCGAATACCACCCAAGCCTCATCAACCGCCCACCACCAAAGAAAGTCGGAAAGAACCTTCAGCGTCAAGTAACTGCGCCATGAATTTGTACTGGCGCCCTGCGGGTTCCTCTACCAGACAAGCAAACTCTTGGTCCGCTCGGGCTATCTGGACTTCTGGGGAACAAGAAACGGTGTGATCCAACCCCAAGTCAGCGTCAAGTTGTTGCTTAACCTGTTGGGCTACCTCGGCGCCCCAAATGAGGGTTCCGGCGAAAGACACCGCAACTTCGCCGTCGCCGTTGGGGCCCTCAACGTCGAGAGAAACTTTTTCTCCAGCTATTTCTGCGGTGCAGGTCAACGAATCGTTTACTTCTTGGCATTCCACCTCGCCCACCACGCCCGGAAAACCAGGGGCCAGCACCTCAGGAATACTTTCTTCTAACGCTGGTACATCAAAACTTTCTACGGTTTCTGATCCGCAGGAAACAACCAGCAATAAGCCCACCGCCCAGACCCCATGCTTTATTCCCATGCTGCGGCTACCGCGAGAGCTTCTTGCCAACTGGCTCCTTGGGCTAACAAGTTTTTACCTTGCATAACTTGGCGCGGCCGGTTCATACCAAAAACTGCTCGGAGTTTTCCGTGGCTGCCGTAAAAAGCCGCGAAGCGATGCTCCTCAATTGAGCCGTTCACGATCTGCACCTCATCGTCGGGGCTGGGACGGCCCGCTAACTGGATTTTGCGGTCAAACTGGTCGCTCCAAAACCACGGCACGGGGGTGAATGGGTCGGCCGGTTGATCAACGAGTAAACGCCGAGCAGCGTAGGGGCCTTGTTCCACCGCGTTGTCCCAGTGCTCTACTCGCATGAGTTCGCCGTAACGCGGGTTTAGCCAGCGGGCCACATCGCCGGCGGCCGTCACCCCTGGTGCTGCTAAGCAGGTTTCGTCACAGACCACACCGTTTTCAATGGTCAGGCCCGAGCCCTCTAGCCATTCGGTGTTGGGTAACACGCCAATGCCCACCACCAACAAGTCGGTTTCAATGATTGTGCCGTCGGTGAGTTCTACGGCTTCTATTTGCTCTCGGCCGTGCACTGCAGTCACCCCGACCCCGCACCGCAAATCCACCCCGTTTGACCGGTGCACTTCGGCCACCACCTCCCCCACCATGTTCCCCACTACTCGTTCTAAGGGTGCTGCTAATGATTCGATCAGGGTGGTGGGTACGCCCCTCCCTACCGCAGTCGCTGCTACTTCGGCGCCAATGAAACCGGCACCGACCACCACCAGTCGGCGGGGGCCGGCTTCCAGTGCGGTGCGAATCGCTAAGCAATCGTTGAGGCTGCGCAGGGTGTGCACCCCGTTCATACCTTCGGTGCCGGGCAAGGTTCGACAGCGGGCGCCGGTGGCTATTAGCAACCCCTGGTAAGCCTCCGGTTCACCGTCTACCCACAGGGTTTGGCTGTCTACATTGAGTTTGGTGGCTCGGCTACCTAAGCGGAGGTCAAGGTTGAGGTCTGCGAAACGTTCTGCCGGGGTGAGGGCCGCTCGGTCGGCTTCCCAGTCGCCCGCCAATATTTTTTTTGACAACGGTGGCCGGTCGTAGGGAGCGTGGGGTTCATCGCCTATTAACGAAATGGGGCCGTCAAACCCATCTCGGCGTAGCGCTTCGGCACCGCGTAAGCCGGCCAGCGAAGCCCCGACGATGGTTATAGATTTTCGCACGGGTTTAACCGGCGTCAGTCTTTAAGTGCTATTGCTTGTTTGGGGCAACGGCGCACTGCATCTTCCATTACTTCTCGACGGTCGTCGCTCGGGGTCTCGTTCAGCACATAGAGAAAGTCGTCGTCTCGTACTTCAAATACATCCGGGGCGAGGTCCATGCAGATGGCGTTGCTTTCGCAGAGGTCGTAATCAACCACAATTCGCATGATGAGCCTTTCGGTTATTGTGTACTTTGGTCACCCTAGATCATAAAACTCTTGGAGATCAGTCAAAGTCAATTACTTGACGAATCACATCAGCGTCGCCCATGCAGGACAAGGCATCGTTGACCTCGTCGAGCTTGATGCGGCGAGAGATCATGCCTTCGAGGTCTAGGCGTCCGGCTTTGTAAAGCCGTAAGAAACGGTTGAAATCGGTGCGCACGTCGGCTCCGCCGTACATGGAGCCGACCAAGATTTTTTCGGAGAAGAACATTTCGAAAGCCGAAAGTTCAAAAGTTTCTTCGGCACGACCCACGCCGACGATGCAAGCGGTGCCGCCCCGACGGGTCAGATCAAAGGCTTGACGCATGGTGGTAGGCAAGCCAATGCATTCCAAGGTGAAGTCAAACCCTTCGCCCCCGGTGATCTCGGCCATTACCGCCGGTACATCGTCGGGCACCACAGCGTGGGTGGCGCCAAAGGCTTTGGCTCGGTCAAGTTTTCCTTCGTGAAGGTCCACGGCCACGATGACCGCCGCTCCGGCGATAGCCGCTCCTTGAATGGCCGCAATCCCTACGCCGCCGGCACCGATAACCATGACCGATGATCCGGGGGTTACCTTGGCCGTGTTCAATGCTGCGCCTACCCCAGTGGTTACCCCACAGCCCACCAAGGCGGCCACGTCAAGGGGTACGTCGTTGTCAATTTTGATAGCGGCAATGCCGGCCACAATGGTTTCTTCGGCGAAGGTTCCGCAACCGGTCATGGAGCCCACCACGTTGTCTCCTTGGCGAAATTGGGGGTTGGAGTTCATGGTGAAGTAACCGGTGAGGCACAGGTTGGGCTGGCCGCGGCCGGTGCAATAGGCGCAGGTGCCGCAGGGTGGGGAGAAGGCAATGATGACGTGATCGCCGGGCACCACGTGGGTTATGGCGCTTCCTACTTCGGTGACTACCCCGGCTCCTTCGTGGCCCAACACGGCGGGTGGGGCTTGAGGAATGGTGCCGTTCATGGCCGAGAGGTCAGAGTGGCAGACCCCGCTGTGGGCGATCTTTATCTTGACGTCGCCGGGGCCCATGTCCCGGAGGGTGACGTCGTCGGCGATGACGAGTTCGTCGGTGGGGACTTTGGTCATTATTGCGGCCAGCATGTGGTTCTCCCTGTAAATGGTTGTTTCTGTACCGTAGTGGGTTTTGTTCCTTGAGGTGAAGGTGGCCAACAGCATTCTTTCGCCTTTTGCGGGCTACCTTTTGCCTATGGAGTTAAAGGTCACCCGTTTAGAACGCCACCATTCCACGGCGGTCATCGTGTTGTCGCGTCCACCGCGCCGTAATGCGTGGACGGGCCGCATGCACACCGAGTACCGGTGGTTGCTGCAAAAGGTCGAAGAGGACCCAACGGTCAAGGTCATTGTGGTTACCGGCGACCCAGAGGGAAAAGCTTTTGGGGTAGGGGCCGATGCTGGGGCTTTAGATGGCCACGTTGACCGCGGTGGTTACGACTCGGGGGTCGCTGATGATATTGCGCTTCCGGGCTACGGGGTTGACTCGGTTTTTGATGCCGATTTTGCTTACCATTTCGGTTTGACTAAACCGGTTATTGCGGCACTTAATGGGGCAACGGCGGGCATTAGTTTGGTGCTGGCGTGTTTTGCTGATCTGCGTTTTGCTGTGCCGGGGGCCAAACTCACTACTTCGCACGGCAAGTTGGGGTTGCCGGCCGAATATGGATTGTCTTGGTTGTTGCCTCGCCTGATTGGTTTGGGGCGGGCCAATGACTTGTTGTTGACTAGTCGGGTGGTGCTGGCCGAAGAGGCGCACACTCTGGGCTTGGTGACTGCGGTTTTTGAGGCGGAAGATTTTATGGGTCAGGTCCACCGGTGGATTGACGAGTTTTTGGGCCCGGTGGCGCGGTCAAGTTTGGCGGCCACCCGGCATCAGATTTATTTAGATTTGCATCGCGACGTTGCTACCTCGGTTGAGGATTCATTAGACCGCTTGAACGAACACATGGCGGGGCCTGATTTTTCTGAAGGAGTGGCGGCATTGGGTGAAAAACGGCCGCCGAACTTTCCTTAGGGGTCAGAGCAAAGCTTTTTGGGCTGCCACCAGGCCGTCGGCGTCGGCGTAGAGAAACATGCCGGGGGTTAGGGTTATTTCGCCTATTTTTACCGCAACATCTCGCTGGCCTTTTCCGGCTTTTACGCTGCGTCGGGGGCAAGCACCGCGGGCTCGTACTCCTACAGCGTGGGTCGCCAACTCGTCGAGGTCGCGCACGCAGCCGTCAACCACTACGCCGGCCCAGTTATTTGCGGCGGCTAATGCTCCGAGGTTGCCGCCCAATAAGGCACAGGTTGTTGAGCCGTGGCCGGCCACCAGCAATACTCGGCCTTGGCCGGGTTCTTCTAAAGCAGTGCGTACCAAGGTGTTGTCGTTGTCTACGGCCAAGGTGGTAAGTGGCCCAGAGAAACTCGCTACCCCGCCATAGTTGGCGAACCCGCCGTCAAGCACTTGCACATCTTCGCCGTGGGCGTCGCAAAGGTCGGCGGTGGCCCAAGGGGCTTGTTCGGTCATGGCTATTTTTGGCCAATGAACTGGTAAAGCTTGTCTTTGGGGCGGCCTACGCAGGCTTCTAACGGCCCGGTGCCTTCAAGGTCGCCGCGCACTAATACCGGGCGTTGGAGCAAAGCTTTTCGGTCGGCCAACAAAGCCACCACGGCTTCGGGGTTGCCTACATAGTGGTCAGCGTTGAGTTCACGTTTTTTGAACTGTGAGTCTTTGCGTACGAGGTCTTCTACTGGTCCGTCTAAGCCCGCAGCGATGCGGGTCAGCAGTTCTGCGGTGGGGGGCTCTTTCATGTAGAGCACCACATTGATTTCTACTCCGAGTTCCTCAGCGACCGCTAAGGCATTTTTTGAGGCGTGTCAATGAGGGTTATGAAAAACAGTGAGGTTGGTCATGAGTTGATTCCTTAAACGGCGCTGGGGCCGCGTTCGCCGGTGCGGATGCGCACCAGGTTGCTTACTTCGGTGACCCATACTTTGCCGTCGCCGATTTTTTCGGTGCGGGCGGCGTCTACGATTGCTTCAACTACGGCGTCGGCTTGATCGTCATCTACGACTACTTCGACCCGTGTTTTGGGGGTGAAGAGCACCTTGTATTCGGTGCCTCGGTAGGTTTCGCTGTGGCCGCCTTGTCGACCGAAGCCTTGAACTTCACTAACCGTCATGCCTTGAATGCCCATTGCGGCAAGGCCGTCTTTTACATCGTCGAGTTTAAAGGGTTTGATTACTGCGGTTACTAATTGCATTGAGGTCTCCTATTTTTTGGTGAACAATTGCTACAATTATGCTTTGTACTAGTGGACATGGCAAGAGTAAAGGACAAAATAGCTTCTATTTGTTTATTGTATTAGTACAATGAACAAATGGCCGCTCCTCTTGTCGCACAGTTCACCGATCACCATGGCCAATCCCGCCGCCTCGTTTTACGCTTGAACTCCCACACCAGCGTTCCGCTCTTTGAGCAACTCCGAGCCCAAATCTCTGTCATGGTGGCAGTCGGCCGGCTTGAGCCCGGTTGCCGTCTTCCCACCGTACGTCAATTGGCCGAACAGTTGCGTCTCGCTCCGGGCACGGTGGCTCGTACTTATCGTGAACTGGAGAGCGATGGCATCACTAGGGGGCAAGGCCGTTCTGGAACCTTCGTTGCTGACGAGCCGCCGCACTCTGAACCCATGGAAGAGCGCCGCCAGCGCCTCAAACAATCGGCTCAGCGCTTCGCTTTTGAGGTGCGCCAACTTGGCATTGAACTTCACCAAGCCATTGCCGCTTTTGAACAAGCACTTTCCGCTGAGGAAACTGCCGAGAGTTAGGCCCGTACCCGTATCTCCCCGACCACCCGGCCGGCGTGGTTGGTTACCTCGTCGGTGCCGTCAAAATCGAGTGCTCCGAGTTGATGCAACAGCCAGGCGGCGGCCGCCCCTGAAGCTCGTGAACCACCATCGTGCACTTTGAGCGCCATCCCTAAGCCTTGATCGGGCAGGGTTCCGCAGAACACCCCTTCGGCCCCTGTTTTTACTACGGCTCGTCCTTGCCCCTCGGTGTTGATGCGGGTACAGGATCGGCCGGTTCCGGCCATATAAAAGGGCTCAGCAATCATGGCATCCAGTAACCGGCGTCCGGCGGGCCGGCCGGGCAGGTTGGCCCATCCGGTGGCTAGCCCGGTGAGCGGTATAGCCCACACCGGGACTCCGCAACCATCGATGCCTGGTGCTTGAGCTGCCGGGTCGAAGTGGCACATTTCGGCCAGCATGGGGGTGATGTAGTCCCGGTGCAGAGGGTGCTCGGGGTCCAGGTAGCCGTCAATCTCAACACCTTCGTGACGCATCAGGGTGATGAAGCCGCTGTGTTTGCCCGAGCAGTTGTTTGACACCGGAGTGGGCAAACCGCTGCAGTAGTCGTCGGCTTTTAACCGAGGTTCGCTATGCGAGTGGCTGGCGCAGGCCAGGTCTTGTTGACCCGACCCGACTTTGGCTAGCCAGGCTTCTACGGTGGACACGTGGGCTGCTTCTCCGTTGTGGCTGGCGCAGGCCATGGAGAGTTCCACGGTGCTGAGGTTGAAGGCGTCGGCGGCCCCGGTTTCTACCAGCGGTAAGGCTTGTAAAGGTTTGGTAGCCGACCGGGGCAAGGTGAGGCGAGAAAAATCCCCCCAAGTTTGTTGCACCCGGCCCTCGACATCTACCACCACGGCATCTACCAGGTGGACGCTTTCTCCAATGCCTGCCCGGGTGAGTTCTACCTGGAGTGGCGGATTGCTCATTGCTGAGCCGCTTTTTGTCGCAAGGCCACGATTTCTTCGTTCAGTACAAGAATCTCGTCGCTGGCCGTGGTCTTGAATAATCCAGGCACTAAAGCATGCACGAAAGCCGCCAAACCAATTTTTATGAGGCGAAAAGCTATAGCCAACGCTCGAACGCCATGTTGGGTATAACTCTCTCCCACGGTGGCCGGATGGGCACGAAATTCTTTAATAATTGACATAGCCATTACCTTAAAGAGTCGGCGTCCCGAAATCCGACATGACTGCGCTAGTCTTCGGCTATGAGCGACCGACTGTTGTTGTACCACAACCCTGGTTGAGGTAAGTCTCGTGGCGCCTTAACCCTTTTGGAAGAGCGCAACGTCGAGTTCGACGTCATTGACTATCTCAAAGATCCGTTAGATCGCCCCACTTTGCAAAGGTTTTTGCGCCTACTCGCTGGCCCGCCGGCTGATTTGGTGCGTGCCGATCCGGCCAACGGTGTTGACCCCTCCGGTTTAAACGCCGACCAAATCGTCGACCTTTTGTTGGCGCACCCCAAAGCGATGCAGCGCCCGGTGGGTGTGCTTGGCGGCCAGGCGGTCATTGCTCGGCCTTCAGATTTAATCCTTAACTTGTTGCCTTAAGCGTTAACGGCGGCGACCTTGTTTTTTGCGTTGCCGTTCTTCTTCGCGTTGGCGTTGCTCGGCTAGTTCCGCGTGAAGCGCTCGGTAGCGCCCCACCCGGCGAGCATCAGCAATACCGTCTTTTACCGCTTCGGTTACTGCACAACCCGGTTCGGCGTCATGAGCGCAATCGTTAAAGCGGCAAGTGGTCGCCAGCTCTTCAAGGTCGCCAAACACTCGGTCTAGGGCTTCTTGGGCGTCCCATATGCCTACGGCTCGAATACCCGGGGTGTCTACTAGTAGCCCGCCGGCGGGGCGTAGTACCAGTTCTCGGCTGACCGTAGTGTGGCGTCCTTTGTTATCGCCTTGGCGAACATCGCCGGTGGGGAGTTGTTCCTCGCCGAGAAAAGCGTTGATTAACGTTGACTTTCCGGCTCCTGATTCTCCCAGCAAAGCCACGGTGCGGCCGGGGCTCAGCAGGGCCTCTACTGCGTCTAGCCCTTGGGTTTCTTCTCGGCCGAGAGCTACCACCAGTACTGCCACCTCGGGAGCTACCGCTCGAATGGTGGCTTCCATTTCTGAAGATGGTTCCATGCGGTCTGCTTTGGTAAGCACCAACGCAACTTCGGCGCCGCTGTCTTCGGCCACAATCAAAAAACGCTCCAAACGGCCCGGCGGTAAGGGCCGGTCGAGGGCGTGCACAATGAGCACGAGGTCAACGTTGGCTACCAGCACTTGTTCAATTACCGCTTCGGAGGGGTCGCGCCGCGACACCGTGTTGGCTCGGGGGAGCACTTCAGCAATCAGCGGGCCCAACTCGGCGTCTTGGTCTATTTGTACCCAGTCGCCGGTGGCCGGGGCGGTTTCGCTTTGCGCCCGCTGCGAGTCGGAAAGCACGCGAAGCAACCCGTGGGCGGTGATGGCATCGCATTCGCCGCGGTCAACCCGGACGATGCGTCCCAGTACTCCGTCTCCAGACGGGGGGTTTCCGTGCCACCCGTAAGCGGCGAGGTCTACTGTCATGGTCTGATGTTAGATGGGCTAAGGGCTCCAAGGACGCCTAGCCTGCTGTTATGGCCGACTTCTTTCAAAACGGGGTAATCGCTACCTTGCATAATTTGGCCGATCGGCCGGTGGCTGAGCTTGAAACCGATCTCGCTATGTGGGGCCAGGAGCGTCCCATGACGTTGATTATTCCCTGCTTGGCTTCTGAGTTGGGGTCACCGGCGTTAAGCCACATTGTTGAAGAACTCTCTACCGCCCATTATCTCAAAGAGGTGGTGGTGGGCCTTGACCAAGCCGATCGGCAACAATTTGTTCAGGCCCAACAGGTGTTTTCTGTTTTGCCGCAGCGTTGCCGTGTTTTGTGGAACGATGGCCCGGGGTTGCAAACGGTTACCCAGCAAGTTTTTGAGCATCTCGGGGCCCCTATCGAGCCGGGCAAGGGCCGCAATGTGTGGGGTTGTTTGGGCTACGTGTTGGGCCGCGGCCAGGCACAAATAATTGCTTTGCACGATGCGGACATTGCTACTTATGATCGTTCGTTACTGGCTCGTTTGCTTTACCCGGTGGCTCACCCTTCTTTCGACTATGCCTTTGCTAAAGGGTTTTACGCCCGGGCGTCAGCGGACCCTAAGCAATTAAATGGTCGGGTGAGCAGGCTTTACGTGACCCCGTTGGTGCGGGCCTTGGCCGCTACTTTTGGCCGACGCGATTATTTGGATTATTTGGAGAGTTTTCGTTACCCGTTGGCTGGTGAGTGGGCTTTAGAGGTCAGCGTGGCTCGTTCACTGCGGGTGCCTGCTGACTGGGGTTTAGAGATCGGGGTGCTTTCGGAGATCGCCCGCAGTTACCCGGTGAACCGTATTTGCCAGGTGGAACTTGCCGACCTTTATGACCACAAGCATCAGGATCTCTCCTCTGAGAACCCCACTGCAGGGTTGCATCGCATGAGCAGCGATATTGCTAAAGCGTTTTTTCGAAAGCTGGCCATTTCTGGAGTGGTCTTAACCACGGAGAGTTTTCGTACCTTAAAGGCGGCCTACACCCGGGAGGCCTACGAACTTATTGAGCACTACGCCAGCGACGCCGCTTTTAATGGGTTTGTTTATGATCGCCGTCAAGAAGAGGCCTCGGTGGACCTTTTTGGTCAGGCTGCTCTTCAAGCTGGTCAAGACTTTTTAGAAAGCCCTTTGGAGTCGCCGTTTATCCCCAGTTGGGGGCGGTTGGAGGCTGATTTGCCGGGGGTGGGCGCTGCTTTGGTGGCGGCCGTTGAGCACGACCAGCAAAACTTTAGGTGATTTTTACTGGTCATTCGTTAACAAAGTGATCATGGTCGCTTCATCTGCAAACCGCATGATTTTTTCATGACCAACCACCACAACCCACAAATTGATCTCGCTTGGCTTACCCAACGTTTGGGTTACGGCATGAGTTCCGTAGAGCGAAACGATCTTGAAGGTTTAGCGGCCACCACCGTATTGGCTCGGCGGGTTGACCCCGAAGCTCACGGGCTGGCTATACCGCCGAGCCCTTTCGCTGGTCTGGGCGATCTTATTCCTCCAGACATTGATCCTGATGATTTTCCTGCTTTGCGGCGCACTGCTTACCAGCATCTTTTGGGGGTCTGGTTGGATGAGCTTCGAGATACTTCTGATCCTTTGCTGGAGTGGCTGACCTTTTTTTGGCATGACCATTTTGCGGTGACCAGTGCGGTGGTATTGAACCCGGTGATCATGGTTAACCATCTTTCTTTGTTGCGGCAGCATGCTCGAGGAAACTTCGGCGACTTGTTGCGAGCGGTCACCCTTGACCCGGCCATGCTTATTTTTCTTGACGGGCGTTCCAGCGTGGCGAGGCAACCCAACGAGAACTATGGCCGTGAACTTTTGGAGCTTTATTCCATTGGGGTGGAGCACTACACCGAAGCCGATGTTGTCGCTGCTGCTTCTGCGTTGACCGGTTGGCAAATACAACCTGGGGACGGCGGGACGGCAGTTTTTTCTGCTCGCCGTCATGATGACTCTCCGCAAACGTTGTTGGGGATCAGCGGGGTGCACAATGTAGATACTGTGCTTGATGCGGTGCTGAACCACCCAGCGTTGCCAGGTTTCATCGCTGGCAAGTTGGCAAAAAGTATTTTAGGTAACGATTTTGACGAAGCCCAGGTGCCGGAGTTTGCTAACGTTTTTGCTCGCCATGACTTAGCCATTGCCCCGTTGGTTGCTTCTATTGCCGAAGCGGGCCTCGCCATGACCGAACGTTCTCCTTTGGTTCGCCACCCGGTGAGTTGGCTGATCAACGCCGAGAAAAGTACCGGCGCTCGAGTTGATACCCGGGCTCGAGCCCACATTTTGGGTTCCATGAACATGGTTCCGGGCCGGCCGCCTCACGTTGGCGGGTTTCCTCCTCCGGAGGATTATCTCAGCGCTTCGTCTACCGCAGCTCGTTTTTCGAGTGCCGGCATGGTCGCCAATCAAACACCGGAGGATTCGTTGGCTTTGACGGTCGCCGCCTCTGGCAGTTGGAGCACTTTGGCCGAGTTGCTTGGTCGACCGGATGGGTTTTCTGCTGCTTCGCTCGCTGCTTTAGAGGGTCTTAAAAATACGGTTCCGGTGCCTCAACAGGGCCGCAATTGCTTGGCTCTTGCTTTATCCACCCCCGACCTTTTGGTGATCTGATGAACGAAAACTTAAATAGACGACGCTTTCTTTACCTCGCTGGTGGGGCTACTGCGGCGGCGGCCAGTGGGGCTGCTGTTTGGGCCGGCCTCTTGCGAGAACAAGTAGATGGTGGCCCGACGTTGACCTTGCCTGGCCTTCCCACCAGCACTACAACTACCAGCATGATGCCGACCACCACCACACTGGCCCCCGGCTTTGGCCCTAAAAACCCGGTGTTGGTTATTGTGCAGATGCAAGGCGGCAACGATGGGTTAAATACTTTGGTGCCTCTCAATGGGCGCTACCACGATGCTCGGCCTACTTTGGCTTTGGGCGACCATGAGGTGTTGGCGTTGCCAGGAAACCATGATTTTGCTTTGCACCCGGCGTTGGCTCCTTTGCTGCCTTTGTGGGAAAGCAACTTGTTGACTGGGGTGGCCGGCATCGGCATCCCCGACCAGGGGCGTTCGCATTTTACGGCCAGCGATAGTTGGCACAGTGGCCGCACCGATCGAGAGATAACCGGTTGGGTAGGGCGCTGGCTAGATGCCACGGCCCGCGGGCCGGCTAACCCGTTACGGGCCGTGTCGCTCGGTGGCGGGGCTCCTATTTTGACGGCCCAAACCCAGTTTTCTACTATTATTAATTCGCCACGAAATTTTCGCCTCAGCACTCCGCCGGGCACCGATAGCGAAGCCATTGTGGCGGCTTTTTTGCAGACCGCTGCGCCGCTTTCGCCGGACCTCACCTTGTCGGCCGCGCAACTGGCCATTCCTTCTACTTTGGAAGCCATTGAGGTGCTCGGCGTCGGCACTGACGTCTCTGCGGAAGAGCAGCCAGAGGAGGATTACACCTCGTTGCTTGATACTGCGGCCGGGCTTATTGACCTCAATATTGGCACTGAGGTTATTGTGGTCAACGTACATGGTTTTGATACTCATTCTGATCAACGAAGTCGGCAAGAAAAACTGTTGGCTAACTTGGCGGAGGGTTTGGCTTCCTTTCGTCAACGCCTGGAGGCCGATGGCCACGCCGACCGGGTGCTCATTATGACAACCAGCGAGTTTGGCCGCCGGGTGCGAGAAAATGCTTCGGGTGGCACCGACCACGGTACGGCCGGGGCACAGTTTCTTATTGGCCCCAACCAGGGAATAATCGGCCAAGTTGATCTGGATAATTTGGTCGACGGCGACGTACCTATTTACGTAGACACTCGGTCCATGTACGCCACTGCTCTCGATTGGCTAGGCGGCCCCACCGACGAAATCCTCGGCCAAAAATACGACCGCTTGCTTGATATCTTGCCCTAGTCGGTGCCGAACTATACTTTTTTTGTGGCCGCCTCAGACAAGATCGCCAACGACCTCGCTTGGCTTACCCAGCGCTTGGGTTACGGGTTAACCCCTGACGAACAAAGCCAACTCGAGGGAATCCGTCCTGCCACCTTGCTGGCTCGCTGGGTTGATCCAGAGAGCCATGGTTTGGTCATCCCTCCTGATCCTTTTGAAGGATTGAGCGAACCTATTCCCTTAGGTTTGAAGGATATGGAACTAGCTGATCAGCGGCAAATGATTTCTGAACAATATTTAGAGGCGTGGTTTAACGAACTCCTCACTACAGTCGACCCGTTGTTGGAGTGGATGACCTTTTTTTGGCATGACCATTTTGCCGTAACCAAAACTGCGGTAGAGGACCCGCTCACTATGGCTAACCACATCTCTTTGTTGCGTCAACATGCTCGAGGAAACTTCGGTGACTTGTTGCGGGCCGTCACCATTGACCCGGCCATGCTTATTTTTCTTGATGGTCGTTACAGCGTGGGGGAACAACCCAACGAGAACTTCGGCCGCGAACTTCTGGAGCTTTACTCCATCGGAGTAGAGCACTACACCGAAGCCGATGTGGCGGCCATCGCTTCGGCTTTAACCGGCTGGGAGATGCCGGAAGGCGATACCGGAGCGGCGGTTTTTTCTGCCTGGCGCCACGACGATACCCCTCGCACTTTGTTAGGGGTCGGTGGAGTACACGATGTAGAGACGTCACTTGATGTGATCCTGGGTCACCCGGCACTGCCCGGATTTATTGCGGGAAAACTGGCCAAAGCGATTTTGGGTAACGATTTTGACGTAAACCAGGTACCGGAATTTGCGGAAGTTTTCGCCCGCCACGATCTAGAAATTTCTCCGCTTATTACCGTTATTGCTCAAGCCGGCTTGGACAAAACCAACCGTTCTTCGTTGGTACGCCACCCAGTAAGTTGGCTCATTAATGCCCAAAAAACTACCGGAGCTCAGCTCAGTCTCGACGATCAGTCTCACTTCTTAAGGACCAGCAATATGTTGCCCGGCCAGCCACCACACGTGGGTGGGTTTCCGGCCTCCAAGGATTACCTAAGCGCCTCGTGCACAGCTGTACGCTTTAACTGCGCCGGCAATATAGCGGACTTGACCCCCAGAGATTCCTTAGTTTGGGCCGCCGCTACTAGCGGTGATTGGGATGCCTTGGCAGCCCTACTGGGTTGCCCCGCAGGGTTTTCCGAAGCCTTGCTCTCCACCTTGCGTGAGCTCTGGGTTAATGTTCCGATCCGCCAACATGGCATAAGTTGTTTAACTCTGGCCTTAGCCTCTCCCGATCTTTTGATGGTCTGATGAGTCACCACTTAAATCGACGGCGTTTTCTTTACCTTGCTGGTGGGGCCACAGCAGCCACCGCTACCGCCGCTGCCGCATGGGCTGGCCTACTACGGGAACAAATCAAGCGAGGCCCCTCCTTAACCTTGCCCGGCACCACTACCTCAACGACCACTACCTCAACGACCACTACCTCAACGACCACTACCTCAACGACCACCGTGGCGCCCACTACTACCTCGTTAATACCAGGCCAGGGTGCCCGAAAACCAGTGCTAGTTATTGTGCAAATGGCAGGTGGCAACGATGGGTTAAACACCTTGGTGCCCCTCAACGGTCGCTATCAAGATGCTCGCCCTACTCTGGCCTTGGGCGACCACCAGGTGCTGGAACTTTCTGGTAGCCAAGATTTTGCTTTGCACTCTGCCTTGGCCCCTTTATTACCTTTGTGGGAAACCAACTTATTGACTGCAGTGACCGGCATTGGTATCCCCGGTCAGGGCCGATCGCATTTTACGGCCAACGATAGTTGGCACAGCGGCCACACCGACCGAGGGGTCACCGGTTGGTTGGGGCGTTGGCTTGATGCCACGGCAAGCGGCCCGGCCAACCCTCTACGGGCCGTGTCTCTGGGCGGCGGTGCCCCTATTTTGGCCGCTCAACAACAACTCTCCACCGTCATACATTCACCACAAAATTTCAACCTCTATACCCCACCCAACTCCGACGGGGAAACGCTAACTGATGCTTTCCTTCGGGTCGCTTCGCCACTTTCCACGGATCCCATCTTGGCCGATGCCCAACAAGCAATTTTTTCTACTTTCAATGCCTTAGCCGCGCTTGAGATAACCGCCGGCAACCCAAGCCCGTGGTCGGGCGAAGAGACCTACACCACGCTGTTAGATACCGCAGCCAATCTTATTAACCTTGATCTCGGCACCGAGGTGATCGTGGTCAGCGTGCATGGTTTTGATACCCACTCTTATCAGCGCAGCGCTCACGAAGAGTTGCTGACTAATCTGGCTGATGGCTTGGCTTCCTTTCATCAACGTTTGGAAGCCGACGGCCACGCCGACCGGGTATTGACGGTGACCACCAGCGAGTTTGGCCGTCGACTTGAAGAGAACGGTTCGGCCGGGACCGACCATGGCACGGCCGGGACACAATTCATCATTGGCCCCAACCAGGGAATAATCGGCCAAGTTGATCTGGATAATTTGGTCGACGGCGATGTACCTATTTACGTAGACACTCGGTCCATGTACGCCACTGCTCTCGATTGGCTAGGCGGCCCCACCGACGAAATCCTCGGCAAAAAATACGACCGCTTGACAGCAACTATTTAATGGTGCAAAGTAATAGAAATGCTAAAAAACGCTTTCGCACAGTTTCAATTCTTTCGATTGCTTTTTGCTCATTGTCTCTCAGCGTAACTTCAAGTGCTTCTGCTGATCCTCTCTTATCTAGTGGATCAAATCCTGACTCAACTGATGCTGAAGAATTTAATTACACCGATTTGAATTTTTATGCCGAAAGTCAAGGTATCTCCCTTGCTGAAGCACAGCGTCACCACCTTATACGAGAGTCTCTGCAACCTTTTTTGGACAGCGTCGAACAGCACCCTCGTTTTGCCGCGGCATGGATAGACAGAGAAAGTGGATACTCTCTGTATGTTTATTTTGTCGGGCAGGTTCCGGAGGAAATTCTCAAATCTGCTGTAAATAAACCAGTAATTTTTGTTGAAGACGCTGCGCTCTCTCAAAGTGACCTCGTTACTCAAGCAAGCGAACTTCGCTCTGCTTTGCGTGCTGCCGGTTATCAACAATTTGTTACCGGCCTTAACGGACGATCAGGAACGCTAGAAGTAACGTTGTCCCATAACCCTGGCCTACAGTTACCGCTTGAAGCGAAAGCAACCAACGTTGACCTCAGCATTCTTAATGTTTCAGCGGGTAATTCTCTTCCACAAATCAGCCAAGAAGAACACACTTACGGTGGCGACGAACTGCTCCGTTCCTCGAATCAAGCCTTACTGTGTACCTCAGGGTTTGTCGTCACCAACGGGTCGGCCCACGGTGTTTTAACTGCCGGGCATTGCTCAAATAGCCTCTCTTACCGTCAAAACAATGGCCTTATTTATTCAACTACTTATCAAGGTCAGCACAAGGGAATTTGGGGCGACTTCCAATGGCATACCACCGAACACACCGAGTTTGACGATTACTACTACACCGACTCTTCTCGCCGTGATGTATCTGCTGCAGGGGGCGTATCTGCCGTCGGCGATTATCGATGTTTTCATGGCGAATCGTCGGGAGGGCAATCGTGTGATTATGTCTACAACACTTGGGTTACAAGTTATTCCGGGGGGATTGAATACGATCGCCTTGTTGCTATGGAAGAGGACAACACCATAGGCGGCGACAGCGGAGGGCCCTGGTTTTGGATCAATACCGCTTGGGGCGTCCACAAAGGTGACGTTCTCATGTCTGGCTCAAGTCGAAATGTCTGGTCGCAGGGGCGATGGGTAAATAACGCTCTTGGCGTATCTATCCGAACAAGTTAATGCGTTCGTTTTTCACCATCATTTTGGCGGTATCTATCCTCGCAAGTGGGTGCGCTTCAGAAAAAGACGAACCCACGATCACTCTTCCAACTACCTCAGTTCTTCGCTCGACAACAACCCTTGATCGTGGCCCATTAGCCCTTGTCGCTGATTCTGTTGTTTCGTTAGAGGCTGCCATGGGCATCGCTACTCTCAGCATCGGAGAAAACTGTGTGAGGCTTCTTCAAGAGCACCAGGAGCCGGTGACTCCGCTTTGGCCTGCTCGCTCAAAGTGGGACCCAAAAGAGCAATCTATTTCTTTAGATGGGGTGTTCGTCACGGATGGCGACCAAATTAATGTTGGGGGGACAGGCGAGGTTTTCCCTGATTGGGTAGAGGCTCCCCATCCCGACTGCCCACAAACTTTTTGGGCGGTTCATAGCATAGTCCCCTCTTCGCCTCCCGCAGAAACAACTTTTGCCATCACCGACCAGGGCTCGGTCCCGAGTGACATCGTTTTTTACGCCGAAAGCCAAGGCATCTCAATCGCCGAGGCGACAGAGCATCATCGAATACGAGAATCTCTTCAACCTCTCCTTGATACAGTGGGAAAGCACCCGCTTTTTGTTGATGCACGGATTGAACGAGAAGATGGCTACTTCATGGTCATTATTTTTAGCGGGGAGGTTCCCGCAGACATTTCGCAAATGGCTGCCGACCTTCCAGTTATTTTCGAAGTGAACGACTGACCCTTGGCTCGCAAAGAAGTCAAATAATTTGCGCTATTGATCTAATTCCGCAAAATCGTAGAGTGGGGTGCCGTTTATTCGTATCTCGGCTTGGCCGCTGAACTGCTGGCCGGTGCGCATGATGGCGGTGGTTATTGAGTGAAAAGCAAGCAAGTTTTGTATCAAAACTGGGGTGCCCACAAAATCTATAACCACCACGGGGCCTTCTTTAAAAACTGCGAAGTCAGGCCATGCATCAAAAAGAACGAGTCGAAAAGCCTCTTGGGCTCGCTCGACTTCGGTGGGGCCAGCCACCAGTTGTTCAAAAGCGTACGACAAGGGGTCTTGGCCCTCGGGCAACTGGCGAAGAAAACTTGCCGCATCGGCCATGGTATTGCCACAGGGAAAATAAACCAGCACGGAGCCAACCTGGGGAGCCACCTGTTCACAAGGGGTCAGAGGCGTCGCTGAAACCGGGGGAGGCTCGTTTTCGTTTGCTTCCCGCTCTCGATCTTCAAGGGTTTGGTTTTCTTTTTCGTCTTCCTCTGTTGGCTGGTATTGCTCAAAAGTAATGCTTACTTCGGGAAGGGTGGTTGTTTGAAGAATCGGCTCGGTGGTGGTCGTTTGAAGAATCGGCTCGGTGGTGGTCGTCCCGGATTCACCGGGCACAGAGGTTTCTGTGCTGCTGCAGGCCGTGAGCAACAAAGAAAACCCCGCCAAGACCAGTAACGATTTAACCCTCAACACTCACTCCAAACTCTTCAAGAGTTTTTTGGTGCTGGTAGACAAAAAGAGTTTCTTGACGTATCACCTCTCCTTGTCGCACCAAGTGGTAGCCGGGCTCACACTCGTCCAACAACGCCCTTGTCTCTGATTGATCCAACTGCGCATCTAGTTGAGACAATATCTGTGTTCTTGATGAGCCTTGAAAATCTTTGTTTTTGGCAACACAGGCCAACCAATCTTGCTCCGCCGCCAAAACAACGGGCGAAGTCTGAGCCTCAAGGCGAAGTTGATTATATTCCTCAGTCAATATCGCCTTGGCGGCAAATACTCCTAAAACCTCTCGATGCGCATCACCAGAACAACCCCCGCCGAAACTTTCCGCATAATCAATCACCCCATCCGCATTGGTATCTAAATCCGCGGTTGAAATTTCAGGGTTAACTTCTCCATAGAGAGCCAGAAAATAGGCTTCGTTGCTGGTTCTTGCCTCAGAACGATCACCGTTTGGATCAGAAATATTTAGTTGACTTGAAGTGTTATCAAGAATGCGGGTTTGGTAGTTCTGGCCTTGTTGTTGCATACAAGCCGCGGTGAGTGCTTCTCGTTGCTTGAACTCTTGAGAAAATATCTGCTCATCTTCTTCATAATGATGGCCGAACCCTCGCCAAGAGGCCAGTGGTGAAACCCGGTCGGCGTCCGCAGTGTTGGAGAACAATAAAAATGTACCCAAAAGAACAGCAAGTGTGGAAACAATAATTTTTACTTTCAAAGCTTTCCTCCTTTAGGGATAACCCAAATAAACATCTACCGACCAACCTATTCTCGATTGCCAATTTGTAGTGTCTAACCACGAGGCACCGGTATTCCAGTCATGGAATTCAGCTTCCAAATAAGCCGCTACCGCCGTTGTATAACAAACCTCAGTTAGTGCAGGAACCCCGTTGCCACTAATACAATCAAAAGAGGTAATACCAGTATTTACATGCCCCCTATAATCATTCGTCCCGGGAGACGGTGACCCATACGATGTGTAATTTCGTTGCCCCACATAGTAAACGAGTTTACTGGCTAGCCCGCTCCCCCCAGAAGACACATAAATTACTCGCGTGCCCGCATTTGACGAAGAAATTGGTGAAGAACAACCCCAGGCGGCATTTGAGTGGATCGGGATATGGTAATTCGCACCCCAACTATTCGAATCATTTTTATTGGCCACCGGGCTGCCAATACCAACCGCTACGTCGTAGCCACGCTCGCGTAAAGTAAACATCCCCGACACCCAATCATAAACTGAAGCATGATATGCAGTAACCCTAGCCATCGACCTTTCAGACTTGTTAAGGCACTCTCCCCTGGCTCCGGCAGTTGAAGAATGCCAAGCAGGCGACAGATAAACCCTGTAGTAATTCCTTGGCGAGTTGCCGTTCCAATAACCGGTAGTTGCTTCTGCGGGAGAAGAAAAATGAACTATTGAAGCAGCAGCAAGGAAGGCAATCGAAAAAAACAGGAAGATGCTTGACCAGTGCTTGCCGCTTATCCTATTCATGACTAGTTTTACCATAGGCAAATATAGATGTCAACCGAGTCCATTTTCTCTGAACTGAATCCTTTATTAGCGAAAAACACCAGTAGTTAGACGTGAAAACACTACAAACTATTCGAGGATTCCCATGGTGGAGGTGAGCGGAATTGAACCGCCGGCCTCTACGTTGCGAACGTAGCGCTCTGCCAACTGAGCTACACCCCCATGGGCGCAGTGGAGCGTAGCGGTTTTGAAGCCTTAGTTGGCTTGTCGCCGTAACACTGCTTCGTCTCGCATAGCAATACCCAAGTCGGGCACCATTGCCGAAGAGGGGCGAAACGGGATAACCACGTCAGGACGTTCCATGGAACGTTGGTGGCGCATGGTCAACAAAGTGGCGTAGCCCACCAAAGCCACGTCGGCGAGGAAATGCGCCATCCACATGATGCTCCCCACGGCCAAGCCAAAAAGGAAGGTCATAACGGCTACCCCGCCCAAAGCGATCAACACGTCACGGCGGCGACGGCGGGCCGCTCGAGCACTGTTTGGAGCTTCAGCAGCGGTGCGTTTTAAGGCATGAAACCCCGAGGGGTCAAGAGCTCCCACTGATGGCAAAGCGATTAGCGGACGGGTGCTGGACCCAGCACCACTACGGCGAACCAACGGGGGAAGCAACACCGCGGCCCAGAGCACTCCGAGTCCCAATAAGATTAACAATGCCTTCTCCGTTCGACTGTCCGAACCTTTTGTTCGACTTTGGAGCAGGCTAGTACTACAACACTGTCATTTGGTGGACTTCTACGCGCGCAGGGCGCGAAGCCTCGCGCCTAACGCGCGAAGAGGATTATTCGTTGCGGCGCCACGACCCAGAACGACCGCCGTCTTTTTCCCACAAGGCCACGCCCTCGATCACCATGTGCTTATCCAAAGCCTTACACATGTCATAAATAGTCAAAGCAGCCACCGAACAAGCCGTCAAAGCTTCCATCTCTACCCCAGTAGGGCCCACCGTTTCAGCCACCGCCTCAAGAGCCACGTGATCTTCGCCCACCACTAAATCCACCGACAAAGCACTCAACGACAAAGGGTGACACAGCGGGATTAACTCCCAAGTGCGCTTCGCGGCCTGAATGCCCGCCACCCGAGCCACCGCCAACACATCACCTTTAGGAACCGTGCCCTCCAACAGCGCAGTAGCCGTGACTGGGCTCATAGTTACCCGCCCTCGCGCCACCGCCCGGCGACGCGTCGCCGGCTTGTCGCCCACATCGACCATACGAGCATTACCTTCAGCGTCTAAATGCGTAAACTCAGTCATCTCAACCCCCAATTTGCGACATGGACCGCGACGGGCGAATAAAGTTCACCGTGCCAATACCGTGGCCCGCCCATTTACCGGCCACCGCTTTTTCTAAAAACTCCCCCACCTCATCGTCGTCGGCGCCCGAACGCAACAAAGCCCGCAAATCGAACTCGTCAACCGCAAACAAACAATTACGAAACTGTCCATCAGCGGTTAACCGCACCCGGTCGCAAGAATCACAGAACTTTTGCGTAACGCTGGCCACCACCCCAATTTCACCCCGGCCATCTTCGTAAACAAAACGGGTAGCCGGTGCCGCAGTGCGCTCCTTTGGCACCAAGGGAAAGACCTCATTAATGCGTTCTACAATTTGCTGTTGGGTAACTACCGAATCCTCAGTCCACTGTTCAGAAGCATCCAAAGGCATGAACTCAATAAAGCGCACCGTCGCCCCTTTGTCTCGGCCAAAGCGAGCAAAGTCCACAATCTCGTCATCGTTTATTCCGGTCATAACCACCATGTTGATTTTCACCGGGTCAAAACCAGCAGCCAAAGCAGCATCAATGCCATCGAGAACCTTGCCGAGGTCTTCGCGCAAGGTCAACTCGGCAAAACGCTCCGGGCGCAAAGAATCCAACGAAACATTTACCCGCCTCAAACCTGCACGCTTTAAATCTTCCGCCAAAGTCGACAATTTTGTGGCATTGGTAGTCATAGACAAATCCACCGGTAGTTGCGCCAGCATGTCAACCAAAACTGGTAGATGGGCACGCACCGTGGGCTCACCGCCGGTCAAGCGAATACTGGTCACCCCGTAACGCTCCACCATTAAACGCGCCGCACGTTCTATCTCTTCAAAAGTCAAAAGCTCGTCTCGGGGCACCCAATCCAACCCCTCGGCTGGCATGCAATAAGTACAACGAAAATTACAACGATCGGTCACCGAAATACGCAGGTCTCGATGCACCCGCCCGAAAGAATCAATCAGTTGCCGGCTCATCCCCTCAGGCTAGAGGCACCTCAGTCGTTACGTCCACTAGTTTCTAGCGCAACAACAAAACCTCAACCTGGTCACCATCTTGGGCCCCCGGCCCGTCAGGCAACACTGCCAAAGCATCGGCGGCCGCCATGGCCGACAACTGATGCGAGCCCTGACCACCCGCCGAACGCACCCGGTAGCGGCCATCCACCAAGGTGGCCGCCACCCGATTGAAATGCGTTTTCCCATCAAGGTGACGCGGCAACGCCCCCTCCAAAGTAGCCAAAACTCGAGGACGGCTGAGTTCTTCGTGCCCGGCCATAGCCCGCAAAGCCGGGCGGGCAAAAAGTTCAAACGACACCATGGACGACACCGGGTTGCCGGGCAAACCAAACACCGGCACCTCGCCCACCACACCAAAAGCCAACGGCTTAGCTGGCTTAATCGCTACCTGCATCCAGCGCATGTCTCCCAAACGATCAAGCACCACCTTGACGTAATCAAAATCCCCCATGCTTACCCCACCCGACGAAAGCACGGCATGGCACCGCTGCTCACCCAGACAAGCCGCAGAAAACGCTTCTTCAAGCGCCTCTTGGTTGTCGGGCACCAAACCCAAATCAACGCCCACAAAACCCGTTTCAGCTAACAAAGCCAACAGAGAATGCCGGTTAGCGTCACGAATTTGCCCCGGAGCCAACGCCTGAGGGCCATCGATCAACTCGTCGCCGGTAGACACCACACCCACTCGCAAAGGCTCCCGCACCAGAACCTCAACACAGCCGATGCTGGCCAGCACCCCAAGATGCCCCGGGGTCAAGACCTGGCCCGCCGCAAAAACTATTTGACCGGGCTGTAAATCTTCGCCAGCGTTGCGCACATGGTTGCCCTCTGGCACTTCAGCTTCCACCATCACTTGGTCACCCTCCACCGAGGTCAACTCCACCATGATCACCGCATCGGCCCCCGGCGGCATCGGCGCGCCGGTCATAATGCGAATCGCTTCACCCGCCTGAACCATCACCTGAGGCACCGCCCCCGCAGCCAAAGTGTCGACAACCTTAAGTTGTTTGGGTGCCTCCTGCGTATCGGAGGCCCGCACGGCAAACCCGTCCATAGCGGTATTAGCAAAAGGCGGCACCGCTTCGGTAGTCATTACCTCGGCCGCCAACACCAAACCCAAAGAATCATTGGGGTGTCGCTTCACCGAGGCCACCACCGGGCAGCGCCCCAACACATATTTTTGGGCTTCTTCTAACGGAATCATTGCTTTACTCCACAACTCATAAGACCTAAAGGTTACCGAGGAGACCAAGAAGACTCGGTGCCATTAAGCAACCGCCGAATATTGCGGTGATGACGAGTCACAATCAGCAATCCCAAAGCAGCAGTCCCCCACACCTCGTTGGCCGGACGGCCCGTTAACACCAGCAGCAACGGCATAGCCAGAGCCACCGAAATCGAACCCAAAGAAACCTTTTTCGTTACCTGAGCCAACAAGAAAAACAAAGCAAAACCCCCGGCGGCCGGCAAAGGAAACAAAACCACCGCTCCTCCGGCACTGGTCGCTACCCCTTTTCCGCCCTTTAACCCACGAGTCACCGGCACCACATGGCCCACGGTGGCCGCCACCCAACACGCCACCCCCAAAGGGCGACCATCCAATGCTAAACCCGCCGTGGCCGCCACCAAGCCCTTTAAAAAATCCAGAAAAAACACCACCACCCCAGGGCGACGCCCAGCAATACGGTAAACGTTGGTGGCCCCCGGGTTACCCGAACCCTCTTTGGTGGGGTCCATACCTACCCGGCCCGCCACCAAGTGCGCCGAAGGGAACGTGCCCAATAAATAAGCCGCCGCTATCAGCACCACGTTGACCAACATGTAGGTAAGCATCCCCTCTGCAGCGCCCAAAAGGGCGGATCCATAAGATCTTTCCTCTCAGGACGGTACACTCAGACTCTCGTAAAGAGATTCACTTTCCCCCTTACTTTTTTCTTAGGCTTACCGATGCCCACTTACCAATACCGTTGCCAAACCTGCGCCCACGAGTTTGAGGCCCGTCAATCTTTTGCTGACGATGCTCTCACTGACTGTCCGGCCAGCGATTGCGGCGGTTCGGTCAACAAAGTATTTAGCGGCGTAGGCATTGCTTTTAAAGGCGACGGTTTTTACCGCAACGACCACGGGGCCTCCAAAAAAACCACCACACCTAAAAAAACCAGCAGCGGGTCGACCAGTACCTCTGAGTCATCAACCACCAAAACTGAGTCGACCAAAAAGCCTGCCGAAACCAAAACAAACACCACCAGTTCTTCGGACTAATCACCGGGCCACGCCCGACCCCACTTCCCCCATTACCGCCCCCTATGTGGGAGAACATAAATGGGATTTTTCTTCGCTCGCATCCGGCTCTGGGCCGCCCATCGCCGCCTTATGTGGTGGCTCATCGCCGCCTCGCTGGCCTTAATTACTGGTCGGGCCGTTGACGCCGCCCTTGCCCAAAGCACCTGCCCGACTGAACAAATCGTCACCGTGGCACCCCCCGACGAGCACCGACCACAAATCGGTGAGCGGGCCATCGCCCTGGCCCAAGATACCGACCGGCTTTCGTTAACCGCCGGCGACCGGGTAGACCTCTACGCCGTAGACGACTACGCCCCCACCGGGCGGTTGCTGGTCGAAAACGCACGAGTGCTTGACCAAACCGAACAAGGAATAACCGTGGCTGTGCCCATGGCCCAAGTGGCCGATGTCGCAGCGGCCCGCCACTGGGGAGAAATCGCTTTGGCTTTAGCCCCGGGCTAACGCACCCCGCTGGCCAGTAGCAACAACACCCCGCTACCCAGCAACACCCGGTACACCACAAAACTGTCAAAGTTTCGATGCGCCACCAAACGGATCATGCCCGACACCGCCAGCCACCCGCTAACCGCTGCTGCCAGCGTGCCCACCAAAAAAGCGGCCCTCCAGCCCGACGGCACCTGCAGGTCGGAGGCTTTAATTAGCCCCGCCCCGGCGATAACCGGCAAGCTCATCAAAAAAACTAAACGGGCGGCTTCTTCTCGAGCCAAACCAAAAAACCGAGCCACCGTCAAGGTGACCCCGGAACGAGAAACCCCAGGCTGAAAAGCCAACCCTTGCGCCACCCCCAACAATACGGCGTGGCCCATCCCCAAATCGCTTAAAGAACGTTCCGTAGGCCGGCGATCGGCCCAACCCAGCAACAAACCAAAAAGAATCAAACAAAGCGCCACCAACCAAATACGGTCACCCAAGTCTTCGGTCACCGCCAACACGCCCACCCCTAACAAACCGGTGGGCACCGCCGTAACCAGCAAAAACATTGCCGTAGCGGCATCACCCGCTAAACGGTCCCGTTTACGCAACCAACCAAAGCCCGCCGTGGCGTACCGAACAATGTCGGACCGCAAATACACCACCGCCCCGGCCAAGGTCCCTAAATGTAAAGCCACATCGAAAGCATTTTCCAACTCGGGTTTTCCGGCAAAATCATCCCACCCAAACAGCCAAGGAGCCAACGCCAAATGTCCGCTAGAAGACACCGGTAAAAACTCGGTAACCCCCTGCAACAACCCTAAAAAAAACGCATGAAGAAGCGGCAAAATAAACCCCTAAGCCCCAGAAACCGTAAGTTCGGCAATCACCAAAGTCACCCCAGCTGCCTTCATCGGCAACCAAACCAAGTCGTCGCCTACCGCAGTGACCTCCAACAACATTTTCTGCAACGTCGAAGCAATGGTGAACTCCCGCACCGGTTCAGCCAACTCTCCGTTACGAATACGCAAACCTTCGGCCCCGGTGGAGAAATCCCCGCTGACCGGGTTCACCCCAGAGTGCAGACCACTCACTCCTTGCACTAACAAGCCGTCGGTAATACCAGCAATCAAAGCATCCGGGCTGAGTTGGCCCGGTTGCACCGACACTGCTTGCACTCCTACGCCAGGGGTCGAGGAATAACCCCGTACCGCTGACCCGGTAGAAGCGGTACCGGCCCGACGAGCGGTGTAACTGTTATGCACAAATTTCTCTAATCGGCCGTCTTGCATCAACACGTTGCGGCGGGTAGCGAGGCCCTCGCCGTCGGTAGCGGTAGCGGTAAATGCCGCCGGGTTGGTGGGGTCATCAATCAACGTCAAAGACGCCGCGGCCACTTGGTCACCTAAACGTTCGGCAAACAAAGAGCGGCCCTTTTGTACCGCTTCGCCGCTCAAGGTGCCCCCCACGATGCCCAAAAACTGTGCGCTCACCCACGGATCAAGTACCACCATCATGCGGCCCGAAGGAGGTTTCACCGCACCCAACATGCGGGTAGAGCGTTCTACCGCATCGGTAGCAGCCTGGCTTACCTCAAGGTCGCTGGGCTGGCGCCCTACCGAAAAGCCGAACCCGGCTTGGGTGTCGCCGTTTTCTTCGGCCAACGAATACGCAGAAAGAAAGCAGCCGGTTTCGGCGGCCGTGGTACGTATGCCGGTTGTGGTGGCTACCGCAGTTTGGGTCACCGAATCTGAATAATCAGCTGATTCCACCCCAATGATGCGAGGGTCGCCTTGCCTGGTTCGGCGTTCCAACTCGAGGGCTAACGCCACTTTGCTTTCGACGGGAAAGTCCACCAGTTCTTGGCGGTAAATATCTAACACTGCAGGGTCTAAAGCATCGGGAGTAGCCAAGGCACAAAACTCGTCGGGAGTAGCAAAAGCAAGGTTTTCTCGTGCTTCGGCCAGCGTCTCGTCCAAAATGGCCAGGTCGAGCGTGCCTGCAGAAGCAAAACCCTGACGACCATCACGTATGACTCGCACCCCGACCCCTTGCGATTCGGCAGCAGTTAGCGACTCAACTTGGCCCTCGTAGGCCCGCACTTCGGTTTCACGCTCATGGACAGCCACCACTTCAACTTGTTCCCCGGGTTGGGCCTGGGCTACCAAACGATCACAAAGAGATAAAAGGTCGCTCATGCTGCGGTCCCCCCAACGGTCAAGCGGGCCACTCGCAAGGTGGGGGTGCCGTCGCCGACCGGCACTCCTTGGCCGTCTTTGCCGCAGGTGCCCGGAGACCCCATAGCGAAATCGCCGGCAATGGCGTCAATGTCTTGCAGGGTTTGTGGGCCGTTACCAATCAAGTTGCCGTCACGAATAGGTGACGTCAACTCGCCATTTTCTATGAGGTAAGCCTCGGTCATGCCGAACACAAAGTCGCCGGTCACCGTGTTTACTTGCCCACCGCCCAACTGCGCCACATAAACCCCGTGGTCGGTCGAAGCAATAATTTCTGCCGGATCATCGGGCCCTGGCTCAAGAAACGTGTTGGTCATGCGGACCATAGGAAGATGCTGATAACTCTCGCGACGCCCGTTGCCTGAACATGGCCGCCCTTCTTTGGTGGCCCGCAGGTAGTCCCACATGTAATCAGTAAGCACCCCGTTTTCAATAAGCACATTGCGTTGAGCGAAGTGGCCTTCGTCGTCTACGCCGTAACGCCCCCACTCTCCGGCCATGGTGCCGTCGTCAACCAAGGTCACCATGGGGTTGGCTACCATTTCGCCCCGCCGCCCGGCAAATACCGAAGCCGATTTGGCAATAATGTCGGCTTCAAGGCCATGCCCGCATGCCTCATGAAAAAGCACGCCGCCGCCGCCGGGGCCTACCACTACCGGCATTTCGCCGCTAGGAGCGGGCACCGCAGACAACTTGGTGTAAGCCCGTTGCGCTGCTTGAAGGGCCATGGACTCCACGTCAACGGAATCAAAAATTTCGAAACCCACGGTGTGGCCCATGGATTGCCGCCCCGTTTGTCGCCCGAGGTCTCCTTGGGCCACGCAAGAAACAGCAAATAAGGTGCGTACCTGATCATCACCGGCCAACAAGCCTTCGCTGTTCGCTATTTGAATGCGGCGACGGCTGTCTGCGTAGTGTGCTGATACTTGGGTGATGGCTGCTTGAAAGCCTCGTGCTGCCTGGTCAGCTTTTTGCAACAACGCTACTTTTTGACTGCCGGAAACCTGGTCGGGCATAACCGCAGCAACCGGAGCGGGCATGGATCCGTCAGAGGCAAAAGCCACCGACTTGTTGCTGTTGCCTGCGCTTTGTGCGGCGGCGGCGGCCGCTCGGGCTGCCGTTTGTAGGCCTTCAGGCGAAAGGTCAGCGGTATGGGCAAACCCGGTGGTTTCTCCTAAAATCACTCGTATGCCGGCCCCTCGGCGACGGCCGCTGGTTAGCTCTTCAATTTTGCTGTCGTCGAGCACCGCCGAAGTAGAGCGTTTGTCCTCTACGAACACTTCGGCAAAGGTCGCTCCCGACTGAAGCGCTGTTTCTATGGTTTCTTGCAGCAATGCTGGGTCAAGCAAAGGCCGTGCATCATGTTGAGTACTCACCGATTTATCTTCTCTCCGCTTTAAGGTTTTGGATCTTTAAGGTCCGCTGGTCTGGCAAGAACCTCTCTGAATGCGTATGGTAACCCTATGGCTTTACGCATTGGTCTTCAGGCTTCTCTTGAACTCACGGTGTCCGACGAAGACACTGCCTTGGCGTGGCGGTCGGGCAACGTACCAGTTCTCGGTACCCCACGTTTGGCGGCCCTTTTGGAAGAGGCCACCGTGGCGGCTCTTGCCGACCATCTTGAGCCGGGTAAAACCACCGTCGGCATGCGCATCCACCTTGATCATTTTGCTCCGTCAGCGGTAGGCGACCAGATTGTGGCTTCTGCCGAGGTGGAGCAAATCAGTGGGCGTCGCATCACCTTTAACGCTCAAGCGGTGTGTGGCTCTCGTTGCCTTGAAGGCGAAGCCGGCACGGTGATTGGCTCAGCGGTTATTGTACGAGTGGTGGTAGACGCCGAACGCTTCCTTCAACGACTGCAGTAGTTTTAAGGTTTAATGTTGTCTGCTGATTCAAAGCCCACGCTGAGTAAACGTCTTCGACGCCTTTCGGCCGAGGGGGTAGGTACCGGGCTGCGTTGGTGGGCTGAGGTGCTGCTGGTGTTGGCTTTCTATACCATCTACACCACCACGCGAAACCAATTTGGTTCCGTCTCGGTGAGCCCTCAGCAGGCGCTGGAAAATGCCGAAAGCATTATTGATTTTGAACGCTCTCTGGGCCTTTTTCAAGAACTACGCATTCAAGACTTCTTTATTGATTGGCGTTGGTTTATTCAGTTTTGGAACCTTTTTTACGGGACCTTTCATTTTGCGGTCACCGTTTTTGCTTTGGTGTGGCTTTACCTCCGCTTCCCCATGCTTTACCCTCGTTGGCGCACCTCATTTTTGTGCACCACCGGGTTAGCGCTCATCGGGTTTAGTTTGTTTCCACTCATGCCCCCTCGTCTGCTTACTGATTGCGGCCAATACGGGGCTTGTCTTACCACTTGGCCTTTTGTGGACACGGTGCGCGAGGTCGGCGGCCTGTGGTCGTTTGATTCGGGCACCATGCAGCAAGTTTCTAACCAATACGCCGCCATGCCCAGTTTGCATTTTGCTTGGGCCCTGTGGTCTGCCTTGGCTCTGTGGCCGGTGTTAGAAAACCGTTGGGCTCGCCGACTCATTGCCTTTTACCCGGTCGGTACTTTGTTTGCGGTAATCGTTACCGGCAACCACTATTGGGTAGATGCTTTGGGTGGGCTGGTTGTTCTGGCCATCGGTATTGTTTTGGGCCGTTTTCTGGCCGATAGTTGGCATAACTGGAACCTTCACCGTTGACCGGTAACGTTGACTTTAATCGCTCGTCAGGACCCCCGGTGTTACTTAAAGAAATCCATTCGCCTCAAGATCTTCGTGGCCTTACCGTTGACCAGTTGACCGCGCTGGCTGCCGAGATTCGTCAAGAAATCGTGGCGGTTGTTGACCGTACCGGCGGGCATTTGGGCTCCAACTTGGGGGTAGTGGAGCTCACCATGGCTTTACATCGCACCTTTGAAAGCCCGCACGATGTCATCTTGTGGGACGTGGGGCATCAAACTTACGTACACAAACTCTTGACTGGGCGAGCCAACGAGTTTGCCTCTTTGCGGCAACCCGGCGGCCTTTCTGGCTACCCGGCGCAAAAAGAATCTCCCCACGACTGGATAGAAAACTCTCACGCTTCGCCGGTGCTTTCTTACGCCCATGGTTTAGCCACGGCTTTTGCCGCCACTGGCGAAGACCGTCGGGTGGTCGCGGTGATTGGTGATGGTTCAATGACGGGCGGCATGGCCTTCGAAGGGTTGAACAACCTTGGCCACAGCGAGCTTGGGGTGACCATTGTTTTAAACGACAACGGCCGTTCTTACGCCCCTACGGTGGGCAAGTTGTCGGAGAGCCTTATCCGTATTCGCTCTAACCCCACCTACATGCGGCGCCAGCGCCGTTTAGAGGAACTCGCTGAGCAACTGCCCTGGGTGGGTGAAATAGTTGAACGAGGTATTAACGCCACCAAGGCGGCTATACGGGAGTTTTTAGAACCCACCGCCTTTTTTGAAGCCCTCGGCGTGCACTACCTCGGGCCTTTCGACGGCCATGATATTGCCGAAATTGAAGATGCTTTAGCGAACGCCGCCGAATTTGATGGGCCGGTGGTGGTTCACGTGTTGACCCAAAAAGGCCGTGGCTATCAGCCTGCTGAAGAAGACTCCATCAAACACATGCACGACACTTCGGGCATCAAACCAGGCAGTTATACCGAAGCTTTCACCGAAGCCCTTATTAAAGAAGCGGAATCTCGCCCCGAGTTGGTGGCTATTACGGCGGCCATGCCGGACTCCACCGGGTTACTTTCTTTTAAAGAACGTTTCACCGATCGCTGTTTCGATGTTGGCATTGCCGAACAACATGCCGTTACCGCCGCTGCGGGGATGGCCTTGGGCGGTTTACACCCGGTGGTGGCTTTGTACGCCACGTTCTTGACTCGAGCCATTGACCAAATCAACTTGGATGTGGCTTTGCACAAACTCCCGGTGGTTTTTTGCCTTGATCGGGCCGGCATTACCGGCGACGATGGGCCCTCTCATCACGGGGTTTTAGACATGGTGTTGCTTACCAAAGTGCCCGGGATGACTGTTTTTGCCCCCTCGTCGTACCAGGAACTTCAACAAATGCTTCACGATGCTTTAGAGATAACCGGTGGCCCGTCGGCCATTCGTTGGGCCAAAACGGCTGCCCCGCATGTCGGTGAAGAAGAAATCGGTCAAGGACTTTCGGCTCGTTTGGCCAGCGGCCCCGCTGACGGCCCGGCTGATGTGTGTTTGCTGGGGGCCGGCAAAATGTTTGCCGTCGCTACCCAAGCCGCCGAGTTGTTGGCCCAATCTGGGGTCACTACCACCGTCTGGGATCCTCGTTTAGTTTCGCCGTTAGACCCGGCCATGTTAGAAAATGCTACCAGTCACCCACTGGTGGTTACCGTTGAAGACGGTTTTCGCCAAGGCGGCTTCGGCACGCTGGTACGTGATGCGCTGGCCGAAAATCGTGACGCTCCCCCCGTGGTGGTGCTCGGTGTACCGGTAGACCATCACCCCCATAACGACGCCGACGCTTTGTTGGCTTCGTTTGGTTTAGATCCGCAAGGCGTGGCCGATACGATCCTGGCTCGCCG